>Ga0160490_100217_pt1 | contig 16511 bp, 15 predicted proteins | sample DIDnMG_7_FD_108210 | JGI IMG/M metagenome (GOLD analysis project Ga0160490, IMG submission 108210) | Enriched soil microbial communities from UW Madison campus, WI, USA - DID2934_E24_Lignin MG | ecosystem: Environmental > Terrestrial > Soil > Unclassified | place: USA: Madison, Wisconsin...
CTGGCGCGTCGGTGCGCGTGACAAAGGGAGGGCCCCAACCGCGTGTGTCGTCGCCCGCCCCAGGGCGTTCAACTTTGATGACGTCGGCGCCAAGATCGGCCAGGTTCTGGGTAGACCACGGCCCCGCCAAAATGCGGGACAGATCCAGTACCGTCACGCCCTGCAATGCTGCTGCCATGAAAAATGCTCCAAGCTAGCTATTTATTTTTCGATGACCGGCACCTGAGTGGCCGGCGGAGTGTTGCGGCTGCGCTGGCAACGCACGATACCGTCGATGATGACCATGCCCACACCGGGCAAATCGCCCAGTTGCACGCTTTCCAGCAAGGTGTCAGCAGCGGTGTGTTGGGCGCGATCCATGATGACGAAGTCGGCCACACGGCCTACCTCGATCAGGCCGCAATCCAGGTTGCGCATGCGCGCCGTGTTGCCGGTGGCAAAACAGAAGGCAATTTCGGCGGGAATATCGGCCAGACTGGAAAGCTGCGACACCATGCGCAGAATGCCCAAGGGTTGCACGCCCGAGCCCGCAGGGCCGTCGGTACCCAGAATGACGCGATGCAGGCACTTGAGTTCGTGCGCGTGGCGTGCTGTGAGTATGCCTATGCGTTCGTTGCCGTTGTGCACGATTTCGATGCCGCGCGTCGAGCGCTCGCACAGCTCACAGACGTGCTTGTAAGACAAAGAGGTGTGGCCGCCGTTGATGTGGCCGATGATGTCGGCGTCGGCCTCAAGCACCACGTCTTTGTCGATGTAGCCAGAGCCGGGTACCGAAGGGCCGCCCGTGTGTATGGTGCTTTGGATGCCGTACTTACGCGCCCATTTGACCATTTCGGCGGCTTCATCGCCGGCCTTGACGCTGCCCAGACCGATCTCGCCCAAGAGGGTGACGCCGGCATCGGCCAGTTCTTTGAAGTCGGACTCGACCATGCCTTTTTCGATGACCGGCGCACCGGCCAGCACCTTGACGCCGCCGGGACGGAAAGCATCGAAGGCGCGCTGCGAGGTGATGGCCAAGGCCTTGAGACCGACGATATCTTTGGGACGCCCCGGGTAATGCACTTCGCCCGCCGAGATCATCGTGGTCACGCCGCCGTTCAGCGAGGATTCGATCCAGTTCAACTGGCTTTGGCGCGGTGTCCAGTCGCCGGCTACCGGGTGAACGTGCGAGTCGATCAAGCCGGGCGCCAGCGTGGTGCCGCGGCAGTCAATGACGGAATCGGCGTCCTCGACGTCACAGTCTTTGTACCGGCCCACGGCGGCGATACGGCCATCCACCACAACGATGGTGTCGGCTTCGAGGATGGGGTTTTCAAGGTCGCCCGACAGCAGCAGGCCGATGTTCTTGATAACGAGTTTGCCAGAATGTTTTTCGACGATAGCGGTGGCCATATTCTGTTCTCCTGATGTGGGTTGGCGTGCGTCAACAGCCATGCAGCTCAGCGATGCCCCGGCCTGACGCGTGACGCGCAAGCCGGGGGCACACGCTTAGCGCAGACCGTCCTCGCCCTTGGCTTCGGCAGCGGTCAAGCCACCTACCCGTGGCAGCGGACGACCCGAGTCGGTGACGGCGACGGCGACCACGATTTCATTGGCACGTGGGGCATCCGAGACGCGCGCTTCGATGGCGTCGAAGTGGCTGCGCACGAAAGCGGCGTCTTTGTGGCCCAGGGGAACGTCAATAGCGGTGCCAACACCGCCTTGCTTTTTAGAAGACGGCACCAGTGCCGCGCCTTTTTCGACGGCCTTGCGCAAGGGTGCGCCCAGTTTGGGGTGCAAAATGGCGGCGGCATGTTCGAGCTCGCCGGCTTCGCCGACGATGGCGGCTTTGCCATAGCTTTCGGCTTGGCCAGGCTGAATGCCCAAGGCTTTGACGCACTTTTCGCCCAACAGGCCGCCCAGCTCTTCACCGATGGCCATCAGTTCGTCCAGGTTTTCAACATAGCGGCCGGCAAAGGGGTTTTCGATGACGGCGACGGCCACAGCGCGGCGCGTGGCGGGTTCTATGGCTTTGCCCATTTCGACGCGGGTTTCATCAACCGAAACGACAAGCTTGCGGATCTTTGCATTCATTGTGTTCTCCCGAGGTATTTAGCTTGCGAGCCATCAAGCTCGCGAAATTCAATTCTTGAAAACAGCCATGCACAACGTGCAAGCTGCTTAACGGCGCTTCTTAGCGCAAGCCGTCGTATTTGCTGATCTGTTCAGGCCGCAAGCCGCCTACACGTTGGTGTACGCGCCCACCGGTTGCCATGACAAGGATGAAGACCAGTTCGTCAGACGCCGGAGCACCCGGCACGCCGACTTCCATGGCGTCGAAATGCCCGCGCACATAGCTGGCCGTAATGTGGGTAAGGGGTACATCAAGCTTGGTGCCGGGCCCGCCCACTTTTTTGGTGGAAGGCACAATGGACAGGGCGCGGCCCATTTCCAGGCCTTTTTGCCCGCTGCTTTGCCCTTGCTTGTACGAGGAACGATCACCCTTCCAGCCCAGGAGTTCGCGCATGGCGTAGCCACCTGGCACGTGCCACAGGGCGCCGTGTTCGAGTTCGCCCGCAGCGCCCACGATAGAACCTTTGCCATAGCTTTCGATGTCGTCGGTGGAGACGTCCATGGCGGCCAGCAGATTGCGAGCCATTTCCAGGCCGACGTCGTTGAGTTCTTCCATCATGGGCAGAATGTCTTCGACATAGCGCCCGGCGTAAGGGTTCTTGAGCACGGCGCCGACGGCCCCGCGGATCAAGGGTTTATCGGCCGCTGGGCCGAACTCGTGGTAGATGGTTTCGACCTGAGTGAATTGCCTGCGTACTTCGATCAAATCTGACATGGTTCCGTCCTGATTCTTGATAGCAATCTGAATAAAGCAAACGTCCCGCCTTAAGGCGTTGACGGTAAGACTACACGGTGCTGCCCTTGCAAAACCAGGGCGGCTCCTTCGATAAGACCGGCATCCAGCAAGGCTTGCGCCTGCGCTGCGCCGCGTGCCAATGCCTGCTCGACGACATGTTCGGGCAAGTTGCCAACCTCGACCGTGACCAGCGCCTGGCCTAAGTCGGAGTCGTCTTTGAGCGTATCGGCGGGGGCTCGGCGTATAGCTGGGTGCTGCACCGTAACTTGATTGGCGATCACCGTCGCGGCAGCATCTGCACCAGCGGCGGTGCTTGCCAATACCGTCACGCTATCGGCGATGCCCAGACTGAAGCTACGCCCTCGCCAGCCGCTGGTAGCTACGCCACGCACCGGCGAGGCCGCCGAAACCGTAAAGCCGCCATCCAAGTCGCTGGCTGCTTGCGGTGCGCCAGGTCGCGAAACGTCGGCAAACAAGCCTACGCGGTATTGGGCATCTTGCGCCAAATACAGGGCGATGTCACCCCCGTTGTTGACGTAGGCTCGCTGTATGCCGGGCTGGGCCGCAAAGACAGCGATGATCTCGTCGGCCACGGCGCCGGCGACCGCCACCATGGGTGTAATGTACAAATGCGGCGCGTAAGGCAAACTGGCCGCCAGCATGCGGCGTGCTGTTTTACCTTGCACGCGTTGCCAAATAGGGTCTGCTGCGTTGGGCAGTTCGTTCAGGGGCCGGCACAGCGCCGCGGGCAGCGTCGAAGCCAAGACAACAGGCCTGCGCAAGGCCGGCAATTGCGCGACCAGCTCGGTCAGTATTCCGGTGAACTTTTGCCAGGCAGCTTGCAGCGCTTGTTTCACTGCATCTTCGTCGCCATCGGCCCCGATGATGAGATCTATGGGCCCATGCTGAAAATGCCAACGCCCCCCATCCAGACGGGCAGCCACCGCCCCGTCGGCATGCTGCCAGACAGGGACGGCGGTTTGGCCGGAGACGAGGGTGGACACTCCCTTAACCCAGTACGGGCTTCTGGCCCAAAGGCCAGGGGCTGCTGGGGTCAACCCAGTTGATGACGCGGTATTTGGCTTGCTTGAGCACTTCCTGGATAGGCAAAACATCGGCCATATGGCCGCCCAAACGCTCGTAGTCTTCGCGCGTCATGCTGAACTCGATAGGCGCGACAATGGCGGGCGTGGGCACGTAGCCGAAGGAGTTGTCGGGCATGCGCAGCACGTCAACCATGACGGTAATGCCGCCCCCTGCCCAGATATAGGCCGGCGCGCCGCCGCATGTGACGTTGACCAAAGCCTTCTTAATGGAATTGGTGAGCCAAATCGGGTTCTCGGTAACGCCTGCACGCAGCGAACCACCAGCCCCACCCAGGAACAACACACTGGCCAGCGAGGGTTCGCAGTTCTCGCCAATGCGATCCACCGTCTTTTGCAAAGGCTCGGGAATCGGCTTGCGCTGCGGCGTCAGGGTGTCGTCCAGTTCGAAGTATTCGGCGTGCTCGCCCGTGGTAGAGGTGATCAGTAGGCGTAAACCAGGCCAGGCTACTTCGGGATCAAAGCCTTCAATAATGGCCAACGGATCGGAGATATCGGTACCCCCCCATCCGTTGCCGGGGTTGGCTACTTGAAAGTAACGGCCAGGCGTGGATTTGCGGCCCTTCATTTTGATGCCCGAAGACTTCATATCCAAGCATTTACCCGCTTGGTGCTCAGTCAGCACGCCGGTAATGTGGTCGTCTACCACCACGACTTCGTCGGTATGACCAAACCATTGCTTGGCAAAAATACCGATGGCGGCAGAACCGCAACCCACGCGCATGCGTTTTTCTTCTACGCCGTCAACGATGGGCGCCTTGCCGGCTTGAACGACCAACTGGGCGCCGCCGTCTATGGTGAGCTCTACCGCTTCTTTATTGCCTAAGGCCATCATCACGTCGCAAGTGATGCGGCCTTCTTTTTTGCTGCCACCGGTAAGGTGATGCACGCCGCCCAACGACAGCATTTGCGAGCCGTATTCGGCCGTGGTGACGTGGCCGACGATCTCGCCCTTATGACGAATATTGGCTTGCTCTGGCCCAAGATAGCGGTCGGTATCGATTTTGATCTTGAAGCTGCAATAGCTGAAGATGCCTTCGGTGACCACGGTAACCATGTCTACGCCGTCAAGCTTGGACGAGACGATGAAGGGCGCAGGCTTGTAATCGGGGTAAGTGGTGCCCGAGGCCACGCCGCTGACGAAGAGTTCGTCGCCGGTATCGGTTTCTTGCAAAGCGTACTCTTGGCCGGGTACGTCGGTCGACTCTTCGGGAAGACGACGCATGAACACGACCGGGTCTAGACGGGTAAGCACGCCGTCTACGTTGCCCCAACGGTCACAGGCACCGGTACGGCCTTCGGTGATCTGGCACAGCACGGGACAGGCATTGCATTCGACCTTGTTTGAGGCCATGTTGGCACTGCGCGGCTTGGAGCGCTCCAGTACCGTGGGGCCTGCTGTTACGGGCAGGATTTCATCCAGATTATCGGTGCTGTGATCCACCTTGGTGTGCTCGGTCATTACGGACTCCTGTGTCGGTATAGCGCCGTCCACGCCACACGCCAGGCATGCGCCCGAAACCGGCGGCAAGGCCTCAACCTGAATGTAGCGCTCACTATAAATTGTAGTGTTTACTACATTCGATCATAGCGTAAAAGACTTGCGCTATCAATCAAGAATCTTCCCGATTTTGCATGGGCTGAATCAGGGTAAACCCGCCAGGGCAAGGCTTTGCGCCACGAACCCTTAAGTCGCCGCATGATAATCTTTCGATAATAAGTCTCATTAATTATCTGCCGCCTTATCGTCCTTGCCATGATGAAACTCCGCGCTGCATTCCTCTACGCTACTTGCTTCTCATTGGTCACGCTGGCCTGGTCAGCCTCGGCCACCGCACAAAAGCCGCTGCCACCCGCCGCCAACACAGCAGCGACCTCGAACCCTACCCGCGCCTCCGACCTGCCCGTTGAATTGATCGAAGACCCTCGTATCACCCGTCTGGAGATCGCCGCGCCTGAGGGCCAGGCACGCTGGCGTATACAGGTAGCCCGGCCCGATTGCGCAGCACCAGCCGATGGCTACCCGGTGCTGTATCTACTCGACGGCGATGCGGTTTTTCCCGTCGCATGGCGCGCCCTTAGCCGTTTGCAGCAGCCATGCCTGGCGCTGGTGGCTGTGGGTTATCCCGGCCCGATGCGCGTCAATGTGCCACGCCGCTATCTCGACTTCACCCCGCCCACCGCCGAGGAATACCTGGGGGAACGTGGTGCCGGGATGGCCACCGGCGGTCGTGAGGACTTTCTTGAGTTCCTGACCGGCCCCTTGCGCACGGAAGTGGCGCGCTTGCTGCCGATAGACAACACTAAACAAGCCTTATTCGGTCACTCATTAGGCGGCTTGTTCGCTCTGTATGCCTTAACGTCACGCCCAGAGCAGTTCCAAGCCTACATCATCGCCGACCCTTCCTTGTGGTGGAACGGCCAATCGGCCATCCGTGAAATGGAAGCCTTCTTTGGGGGCATCAGCGCAGCAGGCGGCGGCTTGGATCAGCCTATCCAACTCCATATGTTGACTTCGGGCAGCCAGCCCCCTCGCACCGGAGAGCGCACTACCCGCAGCAGGCAACGCATGCCGGAACCCGCTACTCGTCAACTGGTAGATAGATTTGCTCAAGTGCGGGGGCTTAAGGTGCAAGACCAACACTTTCCCCACGAAACTCACGGTTCACTCTTGCCCCTATCGGCCACTGAAGCGGTGCGCTTTGCCAACGGCGCATTTGCTCAGAGCCCTTGACTCTGTATGTCCAGCGTCACAAAAAAATGTAGTAACCACTAAAAAGTTTGGTGTTCACTACATTTTTTTATACACTACTCCAAGAAGTTAAGACTCACGCTTAAAGTTATTGTCTTAAGCGCGCCCCTCCTCTCTTTTTGGTAAGTAGCCATGACACACGTCGTCACCGAAGCCTGTATCAAATGCCGCTATACCGATTGCGTCGACGTCTGCCCGGTCGACTGCTTTCACGCCGGCCCCAATTTCCTGGTCATCGACCCCGATGAATGCATAGACTGCGCCGTGTGCGTGGCCGAATGCCCAGCCGAAGCCATCTACGCCGAGGAAGACCTGCCCAGCGATCAGATGCAGTTCATCGAAATCAACGCCGAACTGTCACAACAATGGGAAGTCATTTCGCGTAAGGTAGACGCGCTACCCGATGCCGACGATTGGAAAGGCAAAACGGGTAAGCTGGAACTATTGGAACGCTAAATCCAAACGCACGCCACCTTGCCATACAGGGCCGGTGCGTGCAAATATCACCGACTGCCCCATTGCCGGTAGCAGCATCCGGGCGCCGGCCACCTCCCTTCCCTGATGACTGATATGCACAAGAACTGGATCGCCGGCGAATGGGTCGCCTCGCAAAACACGCAGCAAAACCTCAACCCCTCCGATTTGTCCGACATCGTCGGCGAATACGTACGCGCCAGCGCGGCTGATGTCGACGCCGCCATCGGCGCCGCCAGCCAAGCCTGGCCGGCCTGGTCGCTATCTACGCCGCAACAGCGCTTCGACGCGCTGGACTTCATCGGCAGCGAACTGCTGGCCCGCAAAGAAGAACTGGGCGAACTGCTGGCGCGCGAAGAAGGCAAGACGCGCCCCGAGGCCATAGGCGAGGTCGCCCGCGCCGGCCAGATCTTCAAGTTCTTTGCCGGTGAAACCCTGCGAGCCGCAGGCGAGTTCCTGCCATCGGTACGCCCCGGCCTGAATGTCGAAATCACCCGCGAACCCATAGGCGTGGTCGGCATCATCACGCCCTGGAACTTCCCCATCGCTATCCCCGCCTGGAAGATCGCCCCCGCCTTGGCCTATGGCAACTGCGTCATCTTCAAACCCGCCGATCTGGTCCCCGGTTCGGCCTGGGCGCTGGCAGAGATCATCAGCCGCAGCGGCTTGCCCGCAGGCGTATTCAACCTGGTCATGGGGCGCGGCAGCGTCGTCGGCCCGGCCCTGGTCGAAGACCCTCGCGTCCATGCCATCACCTTTACCGGCTCGGTCGGCACCGGCAATCAATTGCTGGTCGATGCCGTCAGCCGTCACAAGAAAGTGCAGCTGGAACTCGGCGGCAAAAACCCCTTCATCGTGCTGGACGACGCCGACCTTGAAGTCGCGCTGGACTGCACGATTCAAGGCGCGTTTTACTCCACCGGCCAGCGCTGCACCGCCAGCAGCCGCATCATTGTCGAGCGCGGCATTCACGACCGCTTTGTCGAAGAGTTGGCCAAGCGCACTAGCGCTCTACGGGTTGGCCATGCCCTGCGCAGCGAAACGCAGATCGGCCCGGTGGCCGACGCGTCGCAACTGGAACAGGACATGGAGTACGTCGCCATCGGCCAACGCGAAGGCGCGCAACTGCTGTGCGGTGGCGAACGCCTGCAACGCGACACCGAGGGCTTTTTCTTCAGCCCCGCCGTGTTCGTCAACGCCACCAACGACATGCGCATTGCGCGTGAGGAAGTCTTTGGCCCGGTTGCCGCCATCGTGCGCGCTGACGATTACGACCATGCCCTGGCCCTGGCCAACGACAACGAGTTCGGCCTCAGCTCTGGCATCTGCACGCAATCGCTCAAGCGCGCTACGCACTTCAAACGCCACATCCAGGCCGGCATGACCATGGTCAACGTCGCCACCGCCGGGGTCGACTATCACGTGCCGTTTGGAGGCCGCAAAGGCAGCAGCTACGGCCCGCGCGAGCAAGGCCGTTATGCACAAGAGTTCTTTACTGTGGTCAAGACTGCCTATACAGCGGCTTAAGCAAGAAAAGGTGGGAATACGCTTGCCGCATGTTCCCACCTAATAAACCCGGCGAGGGGTCTACCGTGAACGCACGGCTACTAAGCCAGTGCCGCAGCCAGCGCTTGTTCCAGATCGGCGCACAGATCTTCTACGGCTTCCAAGCCCACATGCAAACGCACCACTGTGGTGTCGCCCTTGCCTTGCCAATAGCTGTGCGGCTTAAGCGTGGGGGGCTCTACCCATTGCACCAGGCTTTCAAAGCCGCCCCACGAAAATCCTATGCTGAACAAACGCAAAGCATCGACAAAGCGGCGCCCTTGCTCGTAGTTAAGCTTTAGCTCGACCGACATCAAACCATTGGAGCCCAGGCAATCGCGCTGCCACAGCGCATGGCCGGGGTCTTCCTGCCAGGCGGGATGATAAATGCGGGCCACTTCGGGCTTGGCCGCCAAAAAGCGGCAGACTTCCAGGGCGCTGTGCGCATGGTGGCGCATACGTAAAGGCAAGGTACGCACGCCACGCAGCGCCAGCCAGGCATCTTCGGCGCTGATGGTATAGCCCAGGGCGTAATGGGTGTCGGTAATCTGCCGCACCAAGGATTCATCGGCCACCGCCACGGCGCCCAGCATTAAGTCGGCATGCCCACCCACGTACTTGGTCCCCGCCACAACCGACACATGCGCCCCCAGCGCTAAGGGGCGATAGGCATAGCCCGCCCCCCATGTGTTGTCGGTTACCAGGGTCAGCCCCTTGTCGCGGGCAAAAGCTGCCAAGGCGGGTAAATCCAGCATCTCCAGCAGCAAGGAACCTGGAGACTCCACATACACCATGCGCGTCTCGGGGCGCAGTTGCGCCTGCATGTCTTCTGGCGTGCCTCGGCAGTAGGTGACTTCTATGCCCATGCGGCGCAGCACGGTTTTATCCAGATAGCGCACCGGGCCGTACACACAATCGGCCACCAATACGTGGTCGCCTTTGCTTAGCAAAGCCAGAAACACCAGCGATATCGCCGACAAGCCAGAAGGTGCCAGGAAGCTGCGCTTGGCGCCTTCCAGTTCGCAGAACACTTCTTCGAGCGCCACATGCGTTTCAAGGCCGGGCCGCCCATAGGTGCTGGGGCGGGCACCCGCTTCGCGCTGGGCCACGATATTGTCCAGGGCCTGCAGGTTTTGAAAGCGTACGGTACTGGTGCGCACCGCTGGCAATGTAACGGGGGCCAGCCCGGTTTTGGGATTAAACTCGGCGATGCCCGTGTGCAGCAGCCTGGTTTCCAGCTTGGTATCGCGGTGCGTCATGATGTACGTTGATCCTTATGAAGGTTAACTAGAAAGCTAACATATCTGCCGCACGTGCACGACCACGTCTTGCCCGCCGGCGCCGCCTGCCCTCGGAACCTCGCCATGCTGCCACTGGAAACCGTCTTCTCATTTTTTGGCATTGCCGTACTGCTGGCTTTCGCGCCAGGGCCCGATAACGTCTTCGTACTGATGCAGTCGGCCACTTATGGCCGGCGTGCCGGCTTGTTTGTGGTGTTGGGCCTGTGCACGGGGCTGATCGGCCATACCGTGGCAGTCACCGTGGGCCTGGCCGCGCTTTTTGCGGCCTCTACCACCGCCTTCACCCTACTGAAACTGGCCGGCGCGGCTTACCTGCTTTACCTGGCCTGGGGCGCCTGGCGCGCCCGCCCCGAGGTCTCCGACCCCACCGCCGGCCACGATGCCCCGAAACCAGCCAAGCTCGCTCCCAGCGGATGGGCGCTATTTAGACGCGGCATCATCATGAACCTGACCAACCCCAAGGTGTCCTTGTTCTTTCTTGCCTTTTTGCCGCAATTCACTTCGCCCGCCAGGGGCTCGGTGGCGCTGCAAACCATTAGCTTGGGCGCCTTGTTCATGCTGGCGACTTTGCTGGTGTTTGGCGCCATCGCGTTCTTCTCGGGCTTGTTTGGCGAACGCATTCAGGGGTCGGCAAAGGCCCAGCTTTGGCTGAACCGCTTTGCCGCCGTGGTGTTCCTGGGCCTGGCTGCCAGGTTGGCACTGGTTGATCGCTAGCCGGCTACCGCAGCCGCCCGAAAACGATACACCCCGTCTTCGCCCAGTTCTCGTACCAAGGCCTTGTCGTAATACAAGGCGTGCAAGTGGGCCAGCGCCTCGCCCATGGCAAACGTCAGTTGATGCGCATCCAGCTCGCGATGGAACATGATGGGCACGATGTCCGCCGCCGAACAGGGCGCTTTACGACAGGCTTCCAGCACTTCTTCCAGGCGTTCAGCATGGTGCGCATGCTGCTGTGCAATACGCTCGTGCAAACCTTGAAAAGGCCGGCCATGAGAGGGCAGCACCAAGGTATCAGGCGGCAGTCCGTCGTAGGCGCGCAAAGACTTCAAGTACAAGGGCAAGGGATTCGCCTCGGGCTCGAACTCGAACACGCTGACGTTGGTAGAGATACGAGGCAACACCATATCGCCGGAAATCAGTATCTTCTGGGTACTGCAATACAAAGAGACGTGCTCGGGCGCGTGGCCATAACCCACAATCACCTGCCACTCGCGGCCACCTATGGTGAGTACGTCACCCTGCATCAGCCTGGTGAAACAGGCGGGTACGTCGGGCACCAGGCTGGGGTAGTACTTGCCACGCTCGCGTATCTTGGCTTGCGCCTCGGGGTTGTTCAGGCCGTGCTTCAGGAAATGCGCCACCGCAATCTCGCCTGCCTCCCGCACTTGCGCTTCAGGCGCGGTCGCCAATCGCGACCACAGCCGCCCCGTCATGTAATCGGTCATGCTGATGGCCAAGGGCGCGTTCCAGCGCTCGCATAGCCAATAGGCCAGACCAAGGTGGTCGGGATGCATATGCGTAGCCACGACACGCAGCACCGGCAAACCTTCCAACACCTGCTCGAAAACCTGTTCCCACAGCTTTTTGACCTCGTCGCGCGACACCCCGCAGTCCACGATAGTCCAGCCTTGGCGCCCGTCGATTTCATCCCGCAGCAACCAAAGGTTGATATGGTCCAAGGCAAACGGCAGGGGCATGCGTATCCAGCGCAAGCCGTCAGCCACCGTAACGGCCAAACCCGGCTGCGGCAAGGCGTCGGCAAAAGGATATTCGAGCTTCTGCTCATTGGGGTTCATTCGTCTGTCTCCGTATAATTGCTGCAATGCAAGAAATAGTTTACGCCACCCAACCCATCTCGTACTATTGAAGGTTCGCGCCTAGCGCCAAGCACCGGCCTGTACCTACCCTCTGCACCCCTAAACCAGGAGTCAAGCATGTCCGAACCCATCGTCCTCGTATCCGTCGTCCGCACGCCCATGGGAGGCATGCTGGGCAGTCTGTCGGATCTGGCCGCCCATCAACTAGGCGCCGCCGCCATCAAAGCCGCCGTTGAACGCGCCGGCATCCCCGCCGACGCCGTTGACGAAGTCATCATGGGCAACGTGTTGCAAGCCGGCCAAGGGCAGGCGCCCGCGCGCCAAGCCGCCCTGGGCGCAGGTTTGCCCCAAAGCGTTGCTTGCACCACCATTCATAAAGTCTGCGGTTCGGGCATGAAAGCCGCCATGCTGGGTCACGACCTGCTTAAAGCAGGCAGCGTCGACGTCGTCGTCGCCGGTGGCCAAGAAAGCATGAGCAACGCCCCCTATCTGCTGCTGAAGGGCCGCCAAGGCTATCGCTACGGCCACAACACAGTCTACGATCATATGGCCCTGGATGGCCTGGAAGACGCTTACCAACGCGGCACCGCCATGGGCGTGTTCGCTGAAAGCTGCGCCGGCAAATACGAATTCACCCGCGAAGCCCAAGACGCCTTCGCCCTCGAGTCGCTGAAGCGTGCCCGCACCGCCATCGAAGAAGGCAGCTTCAAGTGGGAAATCACCCCCGTCACCGTAGCCGGTCGCAAGGGCGACACCGTCATCGATACCGATGAAAGCCCCCTCAAGGCCATGCCCGAGAAAATTCCCGCACTCAAACCCGCCTTCAAGAAAGACGGCACAGTGACTGCGGCCAACTCGTCTTCCATCTCGGACGGCGCTGCCGCCATGGTGTTGATGCGCGAATCCACCGCCAAGCAACTGGGCGCCACGCCGCTGGCTCGCATTGTCGCTCACGCCCAGTTTTCCCACGAACCCGAATGGTTCACCACGGCTCCCGTGGGCGCCATACAAAAGGTACTGGAAAAGGCCGGCTGGAAAATCGAAGACGTCGACCTTTTCGAGATCAACGAAGCGTTTGCCGTGGTCACCATGGCCGCCATGGCCGACCTGAAGCTGGACCCTGCCAAGGTCAATATCCACGGCGGTGCCACCGCTCTGGGCCACCCCATCGGCGCCTCGGGTGCCCGCCTGATCGCCACCCTGGTAGGCGCCCTGCGCAAAACCGGCGGTAAAAAAGGCGTGGCCTCGCTGTGCATAGGCGGCGGCGAAGCCGTCGCCATTGCCATCGAAATGGCTTGAGCCATTTAGCTTGAAGCCCCTCGGCTTTGTAAGGCGGGGGGCTCAAGAAAGCATAGGGCTCGGGTAATAACAGCCTTCAGGTTTTTGTCGCTGCCATTGGCACAGTAAAAATGCGCTCCAAACTGGAGCGCATTTTTCATTTCCACTACGACACGACGCGGTTAATATGCCGTGCGTTTCTATATCAGTCTTGCTGCAAGGCCTTCAGAATTTCCAGCGTCACGTCGGCATTGTTCAGCGTATAGAAATGCAAGCCTGGCGCGCCCCCTGCCAGCAGGGTCTTGCACATGCGCACGATCACTTCTATGCCAAAGGCCCGGATTGCCGCTTTGTCTTCACCGTATTCGGCCAAGCGCAAACGCAGCCAGCGCGGCACATCGGCGCCGCACATCTGGGAAAAACGCAGCAACTGCGTTTGATTGGTGATGGGCATGATGCCCGGCACAATGGGAATGTCTAGACCTTGCGCACGCACCCGGTCTACGAAGTCGAAATAGGCATCGGGGTTGAAGAAATACTGGGTGATGGCAGCGTCTGCCCCCGCTTTGACCTTCTCGACGAAATGCTCTAAATCACGTGAGGCGCTGTCGGCCTCGGGGTGCATCTCGGGGTAGGCAGCGACTTCTATGTGAAACCAATCGCCGGTTTTTTCGCGTATGAAACGCACCAAATCGATGGCGTGATTGAGTTCGCCATTGTGGCGGCCCATACCCGAAGGCGTATCGCCGCGCAGCGCGACGATACGGCGTATACCCAATTCGCGATAGCTTTGCAGGATTTCGCCCAGCGTTTCACGCGTGGCGCCCACGCAGGACAAATGCGGCGCAGCCGGAAACCCCAAGCGATGCATGATGCGCACGGTGTCTTCGGTACCCGAACGGGTAGAACCGCCCGCGCCAAAAGTGACGCTGACATAGCTGGGCTGCACCGCAGCCAGCTGCTTGGCGGAACGGATCAGGCGCTCTTGCGCGGCGATGTCGCGCGGCGGAAAGAACTCGAGACTGATAGGTTGAGAAATAACGGCCATCTATGCAACCAAACGAGACAACAAACCGGCGATGATGCTGTACACCACCGCCCCCAACATGGCCCACCAGAAACCGGCCACATGAAAGCCTTTGAGCACCGAACCCGCAAACCAGAAAATCAGGGCGTTGATAACCAGCAGGAACAAGCCCAAGGTGACGACAGTGATGGGAAGCGTCAGCAACACCAGCACTGGGCGCACCAGCGTGTTAAGCAGGCCTATGACCAATGCCGCCAACAAGGCCGACCAGAACGAGCTGACGGTGATGCCTGGCAAGATATAGGCCACCACCAGAAGGGAAACCGCACTCAGCAACCAGATGATTAGCAATGACATGGTTTGACTCCTTGAAGAAACTCATACGCCCGGCTTGCCTGGATGGCCTGACGGACAGGCACAGCTAGCAGGCGCAGCCCTTTTAACGGCTGCGCCTGCCTAAGCTTAGTAGCGGTAGTGCTCGGGCTTGAATGGCCCAGCCACTGGCACGTTGATGTAGTCGGCCTGCTCTTGGGACAGTTCGGTCAGGTTCACACCCAGTTTCTTAAGGTGCAGACGTGCGACTTTCTCATCCAGATGCTTGGGCAAGACGTAGACCTTGCCCGTTTCGTAGGCTTCACCACGCGTAAACAGTTCGATCTGGGCAATGGTTTGGTTGGTGAAGGAAGCCGACATCACGAACGAAGGATGGCCGGTGGCGCAACCCAGGTTGACCAGGCGACCCTGAGCCAACAGGATGATGCGCTTGCCGTCGGGGAAAATGACGTGATCGACCTGGGGCTTGATTTCTTCCCACTGCAGGTCTTCCAGACCGGCAACGTCGATTTCGTTATCGAAGTGGCCGATGTTGCAAACGATGGCCTGGTCCTTCATTTTGTCCATGTGGGCGCGGGTGATAACGTGATAGTTACCCGTGGCGGTCACGAAGATATCGGCCTTGTCGGCGGCTTCTTCCATGGTGACGACTTTATAGCCTTCCATAGAGGCTTGCAGCGCGCAGATGGGGTCAACTTCGGTAACCCATACCTGGGCTCGCAGCGCAACCAAAGCCTGAGCGCAACCCTTGCCCACGTCGCCAAAGCCGCACACCACGGCAATCTTGCCCGCCACCATGACGTCGGTGGCGCGTTTGATACCGTCTACCAGCGATTCACGGCAGCCATACAGGTTGTCGAATTTGGACTTGGTAACCGAGTCGTTGACGTTGATGGCCGGGAAGGCGAGCTCGCCCTTTTTGGACATTTGGTACAGGCGGTGCACGCCCGTGGTGGTTTCTTCGGTAACGCCGCGAATGTGCTTCAGGCGTTTGGAATACCACTGGGCATCTTTGGCCAGTTGAGCCTTGATGGCGGCAAACAGCACGCGCTCTTCTTCGCTGCCTGGTTTGGCAATAACGGAAGCATCGGTTTCAGCCTTGGCACCCAGATGCAACAGCAGGGTAGCGTCGCCACCGTCATCCAGAATCATGTTGGCGGGCTGGTCTTCGGGCCAGTCGAAAATGCTGTGCGTGTACTGCCAATACTCTTCCAGGGTTTCGCCCTTAACAGCAAACACAGGAATACCATTGGCCGCAATCGCGGCGGCGGCGTGATCTTGCGTAGAGAAAATATTGCAAGAAGCCCAACGCACTTCGGCACCCAAGGCAACCAGGGTTTCGATCAGCACGCCCGTTTGTATGGTCATGTGCAGGCTGCCGGCAATGCGCGCGCCCTTCAGGGGCTGCGAGGCGGCATATTCTTCGCGCGTGGCCATCAGGCCAGGCATTTCGGTTTCGGCAATGGCCAGTTCGCGACGACCCCATTGGGCCAAGCCGATATCGGCGACGACGTAATCGGAAAGAGTATTGTCAGCTACGGTATTCATGGAATAAAACTCCGGTACCCGTAGCGGCCGAGAAGCACGATTGCCCACCATCGCCCGCTACGCAAGAGAGGATGAGCGTCGTTCTTTCTTAAAAGAAACCCTGAGCCTGGCAGGCGACCGGCAAGCTTAAAGCGGCAAAAGCATTTGCCGCTGGGCCGGCGCTTGAGAGAACCTGTCGCAACGCTCCTCAGGGATGGCGAATATTGTATCGCAGCACAGCGGGGATGTGCGTGCCCACACCTTAGTTCTTTGTCCCCCTTGGGCAGGCTTTAAGTTGCCCCGCCGCACAATCCCTGGCCCGTTGCGCGTCTTCTTTGCGCAATGCCGCCTGGCGCTCTTCCTGCCGCAACGCCGCCTGCGCGTCTTTCAGCCTCTTCTCGGCATCCTTGGCTTGCTGCTTGAGCCTGGCCGCTTCCTCAGCCGTGGGCAGCTTCATACTGCCTTGCAGGTGCTCGTCTTCCAGGCTCTTCCAGACTACGTAGATC
>Ga0160490_100222_pt1 | contig 15157 bp, 12 predicted proteins | sample DIDnMG_7_FD_108210 | JGI IMG/M metagenome (GOLD analysis project Ga0160490, IMG submission 108210) | Enriched soil microbial communities from UW Madison campus, WI, USA - DID2934_E24_Lignin MG | ecosystem: Environmental > Terrestrial > Soil > Unclassified | place: USA: Madison, Wisconsin...
CCATCCGGGGCGCCAAGGTGGTGGCCTATGCCCGCCGTGTGCTCGACAGCACCCTGCCCTTGCAGCAAGGCTCGCATGCCGACGCCCAGCGCTACCGCGTTGCAGACGGTGCGCTGCAGGTAGACCTGAAAGACGGCACCCGCACCACACTTGCCGATCCTTCCTTGCTACTGGGATACCGTGGTCAGCCCGACAAGCCCGAGGCTCTTATTTTCCGTCACAACGGTCTGCACCTGGAATTGCAGTTCGACGAAAATCACCCCATAGGCAGCCAAGACCCCGCCCATATCAAAGACGTGTTGCTTGAGGCCGCGCTGACCACCATCATGGACTGCGAAGACTCCGTCGCCACCGTAGACGCCGAAGATAAAACGCTGGCGTATCGCAACTGGCTGGGCCTCATGCAGGGTTCGCTTGTTGAAGAAGTGAGCAAGAACGGCAAGACTTTCACACGCAAGCTGAATGAAGACCGCCCCTACACCGATCTGCAAGGCAAGGCCTGCACTTTGCCTGCGCGCTCCCTGATGCTGGTGCGCAATGTCGGGCACCTGATGACCAACCCGGCCATTCTTGATGAAGAAGGCAACGAAGTCTTCGAAGGCATCATGGACGCCGTTGTCACTTCGCTGGCCGCACTGCACGACTTAAAGCGCAAAGGCAATTCGCGTAAAGGTTCCGTTTACATCGTCAAACCCAAGATGCACGGCCCCGACGAAGTCGCCTTTGCCGCCGAGCTATTTGGCCGTGTCGAACAGCTGCTGGGCATGGCACCCAACACGCTGAAAATGGGCATCATGGACGAAGAACGCCGTACCAGCGTCAATCTGCGCGCCTGCATTGCCCAAGCGGTAGACCGCGTAGCGTTCATCAACACCGGCTTCCTCGACCGCACCGGCGACGAAATGCATACCTCCATGTTGGCCGGGCCCATGATACGCAAGGGCGATATGAAGCGCAGCGCCTGGATAGACGCCTACGAGCGCAATAACGTGCAAACCGGCCTGGCATGCGGCCTGCGTGGCAAAGCCCAGATCGGCAAGGGCATGTGGGCCATGCCCGATCTGATGGCGGCCATGCTTGAACAAAAGATCGGCCACTTGAAAGCCGGCGGCAATACGGCATGGGTGCCTTCACCCACCGCAGCCACCCTGCATGCCCTGCACTATCATCAGGCCGATGTGCAAGCCATACAAAAAGAAATGGAAGGCAAACACGAGGCTCTGCTCGATACCATTCTGGAAGTGCCTGTCGCCGACAAGCCCAATTGGTCAGCACAAGACATCCAGCAAGAGCTGGACAACAACGCCCAAGGGATTCTGGGTTATGTGGTGCGCTGGATAGATCAGGGCGTGGGCTGCTCCAAGGTGCCTGACATCCATGACATCGGCCTTATGGAAGACCGGGCCACCTTGCGTATCTCCAGCCAACATATGGCCAACTGGCTGCACCACGGCATTGCAACGCGCGAACAGATTGAAGAAACCCTCAAGCGCATGGCCAAGGTGGTTGATGCCCAGAACGCCGGCGACCCGCATTACCGGCCCATGGCCCCCAACTTCGAAAAATCCCTGGCCTTTAAAGCCGCCAGCGATCTGATCTTCAAGGGCATGGAGCAACCCAACGGCTATACCGAGCCTTTGCTGCATTACTGGCGCCAACAGGTCAAGGCGCAACAAGCCTGAACGCAGTCAGCCCGCAAGCACGCCGCCCGGCGCAGTAAACTACTACTGCGCCGGGCGGCGCTTTTTTACGGCTCAATCCTTCTCATGACCCCAGCTACCCTCAGACACCTGCAAGCCAGTCAATATCCACGCATGCCTTGGCGCAACGGCGCCGGTGTCACCACCGAGGTCGCCATCAATGCCGGTGGGGGTCTGCAGGGATTTGACTGGCGTGTCTCCATCGCCGATGTCGGCCAGGACGGGCCGTTTTCGGCATTTCCCGGTATGCAGCGCATCATTGCCGTGCTTGAGGGCGCAGGCATGGAGTTGACCGTGGACGGGCGCAAACACGCCCTACAGGGCCCAGGGCAGCCGTATGCGTTTTCGGGTGACAGCCAGGTAGAAAGCCGCCTTTTGAACGGCCCTATCCGCGACTTCAATCTGATTTATGCGCCGCAGCGCTACCAGGCACGCTTGCAATGGCTGCAGGGCTCAGCGCGCTATGAGTTTCATAGCAGCGCCCCGCTGGTGCTGGTTTTCAATGCAGGGCAAGCCCTGCAAGTGACGGTAAACAAGCAAACCAGCGAGTTGGCCGAACATGACAGCTTGCAAGTCGAGGCAGCGGACCTGACCGCCTACGGCCTGCAAGCCGAAGCAGGCGTGAACGCCTGCGTGATCGAGTTGCAGGCTATCGCTTAATCGGCCTGAGCAATCAGCTCATCCAGCCACGACAACATCAGCTCGATTTCGTCGGCACTGACATTCAGCGCGGGCATGAAGCGCAGCAAGTTGGGCCGTGGCGCATTCAGCAACAAGCCTTCAGGGGCGCGATTGATGGCTGCCTTGACCAAGGCGGGGCCGATGTCGCGGCCCAGTTTCAGGGCACGCAACATGCCCAAGCCGCGTTCGCCTTCCATGCCGTGCTTGTCGGACAAGCGGATCAGCCCCTTGGAAAGCTGCTCGGCACGCGCATTGACGGAGTCGAGAAAACCCGGTGCGGCAATGGTGTCGAATACCGCCAGACCCGCAGCCGCCATCAAGGGGTTGCCGTTATACGTACCGCCTTGGTCGCCATGCTGGAACACACTGACCTCTTCGCGGGCGCACAGCGCCGCCAAAGGCACACCACCGCCTATGCCCTTGGCCAGGGTCATGATGTCGGGTTCCACGCCGAAATGCTGGTAGGCGAACATGGCGCCGGTGCGGCCTACGCCGGTTTGCACTTCGTCGACGATGAGCAGCATATTGTTGGCGTGCGTCAGTTCGCGCAGTTCACGCATGAACTCGGCGGTAACCGGAATGACGCCACTTTCGCCCTGCACGGGCTCAAGCATGATCGCCACGGTTTGGTCGTCGATAAGCGCACGTACGGAATCCAGGTCGTTGAGCTTGGCTTTGGGAAAACCGTCTACCTGCGGTGCAAAGATGGTGTCCCAACCAGGCTTGCCTGAGGCCGACATGGTTGCCAAGGTACGACCGTGAAAGCTGTGTTCGAAGGTGATGATTTTGTAAGCACCGCCACGTTTAAGCTGCCCCCACTTGCGCGCCAGCTTGATGGCGCCTTCGTTGGCTTCCGCACCACTATTGGCGAAGAACACGCGGTCAAAACAGGAGGCCTGTGTCAGGCGACGCGCGAGATCCATGGAAGGCTGGTTATAGAAAGCCGGCGACGGGTTCAGCAAGGTGGAAGCCTGACGCGTAATGGCTTCCACAACCGGTTGGGGACAGTGGCCCAGGCAGTTGACCGCCCAGCCTTGCATGAAATCGAGATATCGCTTGCCCTGGTGATCCTCTAGCCAAGAGCCTTGACCGCGCACGAACACGAGTTCCGGACGGGACGTAATCTCCATCAGCGCCTGCGCGCCAGCCTGATCGAATTGCATGGTGGATTTTCCAGGGTAAGAAATGAAAAAAGCCGGCAAGGTCGAAACCTACCGGCGAGCGTAAAGCCGCCCTAATGTTCACGTCGATTTTAGCGTAGAAAGAAAGCGGGCAGCCCTTTGGCCGCCCGCTACGTTGCCGGATTCAGACACTACTTGAATATCGGCGGGCCGTCGCCGTCCCCATAGATGGAGTCCTCGAAACCGCCATCCATCTTGATTTCGACCGTAGACGGATCTACCGAGCTGGCATCCGACTTGTAATGCATGACCAATGAAGGGAAGCACAGGATGACCGCCACCATCAGCAGCTGGATGCAGATGAAGGGAACGGAACCCCAGTAGATCTGCCCAGTTGTCACTTTGGGAATGAGCTTGCCGGTCACTTTGTCTATGTAGTCCTCCTTGGGCGCCACAGACCTTAGATAGAACAAGGCAAAGCCAAAGGGCGGGTGCATAAAGGACGTCTGCATATTCATGGCCAGCAAGACCCCGAACCAGATCAGGTCTATGCCCATTTTGTCGGCAACCGGCGCCAGCAAAGGCACGACGATGAAGGCAAGCTCGAAGAAGTCCAGGAAGAAGGCCAACACAAAGACGAAGATGCTGACGAAGATGAGGAAGCCCAGTTCGCCGCCTGGCATGTTCACCAGCAGGTGTTCAACCCACAAGTCGCCGTCTACCCCACGGAAGGTCAGGGTGAAGATGGTGGCACCGACCAGAATGAAAATGACGAAGGAGGTGAGTCGGATGGACGTATCCATGGCCTGACGCAACAAGGGCATGGATAAACGCTTGCGGCTAAGTGCCATGATGATGGCGCCCACTGCCCCCATGGCCCCGCCTTCGGTAGGCGTAGCCAGACCCAGGAAAATCGTACCCAGCACCAAGAAAATCAAAACCAAGGGGGGGATCATCGCAAACGTGACACGTTCGGCAATCTGCGACAACAACTTCAGGCCCAAGATCTTGTTAAGTACCGCCAACACGAAGGCCACCAAGCCCCAGGCCAACACACCGATCACCACGGTTTCGTCTACGGGTGCATCTTCGAGCACCATCCATTCCACAATGCCCAAGGCAGCGGCAACCGAGATGCCCATCAGCACCAGCAGCGAACGTGTGCCGTGGCTGCCGTTGGGCTCTATCATGACGCGAGCGTGCTCGGGCATGGCCGGGGCACGCTTGGGGCTCAACAAAGACAAAATGATGATGTAGACCAGGTAACAGCCAACCAGCAAAAAGCCCGGCAGGAGGGCACCACGATACATATCCCCCACAGGACGCCCCAGTTGGTCGGCTAACACAATCAATACTACCGAAGGTGGGATGATCTGCGACAAGGTACCCACCGCCGCGATGGTACCGGTAGCCAGCCGCCTGTCATAACCGTAGCGCAGCATAATGGGCAGGGAAATCAGCCCCATGGCAATCACGGATGCCGACACCACACCCGTGGTTGCCGCCAACACGGTCCCGACAACGACGACGGCGATCGCCAAACCGCCTTTGAGCGGGCCGAACAATTGGCCCACAGTTTCCAGCAGCTCTTCGGCCATGCCGGATCGTTCCAGCAAAAGCCCCATGAAGGTAAAAAATGGAATCGCCAACAACGTGTCGTTGGCCACGATGCCGAAAATGCGCTGCGGCAAAGCCTGGAACAGCGAGGTTGTAAACAGCCCCAGTTCTATGCCGATAAGACCGAATAGCAAGCCGTGTGCCGCCAGGGTAAAAGCTATCGGAAACCCCATCAGCAAAAACAGGATGAGGGTGCCGAACATGATGGGCGCCATGTTGGCCGTAATGAGTTCTAGCATGGCCTTTCCTTATTTTTGTTCTCGAGCTTGGGCGTTGCGTGCGATTTCTTCAGCCAGCAACTCTTCGGGCGTTTTGCTATCGACCCGTTTCATAGGGTTGGGACATTCGCCACGCAAGAAACCCATGCATTTGATCAGGTGCGAAACGGCCGCCAGCGTCAACAGGCCGAAGCCAACGGGGATCAACATCTTCGCAGGCCAACGTATCAGCCCTCCCGAGTTGGAGGACATCTCCTGAGAAACGTAGGATTCCCACGCCATAGGCCACGACAACCACAGTATGGTCAGGCACACCGGCAGCAGAAAAAACAGGGTGCCAAACACATCGATCTTGACTTGGGTGCGCTCTGACCAATGCGACACCAACACATCTACCCGCACGTGCTGGTTGTTGAGCAAGGTGTAGCCGGCCGCCAGCAGAAAGATGGCGCCAAAGAAATACCACTGCATTTCCAGCCAGGCGTTAGAACTGAGACCAAAGAACTTTCTAGAAATGGCATTGCTGGCGCTGATCACCACCACGATGAGTATGAGCCAACCCACGCCCTTGCCCACCCAGCGATTAAGCGCATCTATGCCACTCGATAACACTAATAAACTGCGCATGAATTCCCCTTGAATAGCGCACAACACAAAGGCCCGGCTCGCGAACCACCGCCGGCATTGGCCGGCGGGCACTCATCAATCCTGATGCGTCTGACGCCAGGGCATGGCACGCTCTTCCAGCCAGGCCAGCAGACCGTACAGCAGTAAACCCATAGCCCCCAGGATGAACAGGGCTGCAAACACGCGGACCGTATCGAAGGTGCCTTGAGCACTCATGATGACGTAGCCCAAACCGCGCTGCGACGACACGAACTCGCCCACGATGGCACCAACCAAGGCCAGCGACATGGCGACCTTCATGCCCGCCACCATGGAAGGCAAGGCGCAAGGCAGCTTCACCTTGAAGAAGAAATCCCAGGCAGAGCCCTTGAGCACTTTGCCCAGGTCTATGACGTCGTTAGGCACCGAGCGCAGCCCATGCACCGAGTCAACAATGATGGCAAACACGGCGATCAGCAAAGCAATGGCGATCTTGGGTTCCGCCCCCGTTCCCAGCCACACAACGAACAAAGGTGCCAAGGCAACTTTAGGGACGCTGTTAAAGCCGATGATGAGCGGGTACAGAAAGCGCTCGAATAGCTTGGAGCTCACCAGCGCCACGGCAATCAGAACGCCCAACACGACAGCCAGCAGAAAACCGGCCACCGTCGTCCACAAGGTGTAAAGCGAGTGCTGTAAGTACCAAGCCGGCTCGGAAGCCAACTCAGCAAAGATCTGTGTAGGTAAGGGCAGCATGATTTCACGCACTTGCAGCACGCGGCACAAGACCTCCCAGACCACCAGCACCACCACCAGCGAAATCAAACCGGCGCCCACCATACCCAAACGCCCCAACATGGACTTCATGACTTTTCTCCCGTTGCGCTGCCCATATCGTCGAAGAGGCTGCGAATATGCTCGGTATAGCGCCCGAACTCCGGCGTTTCACGCACGGAGAGTGGCCGAGGGCGAGGCAAATCGATAGTGATGGTTTCCAGCAAACGCCCTGGACGCGGCGAGAACACCATCACTACATCGCCTAGATAGACAGCCTCGGAGATCCCGTGGGTAACGAAGAGCACCGTATTCTTCGTTTCCATCCAGATACGCTGCAGTTCTACGTTCATCTGGTCTCGGGTGAAGGCATCCAGCGCCCCGAAAGGCTCATCCATCAGCAATAGGCCAGGGTCATCCACCAAGGCACGGCAGATAGCGGCACGTTGACGCATGCCTCCCGACAACTCGCGGGGATAGCTGCGGCCAAAGTCGGACAAGCCCGCCAACTTCAGCAAAGCATCCACCTTTTGCTCGTAAGCGCTGACCGTTTTACCGGCGAACTCTATGGGCAAAAGAATATTGCGTCGAATGTTGCGCCACTCAAGCAATGCATCCCTTTGAAAGACCATCCCTATACCGTCAGGCGGCCCCTGCACTTCGTGGTCATTGACCTTGAGTTGCCCTTCGGTAATGGTTTCCAAGCCCGCCACACAACGCAGGAAGGTGCTTTTGCCGCAGCCGCTGGGCCCGAGGATACTGACGAAGCGCCCCACTGGAATCTGGGCGTTGACATTGGAAAGCGCCAAGACGCCACGCTCACCTGCGTAGCGCTTGGTAATGGAATCTGCACTGACAGCCAATTTGCTCATTTAGCCACCACAGTGTCGTAACGCTCGGGGTGGACGAAGTCCGTCACGTAGAACTCGGTAGCTGGACGCTCTTTGCCGATCAAACCGACAGACGTCAAAGTGCGTACGGCTTCTTCCCAGTCAGCGGGCACAGGTACGCCCACGCGCTCTCCCTGGGCAGGCTTGCCAAAATACTCATACAAGGTGTCGATCTGGCTACGCAGCACTTTGGCATCCAGACGCGCTTGCGGACGCTGCGCCATGATGGCTTGAACGGCCTCGTCCTGATGGCCGTCATAGATGTATTGCCATGCCCGCGCCGTGACGCTTGCGAACTTGGAAATCGCGTCGCCACGCGAGGCCAGTTTTTTCTCGCTGGCAAAAATGCCGAAACTGGGCATGTTCAAGTCGTAATCAGCAAAGGAAATAGCGCGAGATGGCCGCTTTTCCATGGCGAAAGACAGCACGAAAGGAATGGTCGACACCACCGCATCGGCGCGATTCACCACATAGGTGGTGATTTTCCCGGCTGCCTCGACGTTCAGCAGTTCGACATCTTTGCGCGCCAAGTTGCCCGCTTTCAGGAAAGCATCGATGAACGGCGCTTCCAGCGAGCCGGCGGTGTAGATCAGCTTCTTGCCGCGCAAGTCGGCGGGCCCTTTGATATCCGAATCCAGAGGAGCCAACATACCGATGTCGCTACGACGGGCGAAGGGGGCTACCGCCTTGACCGGCAGACCTTTGTCCCGCGCAATCATCATGGATGACAGAGCCGCATGGCCTACATCGAAGGCATCACTGGAACCTACGATCTGCACGGTAGTGACAGAACCGTTTCCGTCCTCAAGCTTGACATCCAACCCGGCATCTTTGTACCAACCCTTCTGCTGAGCCAAATGGAAAGCGCCATGCACACCCCAGGGGGTCCAGTCCAGGCGCACACTCAAGGGTTCAGGCTTGGCCTGGGCCACCGCAGTACCCGCCAAAAAGGCAGTGCTAAGCACGCCTGCCAATAAACAACCACCTGCCTTCAATAGTGCTCGTTTCATTACTGCTCTCCAGAAAAAGGACGCAAGGCTCCACGGGCCCGGCCCAAAAGCCGTTCCCCTGTTTCGTTTCGATAACCGCAATAGTCTTAGCTGATACCACCCGCCTCTAACGGGCGCCAAAGATGCGTTTGATACGACTCCACAACACGCTCATGAACATGGCCACAGGATTGAACTGCGCCTGCGGCAGCGGGCTGCCGTCGTCTGGCTTGCCCAGGCGCTGCGACACATTGCGCCCAAAATCGGCAATCATGCGTTTGACGAAGTCTTGCACCAAGCCCGAACGCGAAAACTGTGCCAGCGGCCCTTGCAGCGAATACAGTAAGTCGACATCTACACGCGACTTGGCTTCGCCGGTGGCGACCACGCGATAGGCGACGTCACCCCTGGCACGAGACTGGCTGACTGTGTCTTGCCCCGCTCCACTCAGCACGGCAGACTTATCTTGCGGATTCAGCTCCAGGTCGGCCGAGCCCTTGAAAGCTGCCGACATCGGGCCGAATTTGATGGCAATGCGACCCTGCACACGCTGACCGTCGTTGGATTCAATCACCGCACCGGGCAAGCAGGCTGCTACGCGCTCAAGGTCAGTCATGAAGGCCCACACTTCATCAGCGGGGTAAGCCACCTCGAACCCGCCGGAAACTTGCGTCCCCTTGCCGGGTACGCGGCCCTTGTCGGCAGCACCCGCAGGCGCTGGCTCCGTAGCAGGAGTCGACTTGGCGGCATCTTCCGGCGCGGCGTCGACCGTGGCAGCGGCAAAGCCCTTGAACGTCTCGGCTGCCACCTGAACCGGTGCAGCACCCTTACCTTGGGCCACCGCAGCGCGCAGGGCTTCTATTTCGTCATCACGCGTGTCGCGTAAATCTTGCAACACCGACATGACCGCAGCCGTAATGCCCTGATAGCCAGTGCAACGGCAGATATTGCCGGAAAGCTCTATACGTACCCGTTTTTCGTCGGCGTCAGGCAGGCGCAGCACAATATCGCGCGAGGTCGCCAACATGCCCGGCGTACAAAACCCGCATTGCAAAGCATGATGCGCCGAGAACGCCTGGCGCAGTTTGCCCATGACGGGGTCGTCTTCGTACCCTTCTATGGTGGTCACACAGCTGCCCTGGGCTGCTGCTGCAAAGGTAATGCAGGAACGTACAGGTTTGCCGTCCATCAGAACCGTGCAAGCACCACATACACCGTGTTCGCAACTTAAGTTGGTCCCCGTCAGTCGCAATTCTTCGCGCAGAAAATCGCCTAAATGCGTGCGCGAAGCCGTATTGCCCTGGACCTTGCGTCCGTTGACTTCCAATGTGATCTCAGGCATTTTTGACTCCCAGCACCTGCTCCAGGCAACGCTCTATGGCCGTTGCCAGCATTTGTTTCTTGGCCTCGTTGGCCTGTGGCGCAATCTGTTCAATCTGCGCCCTTATGGCTGACTCATCCGCAGCTTGCCAACCCCTGGCCGCCACATCGGCAGCAAAAGCCGGCAGCATTGCAGGCGCACTGTCCAAGGCCCCAAGCGCTATGCGCGCCGTGCGGCTGGAGGGTTCGAAATAGGCCGCACAGCTGGCCTCGGCAAACTCGCCCGTCTTGCGACAGAACTTGTAATAGCCCCAGCGCGTTTGCGCCTGCGCAGCTGGAACCAAGACGGCGGTGATCAGGTCTTGTGGGCCAAGATCTACGGTGTAGGCGCCTTGCATAAAGTCGGGCATGACCACCTGCCGCTTGCCCTCGGGGCCTGAAATTTCCAGCGTTGCGCCCAAAGCACTGGTAAGCACTACCCAGTCGGCTGCAGGGTCGGCATGCGCCAAACTGCCGCCTATCGTGCCCCGGTTGCGCACCCCACGGTAGGCAATGCGTCCGGCGACTTCCTGCATAAGATGCCCGCGCAGCGGTGCAAACATGCCGTCTTCAATCTCGGCATGCGTAACGGCACTACCTATGCGGATTTGGCTATTGCTTTGCTGAACCTCGCGCATGGCGGCAATGCCGGAGACGTCTACCACCTTGGCTGGACGAGCCAGGCGCAGGTTCAGCATGGGTCCGAAAGACTGACTGCCCGACATGGGCTTAACCACTTTGTCGCCTTCGTTAAGCGCAGCAACAGCTTCTTCTATGCTTAACGCGCGTACGTAATCGAATTTTGCTGCTTTCACGGATCAACCCCCAAGCTTCTCGGCAATGCGATGCTCGACCCTCAGGCCGACATCAAGTGGTTGACTCACATGAGCTTTTGCCTGTGCCATGGCCTCTAGCATGCGTTCAGGGGTCAAGGGTGTTTGGGTAACTTCGACGTGATAGCCATATGCACGCAAGGCATCGTTGACGGCATTGAACAACACGGCGGGCGGGGCGATGCCGCCGCCTTCACCCATCCCTTTTGCGCCAAACTCGGTATGCGGCGAAGGGGTCTCAAAGTGTTCAATTCGAAAATTGGGTACTTCGGTCGCCCCCGGCAAAACGTAGTCTGCCAAGGTAGAAGCCAAAGGCGTGCCGAACTCGTCGTAGGGCATCTCTTCGTACAAGGCCGTACCTATGCCTTGAGCCAAGCCGCCTATGGTCTGACCTTCTACCACCATGGGGTTGACCATGACGCCGCAGTCTTCAACCACGACGTAATCCAGGATTTCTATGCCACCCGTTTTGGGGTCTATGGCGACTGCAGCCGCCTGGCTGCAGTACGTAAAACAGCCTGTATCAACCTTGGGCTTGTAGCCCTTGCTGATTTCCAAACCTTCGGGGTCGGCATCGGCAGGCAGTTTCTGGGGGTTCAAATACCAAGCGTCGGCTATATCGGACACACTGACCGAACGATCACCCACCCAGACTGCACCCTGGCGGAACTCGGCCTGGGCCATGTCTGCCTGCAACATATGCGCGCCTATTTTCAGCAATCGCGGCAGCAAGGCCTTACAGGCCACCGCCACGGCACCGCCCGACATAACCAGCGAGCGCGATGCATAAGTACCGGTGGAATAAGGGGTGCGACCGGTATCGCCATGTACCAGGCGTATCCGTGAAACGTCCACACCCAATACCTCGTGCCCGATCTGGGCAAAGGTGGTTTCCATACCTTGGCCGTGCGAATGTATGCCGGCACGTATCTCTAGGCCACCGTCGGGCAGGATACGCACATAGACCTGGTCGTAGCCGGGAATGACCGGTGTGCCCCAAGCCGCAAAGACGGAGGTGCCGTGCGCAGACTGCTCGGTGTAAGTAGCAAAGCCCACGCCTATCAGCCTGCCTTGATCGTCGCGCGTCTGCTGGCGTTGACGCCAGGCATCAAGATCTATCATCTCTTTGGCGCGCGTCAGGCTGGCCGGGTAGTCACCGCCGTCCATATGCTTGTTGGCAACGTTGATATACGGCATTTGTTCGGGCTGCACCAGATTTTCCTTGCGCACTTCCCAGGGTTCGCGACCGACTTCACGAGCAATCGCGTCCATCAGCGATTCAATGGCAAAACACACGCCGGTACGCGCTACGCCTCGGTAGGGCAGGAAAGGCGGTTTGTTCGTCGCCACGCAGCGCGTGACGCAACGATAACCATCGAATGCGTATGGCCCGGGCAGATTGCCTACTGCTTGGCCGCCTTCCAGCCCCTGCGTAAAGGGCCATACCGAATAGGCGCCCCCGTTGATGGTGATCTTGGCGTCCAGCGCCAGCAGACGACCCGCGTTGCTGACGTAGCCAGTCAGTTCGTAATGGTGCTCGCGGGTATTGGCACCCGCGATCAGATGTTCGCGCCGGTCTTCCAGATAACGGAAAGGCCGCTTGAAATGCTTGGCCAGCCAGGCTACGCACAGCTCTTCTTGCTGCACGATGCACTTGTAGCCAAAGCCACCGCCCACGTCGGGCGAAATAACGCGCACCTGCTCTTGCTGCAACTCCAGAAACTGGGCAATGGCGGTACGAATCAGGTGCGGGACTTGGGTCGAGGTATAGACCACCAGTTGATCTTGGGGATGATCCCAGTACGCCATGACTGCCATGCCTTCCATGGGCAACATGCATTGGCGCGACAGGTTCACCTTACGGTGCACGACCTTGTCGGCCTTGGCCGACAACTCATCAAAGCGCTTGTCTGTTTTAAGCGTGACAAAAACATTGTCCTTCCAGCCTTCGTGCATCAACTCGCCCTGTGCCGCCATCGAGGTCTCGACGTCGACGTAGACAGGCAAGTCGTCGTACTCGACTTCTATCATTTCGACGAGGTCTTCTGCTTCGGCGCGCGTAGGCGCCACGGCCAAAGCCACGGGTTCGCCCACGAAGCGCACCTTACCGTGCGCCAACGGCGGCTGGCCCGACACCTGATAGCTGGGCAGCGTAGAGTCTGCAACGATGTCTAGCGCGTCGGGCATGGAAGCGCGAAAGTAAACGCTTGCCGCCGCCTCGTCAGCCACGCTGGCACCCACAATACGGGCATGCGCCAGCGGGCTACGCAGGAAAGCCACCTCGCTCAACCCGGGCATGGACATATTCGCGATAAAGTTGCCGCGCCCGTGCAGATGGCGAGCATCTTCCTTGCGAAGCAGCCTGGCACCTATCCCCTGACCGGGATTGGTCGAATCATGGCTATCCTTCATATCTTCTCCTGCTTATTTCACGCAACAACCATCAGCGCTTGCTGACAGCGTTGAACGTAAAGTTATCCAAAGCGTTTTCCGCAACGCGGAACCAGCTGACTTCAGCTTCTTGGAATTTCGCCCACTCGGGGTAGATCTTGGCAAATTCGGGGTTCTTATCCGAAAGCTCGGTCCACAGTTCTTGCGTGGCGGCGTAAGCGGCGTCCATCATGTCGCGCGGGAAATACTTAAGCTTGGCGCCTGCAGCCACCAGTTTGCGCAAAGCACCGGGGTTAACCGCATCGTAGTGGGCCAACATGCGCAGCGTCTGCTCGTTGCAGGCGCACTCGAAGGCCTCTTGATACAAGGGCGGCAGGGCTTTCCAGGCATCGGCGTTGACCATGGTGGTAATAGAGGCACTGCCTTCGAACCAACCCGGCGAATAATAGTAAGGCGCCACTTTGTAGAAGCCCAGCTTTTCGTCGTCGTAAGGGCCTATCCATTCGGCGGCGTCAATGACACCACGCTCTAGCGAGGGGTAGATATCGCCAGGCGGAATCTGCTGAGGAATGGCGCCAAGCTTGGACATGACCATGCCACCTATGCCGCCGATACGCATTTTCAAGCCTTTCAGGTCTGCGACCGACTTGATTTCGTTGCGGAACCAGCCGCCCATTTGCACGCCGACGTTGCCACAGACAAAGTTGACGATATTGTGCTTGCCGTACATGTCGCGCAGCAGCTTAAGCCCACCGCCGTACTGCACCCAAGCGTTGTGCTGGCGCGCGTTCAGGCCGAAGGACAAACCCGTATCGAAAGCCACAGCGGTATTGGTACCAATGTGCGCGGTAGCCAAGACGTGGTTGCATTCCACGGTGCCGTTACTGACGGCTTCCATGTTTTGCGCGTAGGGCACCAACTCGCCACCTGGGAACGGTCGAATTTCGAACTTGCCCTGGGTCAACTCGGACACACGATGGCACAGCTCTTCAGCCGAACCGTAAATGGTGTCCAGGCTTTTGGGCCAGCCCGTAGACATACGCCAGCGGACAGCTGGGGCGTCTTTAGCCAGCGCGGGGAAGCCCACCGCCGCCATACCCACCCCCGTCGTCACGGCGGCCTGCCTTAGAAATCGACGTCGTTCCATGTATTTCTCCTAAAAATTGGAAAGCACAAAGTGTGCGGTTTGCTTCCAAAACTAATCAGTATGCTGATCTATCTGCAAGTATGCTGATGACATTTTTGAGTGTCAACGAGGGTAAATACCAATTAATAAATATAGTATACTATATTCATATTGTCGCACATCGATAAATAATCAGTCGACTGAGTAATTACAATAAACATTTGATTTATCTATTCAAGCAGTAACTTTTGTAGCGTAACGGCTTTTCATCTCATCCTTTTTTTTAGTAAAAACCCTAGTTTCTGACCCATAAAATCTACAGCATACTGACTATATTGCTCAGTGCACTTAGGAATTTTTCATCATGGAATGGCTCAAAATCGCCGAAGTCGGCCAAGTCGACGAGGACGCTTCCTTGGCGCTGGAAGTACAAGGTCACAAACTGGCTTTGCATCACACCCAGGGCGAATATTTTGTGTCCGACAACATCTGTACGCACCAGTACGCACTGTTGTCCGATGGCTACATCGAAGACGGCTGTGTCGAGTGCCCCTTGCACCAAGCCCAATTCGATTTACGCAGTGGCAAGGCCTTAAGCGCCCCCGCCACGGTCGACATCAAGGTCTATCCCGTCAAGGTGGAAGGCTCGGACATCCTCGTTTCCTTCTAAGCCCCCTATTCGAGTCGGCTGCTCGGGCCGATCCCGCTTTTTCTCAAGATCATCATGACTACGCCGGTTCTCACCACGTCTGTCCTTATCATCGGCGCTGGCCAGGCCGCCGCCGTGGCCGCAGCCACTTTGCGCCAACTTGGCTTTACCCACGACATCCTGCTGATCGGCCAAGAAGCGCA
>Ga0160490_100223_pt1 | contig 15154 bp, 11 predicted proteins | sample DIDnMG_7_FD_108210 | JGI IMG/M metagenome (GOLD analysis project Ga0160490, IMG submission 108210) | Enriched soil microbial communities from UW Madison campus, WI, USA - DID2934_E24_Lignin MG | ecosystem: Environmental > Terrestrial > Soil > Unclassified | place: USA: Madison, Wisconsin...
CGATTTGCAGACGAGTTTCAATCCATCGATACAAACGTGAAAAAGATTAGTGAGTGCTAGCGAATCATTTAATCTTTTTAGTGCGTGAGATGGTTATTGAACGTCGAGAATCGAAGTCTTGATTTTTTTTTGATTCTGTTTTTTGATCAAGCAAAAAATGAATAAACTCAAAATTTACTGGAGCTTCTCTTTTTGAATCTCAAATTCTTAATATCAAATGTTTTGTATCAAGAAAATAAATATCTAAACCATAAACCATCTTCTCATTACTTTTTCTTGATAAAAAGTAACCAAAAATCAAGACCATAGTTATTTTTCGGTCAAAGCAATCTTTTAAAACGAAATCAAATAAAGCCGTTTCACTTCGTATTTGATTCACTCGTTTTATACAGATGATTGACACTCGAAAAATCACAAAATGTCAAATAGATCTCTATTTCAAATCTAATTCACTAATCAAAAAATGGCATCTAAATTTTCTTTTTATATAGAATTCTAAAGCGACATACGATTTGCAGACGAGTTTCAATCCATCGATACAAACGTGAAAAAGATTAGTGAGTGTTAACGAATCATTTAATCTTTTTAGTGCGTAAGATGGTTATTGAACGTCGAGAATCGAAGTCTTGATTTTTTTTGATTCTGTTTTTTTGATCAAGCAAAAAAATGAATAAATACATTATTTACCTAAACTCCACTGGAGTTTCTCCTCTTAATATCAAATTCTTAAATATCAAATGTTTTGTATCAAACAATGAATAAATTTAAAAAGTAACAGATTTCATTTTTGAAAGCCCAAAAACGAAACAAAAACGCTTTTGACATAAATCTTATGCTAAAAATTAGTTTCAACACAGAAATGATTTAAACGATTCGCTGTCGCTCACTAAATCATTTTATTCTGTTTACTCCACTCATTTTTTAACGCAATCGATTTAAACGTCAGTTTCAAATTAGTATTAAATAAAATTGTCATTGCTGTAAAGTCGAGTGTCAATAAGATTTATGAACGTCAAAAGATTAACTGAGCATTTTTTATGCGAACGATTTTAATCTTTTAGTGAAAAATCGTCTATTGACCGACTTGAAAGCACAGACTTGAAATGCTTTGCATTCATGAATACCTTTAAAAAACAATAATAAATCCATGAATAATTTTTTTGATTCTGTTTTTTTAATCAAGACAAATCCGAAGGATTCATGAATTCTTTAATATTTAAACTAAATAGACCATGAATAAAAAAATGAATGTAAAAGAACTCTTCTTTCATTTTTGAAAGCCCAAAAACGAAACAAAAACGCTATTGACATAAATCTTTCTCTAAAAATAAATCACTTCGCAGGAATACTTTAAATGATTCCTTTCAGTCACTAAAGCATTCTTTCTGCTCAGTCAATTTATTTTATTAACGCTCCAGATTTAAACGTCAGTTTTTTATCCTATTTCAAAACAAAATTCTACTTCTAACAACTTTTAAACCGACATACGATTTGTAGCCGAGTTTCAATTCATTGAAATGAACATTAAAAAATAAAATATAAAAGAACGTCTCTTTAAAATCATTTTTTGAGAGTTACCCCCTATTTCTAGGGAGCTACTCAAAAAATTAACACTATATGAGGAAAAGAATTTCCTAAAAAAAACATCATTTATCTACTGCATAGAATAACCGATCAACATCTAATATAATGTGATTTATTTTGAGTCCATTTTAGGACTCTTAATTGCAAAGCCGTTATTTGTTATGTTCTAGAAACTGAACAAAAAAACGGCGTGGTACTCAACTTATCAAACAGAGGTACTGGCATACCTGTACAACGATAAGAGAGCCCACGCCTAGGTCGTGAGCAAAACTACTTATTTTTCTCGTTGTACAAAATTGAAAAGTGCCAGTTTTCTGTTTTGAGAGATAAGTATTTTACTTTAATATTTTAATTATCTGAAAACAAATATAATAAAAATATCTCAACTGCGTATCATCGACCGCATTTTTTTTTATAACAACTCCTTATTTTGTTTAATGGATAATATCAATAGACAAATTTGTAAATACATTTATATAAACTGGATAGTTAAAGCAGAATCCCAACGTAAATTTGCAGATGAGCATAATATTGAAGAAAGTATTGTTCGTAAAATAAAGAAAGCTTCTTTAGATATAGATTATATTGAATATAATATACCTATAAGTACTCTTGAAAAAATATGTACTTCAAGAGAATTAAAATTATATGAATTTTTCAAAATGGTAAATATATAAAAGGCTCTTCTGACTTTAAAGTTTTACATTCTACTTAAGTAAATTCATAAATAGTTAGTAAAAAATTTTAAAACTCAACATATAACAATATTCTTTATATTAGCAGTAAATATTACGAAATGCAGATATAGTGGATTTTTTACGAAACTCAACTATATTTTACTTCGTAAAAAATGATGTTGTGCGTCATTTTGTTAAATCACAACACAAAACCAAAATTAAAAATTTTATAAATATTAGTAAGTGAGTAATTCGGACAATTCAAAAAAAGACATTTGGAGTTATTTAGGAAAAATAGGACTACTTGTTGCACTAATTTGGGGGCTGATTCAGATCATAAACTTTTTCTATAAAAGTAAAGATTATGAGGCTGTTGTAAATGGAAACCATAGTTTTTACGAGACATCTCCAAAACATCGAATTTCTTATACAAATGCTACAGAATATAAAGCATTAGTCAAAACCATCATTAAACGAGAAGGAAATCTAAAAACATTTGAATTAGATACATTATTAAGTAAAATAAAGAATGATAACAATTCAATCCTGAACTATGAATTTAGAAATAATTTACCTGATCTACGTTTTAATGATTTCGGTCAGGAATACAACGAAATTTGGACTTTTTCAGTTAAAAATACTGGAGACAAACCTTTAGAAGAGCTTGCTTTAGAATTACCTTTTGATGGAATTTGTAAGATTATACTTCCTGATAACGTTTTACGAGAGGAGGATTTTAAAAATAAGATACAAATTGGAGAATTAAGACCTTCTTATGAGGCGAATATTATAGTTTGGGGGAAGTCATACAGCTCATATATTTCTAGTAGTTACGAAGACGAAGAGAAAAGTAGATTTACTCATAAATATGGATGGTTTTCAATTAAATATCCTGTAGAAGTGAAAGGGTTTTACGCATGGAATAAAAAGTATGACGATATGCCTTTAATGTTTGGTTCAATGCTAATATTAATGTTTGTATTTCTCTTTGGAACAAGTGCGGGGGCAAAATTGTATAAAAAAGAACTTGAGTCAAAACAAAAGAAAGAAACAGACGACAAGGATATTGAAACGGAAAAGGATTAAAAACGTACGCACAACAAACGGTTTTGCAATAGTGCGGCTTGAAATCATTGGCTCAACATTTGTACTACTATTTCGCCTTCACCATTTTTATTTGCTTTTAAAAATGTAAATTAGCAAACAAAAACGGCTTGGGCTCGCAGATGTGCAAAACCTAAGCTTTCGGCTTCGATTTTCCGCACCATCGCAAAGCCCAGAACCGTTATATGCAATCTCTGAACGACCGTTACAACAAATGAAACTAGTTAAAAAAAAACTTATTATTCTTATAATTCTAATTATTGGAATTTGCTCCTTTTATAAATTTATGACTTATGATAGAAACTATACTTGGGCAAAAATGTACGGTTCAGATATTGAAAAAATTGCGGACTCTTTGCAAATGAACGTTGCGAAAACTCAAAAAATAAATGTCGCTGAAGTAAAACTTCCAAATGAAAGAAATATTAAAATCCACATTCAAAAATTCCTTAGCAAAATAAATTTAATGAATTACAGTCACGAATTTGGAGAAAAAATACATCTAGAATCCGAAAATGAAAATGAGGAGATAATTTGTAAATCTTGGTGTTTAGGTGATCATTTAATTGGGTTAGAAATAGAGTATAAAAATATTGAAGAGCCGAAATTTCAACTTTTAAAAAATAAGTTTGAAAGAAACTTTTCTAATTACGATTTAATTTGGACAAAAGTTGATTAAAAATTGAGACTGCATATAACATTGGTAACCGTTGCACAACATCATATTTCTAATAAAAATCAAAATATTCGACCTTGTTTAAGCCTTTTTAAGCAAGGTTTGTTTTTTATGAAAATCCGTAAATCGTTAGAAAAAACAATTTCATAGAAAAATATTCTTTACATTAGCAAAATCATTATACGATAGTAAAATAGATGATATTCACGAAACTCAACTATATTTTACTTCGTAAAAAATGATGTTAGCTGTAATAATATCAGAACCCTACTATGAATTTAAGTCTACTTTCCGAAGAAGTTAAATCAGTAATTGAAGAAATTAAAAATCAAGGAATCTATAAAAAAGAAAATGATTTTATAGATTATAAAAAAGAATTAAATCACTTTGGATTAACTGACGAAAATGAAATATTTCTTAGAAATTTTTTAAAAGACATTTTATCATTTGCTAATAACAAAGGTGGTATAATTCTTATTGGATTTGCTGAAGATAAAACAAATGGTAATATAGACGATATTGGTTTAAAACAAAATGATTTAGATTTATTCAACAAAATTGATTTAAACAAAATTCATCAAAAATTAGATTCCATAACAAAATGCAATTTTGGAATTGATTTACAACAATTTCAAATTTCATCACGAAAATTCTTTTATCTACTAATTGAAAAAAACAACGATGTTACGATACCTTTAAAAGATTATCCAGATTATAAATTAAATAAAGGTGAAATTGTTCATCGAATTTCAGGTAAAAACGAAACTGCAAATGAAAATTCACAAAAAATAAATAGATTCTTACAAATTAAAGCTAATGAGAAGAGTAAAGAATTTATGGAAATTTGGTCAAAATTATTACCAGAAATTTTCGATATAAATCCAAAAGAAATTTTGATGATTAATCCAAAAACAAATATGATTTATGGATATAACCAAAAAGACAAAAATTTAACAGGAAGTGAAATTGATGTAGATAAATCAGAAGAAGGCGCATTCAACATTATTTTAAATGCAATTTCAGCTGGAGAAATTGGGAAAATTTCAGACACAGAGGGTAAACCTTTGTACAAAATTGTAGGTGAAATTAAAACTGCGACTCCTAGAGATTTTATTAGCTTATCAACATTACAAAGTGAAGTCAATAAAAACGCAAAGTTTAATTTTTCAAATCCTCAGATTAAAATGGTTTTCAAATATCTTGGCTGGACTAATTCTTCAACATTTCAAATAGAAGGACCAGCTGAAAACCTTATAAATAAAGAATTTAAAGAATTTATTTGGATAGAAAATCTTGATACAATTAAAGGAACAAAAAAAATAGTATTTTCAAAAAATGCGATTGAACCGATATTGACGGTAATTAATGATAAAAAAGTTCATCAAAAAGCATTTAATAAATTATTATTACCTAAAAAATAATACTACAGCTAACATCGGTAACTGTTGCACAACATCAAATTTCTAGTAAAAAATCAAAATAGTATAAATAAGAACCTCTTTAAAAGCTATTTTAGAGAGGCTTTTTGTATTTACGTAAAACCGTAATTTGTTGTTAAATAGTTGTTGTATGTTTGGTGGTAATTATACGAAAAATACATATATGCATTTAAACTATATTTTAGTTAAAAAATAATGTAGTGTGTAATTTTTATAAAATTGTTAATTTGAAACAAAATACTATTGATACAATTATAGATAGACTAAAATTTAATTTATCTAAAGTAGAGGGATTTAATAATTTATTTGAAAATCAACTCGGTGAAGACTTTTATCATTACATAATTAAAGTACAATTTGAGCTTAAATCTTTTGAATCTCTTTTCTTACAATACTATATTCCTGCATCTAGAAAATCAATTACTGATTTTAAAAGAGAATTGAAATTTTCTAAGTATAGGAAAGAATTTAATCTTAGTAATGAAGAATTAAAAGAAAATTATTACGAAACAATAAGATTAGGTTACGTCGGTATTAGTCACAAATTTGAGAGCTATATTAAAAACTTAATCAAACTAACAGATGAATTTTCAAAACTCACTGATTTTGATAATGAACTTTTACCTATAGTAAGTTTTACTAAAAAATATTTTCATAGAGATCTTAATAAAATTTCAGATATAAATCCTACTACAAAAAAAATTAATTGGATATGCAACTGTGTAAAACATTACGATGGTTTACCGATAAAAGAACCTGTACATTATTTATTTCAAGGTAAAGATAAATCCAAAAAAATTCAAATTGAAAGTTCTGAGTTTAAAGAAGATATTAACTTACTCAGAGAGAATTTTTTATTTTTTATACAATTATTTTTTTTAATCTCAATGTACCAAACTTTTATGCAAGCTGATGAAAATATATTTAAGCATTTAAAACAAGACGTTAGTATTGAACAACTTAAACTTACAAGAAATAATATTAAAAAGGCTATTGAAAAATTATTAAGTTAAAACTACATATATAATATCTATAAATGATCATAATTTGATTTCTCTGGGAAAAAATTATTGAGCTTATTATATGGTTTAAAGCGAAGTTCATTTTTTTAATAAAACCTTATTTTTTTTTGTAAAATACTTTTAGATATTTCAAATTAATTATTCTTTTTTTATATAAATTAATCTAAGTGATTGTGTACTTTATATCATTATAAATAGAGCTTATTTTATGTATATTTGATGAATGCAATCTGTTAAATTTCGAATTATTTATGACCAAAGAACAACATATTGAAGATGATTTAATTAATCAGCTAATTGATCAAAAATATAGCTATCGTTCAGATATTCGAACACGTGAAAGTTTAGAAAAAAACTTTAGAGAAAAGTTTGAATCTTTGAATCGTGTGAAATTAAGTGATAGTGAATTTAGTCGATTAAAGGAAGAAATTATACAGCCTGACGAATTTAAGGCTGCTAAAATCTTGCGTAATCGTAATACTTTTTTCCGTGAAGATGGTACTCCACTCCAATACACTTTAGTTAATATCAAAGATTGGTGTAAAAACGATTTTGAAGTTATCAATCAATTGCACATGAATACCGAAAATAGCAATCATCGTTATGATGTTATATTGTTATTGAATGGATTGCCATTGGTACAAATTGAATTAAAGACTTTTGAAATAAGTCCACGAAAAGCAATGCAACAAATTGTGGATTATAAAAATGATGCAGGCAACGGCTATAAAAACTCATTGCTTTGTTTTATGCAATTGTTTATTGTCAGCAATCGTAATAATACCTACTATTTTGCTAATAACCGCAATCAGCATTTTATTTTTAATGCAGATGAACAGTTTTTGCCTATTTACCAATATGCAGATGATCAGAATAATAAGATCACTTCGTTAGATAAATTTACGACAAAATTTTTGGCCAAATGTACGTTGGGTGAAATGATCAGTCGCTATATGGTTTTGGTAGAAACGGAGCAAAAAATATTGGTGATGCGTCCTTATCAGGTATATGCAGTAGAAGCCATTGTGAATTGTATTGATGAAAACCGTGGTAATGGTTTTATATGGCATACAACAGGATCTGGTAAAACCCTTACGTCTTTCAAAACATCTACTTTATTAAAAAGTAATCCCAATATCGAAAAATGTTTGTTTGTTGTAGATCGTAAAGATTTGGATAGACAAACACGTATGGAGTTTAATAAATTCCAAGAAAATAGTGTTGAAGAGAATACGAATACAGAAAGTTTAGTTCGCCGATTATTATCAACGGATTATGCAGATAAAGTTATTGTCACAACCATCCAAAAATTAGGGATTGCATTAGATCCTAAAAATAAGAACAATTATACAGAGCGATTAGCTCCATTGAAAGATAAACGTGTTGTATTTATTTTTGATGAATGTCACCGTTCACAATTTGGTGACAACCATAAAGCGATTAAAGAGTTCTTCCCTAATGCTCAATTATTTGGCTTTACAGGTACACCTATTTTTGATGAAAATGCGAGTTATAAAAAAATAGATGGCGAAGAAGGGCGTTATCAGATTACCGAAGATATATTTGAGAAGCAACTACATGCTTATACCATTACTCATGCAATTGATGATAAAAACGTGTTACGATTCCATATCGACTATTTTAAAGCTGATGGTGTAGCGAAAGAGTTAATCACCGAAGCAGGAGCACGTAAAGCTGTGGCTGAAGCAATACTTGAAAAGCATGACGGTGCAACCAACCATCGCAAGTTTAATGCGGTATTGGCTACAGCCTCTATTAATAATGCTATTAACTATTATCAATTATTTAAAGACCTACAAGCTGAGCGTATAGCAACGGATTCAACTTATCGCCCTTTGAATATTACTTGTGTTTTTTCACCACCTGCCCAAGCCATTGCGCAAAGTGGCGAAGCAAATGCACAAAAAAATGCAGCAGATATTAAACAGTTGCAAGAAGATTTAGAACAAGAAGCTGCAGATAATAAAATTAATCCAGAAGAAAAGAAAGAAGCCTTAAAGGCTATTATTAAAGATTATAATGAACAATATGGTACAAATCATACGATCAATGAATTTGATTTGTATTACCAAGATGTACAATCGCGTATTAAGATGCAACAGTACACGAATCAAGATGTACCGCACAAGGATAAAATTGATATCATCATCGTGGTAGATATGTTATTGACAGGGTTTGATTCTAAATATCTCAATACCCTATACGTTGATAAAAACTTGAATTACCACAATTTAATACAAGCCTTTTCGAGAACTAATCGTGTGTTAAATGATACGAAGCCTTATGGTAATATCATGGATTTCAGAAATCAACAAGATGCAGTAGAAACTGCTATTTTAAGATTTTCGAATGGTGATTTGCAACAAGCACGTGAAATATGGTTGGTAGACGAAGCGCCAGTGGTCATTGAGAAATACCAACATGCAGTTAAACAACTCAATGATTTTATGGCAAGTCAAGGTTTAGCTAATACACCTGACCAAGTGAGTAATTTGCGTGGAGAAGTTGCGAAAGTTGAATTTTTACAAAAATTTAAAGAAGTCCAACGTCTTAAAACACAATTGGAACAATACACCGATTTAGACGCAACACAAGTACAGCAAATAGACACGGTATTACCCGAAGATACATTACGAGGATTTAGAGGGATGTATCTAGAAACCGCTCAGCAATTACGTCAAGGTGAAAAAGGAAAAGACCAACCAGAAGATTCACCTGCAGAACAGTTGGATTTTGAGTTTGTGTTGTTCTCTTCTTCATTAATCGATTATGATTACATCATGGGGTTGATTGCTGAATATACACAGCGTGACCCTAAGAAACAAAAGATGTCGAAAGAGAAGTTAATTAGCTTATTAGGCTCTACTTCTAATCTATTGGATGAACGTGATTTGATGATTGCCTACATCAACCAATTACCTTTAGATGAAGCTCTTGATGAGAAAGCGATACGCGAAGGTTTCCAAACTTTTAAACAACAACAACAAGATGCTGAATTGATAACCATTGCTACAAAGCATGAGATACCTCTTGACCTATTAAAACCTTTTGTAGAACTGATTATGCTACGCAAGGTATTTGATGGCGAAAAATTAAACGACCTTACCGACCATTTAGATTTAGGCTGGAAAGCACGTGCACAAAAGGAATTGGCTTTAATGGAAGATTTAGTGCCTTATTTAAAACAATTAGCCGAAGGGCGCGAAATAGCAGGATTAAACGCATATGAATAACAATTCAATAGATATTAAATATAGATTTCCTATTTTCAAAAGTGAGAATTGGAAATTATATAAATTATCAGAAATTGCTGATTATACAAACGGAAGAGCTCACGAACAAGATATTGATGTCAATGGAAAATATATCGTTGTAAATTCTAAATATATTTCGACCGATGGATCTGTAGTGAAATATAGTAATACCGCAAATTGTATTGCAGAGAAAAATGATATATTAATGGTACTTAGTGATGTTCCAAATGGTAGAGCGATTGCAAAGTGCTATTTAGTTAAGGAAAATGATAAATATACTGTTAACCAGCGTATTTGTAGAATTACACCAAATCAAGGTATTGAAAGTAATTTATTATATTATATAATGAATAGGAATCCCTATTTTTTATCATTTGACGATGGTGTAAAACAAACAAACCTCAGAAATGATGATGTTCTGAATTTTGAAATTTTACTACCCTCAAACCCAGCCGAACAACAAAAAATAGCAGCTTGCCTAAGTAGTTTAGATGATGTAATAGCAGGACATGAAGAGAAATTGAAAGCATTAGAAGAGCATAAAAAAGGCTTAATGCAAAACCTTTTCCCACAAGAAGGTGAAAAACAACCGAAATACCGCTTTCCTGAGTTTGAGAATGACGGGGATTGGGTGGAGAAGAAGCTTGGGGCAATTGGAGATCCTTTAATGTGCAAAAGAATATTTAAAGAAGAAACTTCTATAAATAAAGAGGGTAATATTCCTTTTTATAAAATTGGAACGTTTGGTAAATATCCCGATTCTTTTATAAGTGTAGAAAAATTTGAAGATTATAAAACAAGATTTTCATTTCCTAAACGAGGTGATATTTTAATATCCGCCTCTGGTACAATTGGTCGCCTAGTCGTTTATGATGGTAAACCTGCATATTTTCAAGACTCAAATATTATTTGGTTAGGTCATGAAGAAGATGTAATTAAAAATGTATTTTTATTATATGCGTATGAGAAATTAGAGTGGCAAACATCTGATGGTGGTGTAATAAGTAGACTATATAATTCAGATTTTAAAAAGATGGAGATTAAATTCCCTAAAAATCAAGAAGAACAACATAGAATAGCCTCCGTTTTATCATCGGTAGATGAGTTAATTATAGCACAACAAGAAAAGATAGAAGCTTTAAAAGAACATAAAAAGGGTTTAATGCAAGGGTTGTTTCCTAAAATTGAGAGTTAAATGAACGATATAGCTAAACGACTTCTAGCCAATGATAAAAATATCAATTTGGTTTATGCATTTAATGGTACAGGAAAAACAAGACTTTCCGTTGCATTTAAAGAAGAATCAAAAGCTGCAAATGATGGGAATCATTCAGGGGTATATTATAATGCCTATAGTGAAGATTTATTTATTTGGGACAATGATATAGAAAATGAAGAATTAGATCAAAAGATTGTAGTAACAAAAAGTCGTTTAAATAAGTATCATTCGGGTATTGATGAGTTAAAAATCCATGAGAAATTAAAACCATTTAAGCCTCAATTTGATTTTCGTTTTGAATACTTTCCTAATCGTCCAGATGGCATTCAATATATTCGTTTCTATGGTAAAGATGAATTAACTGATTTAAAAGAAGAGGATCCTCTACCAACACCAAGAAAAATATCGAGAGGTGAGCAACAAGCATTTATTTGGTCGTTCTTCTTAACCTTGTATGATGTGGAAGATTTAACAGGTTTAGGTAAACAAGAAGGTCACTTTTTTATAGATGATCCAGTATCAAGTTTGGATGATCATAATATATTTGTGACCATATCTAGTTTAATGGATATGGTGGATAAATACTATAAAACAAGAAAAATTATTGTCACCACTCATCATATCGGATTCTTTTTTATTTTTGCTGATTGGTTGACACGTGGTGAAAAAGCATCGAAATACAAAGACCATATAGATGTATTTAAACTGAAAAAGATTAAAGATTCTATTGAGTTATTGGGACCTCGAAAAGAAGTATTTCTATATCATTTAGAATTACTTAAAACTATAAAAGAAGCGATTGATAGTGATGCTATTTTAGTCTATCATTTTGCATTATTACGGCAGATACTAGAAAATATAGCATCCTTCTTAGGGGTACGCAATTTTTCTTTTGTGCTTAAAGAAATTGGTATAACAGACGACGAAAAACTAGCGCAAATTGTAAATATCATGTCGCATAAAACTGTTTTCAGATATGAGTTTACTGAACCTGTACCTGATAACAAAGAAGATATTATAAGAATTTTTAATGGTTTAATGGCTAAATACAATTTTGTATTACACGCTTAAAAAAACTTATTATGACACAAAAAGAACAACAAGAATTGGGTAAAACCCTTTGGAATATAGCTGACGATTTACGCGGTGCAATGAATGCAGATGACTTTAGAGATTATATGCTTTCGTTTTTATTTTTACGTTATTTATCGGCTAATTACGAACAAGCTGCTGCTAAAGAGTTACGTGGTGATTATCCAAAATTAGCAGAAGAAGATACACGTACACCTTTAGCCGTATGGTACGAAAAGAATGCAGAAGATGTTGCTTTCTTCGAAAAAACAATGCGTAAAAAAGTGCATTATGTGATACAACCCAACTACTTATGGAATAGTATTTATGAATTGGCACGTACACAGAATTCTGATTTATTAAAAGAGTTGGAAGATGGTTTTAACCATATTGAAAACGATAGTTTTGGTGGTGAGTTTCAAGGATTATTCTCAGAGATTAATCTAAATTCTGAGAAATTAGGTAAAACTTACGAAGATCGTAACGAGCAACTATGTAAAATCATTACTAAAATTGCAGAAGGTATTGCAGATTTTAGTACAGATAGCGACGCATTAGGCGATGCTTATGAGTATTTAATTGGTCAGTTTGCGGCAGGTTCGGGTAAAAAAGCAGGTGAATTCTATACGCCACAACGTTTGTCTGATATCTTGTCGGAGATTGTTACGTTAGATAGTCAAGACCCTAAACTAGGACGTAAAAAGAACTTGGATAAAGTGATCGATTTTGCCTGTGGATCGGGTTCATTGTTATTGAATGTCCGTAAAAATATTGTGGATGAAGGTGGAACTGTTGGTCAAATCTATGGACAAGAGAAAAATATAACGACTTACAACTTAGCTCGTATGAACATGCTATTGCATGGCGTAAAAACGAATGAGTTTGAGATTTTTCATGGTGATACTTTAAAGAACGATTGGAATATTTTAAGCGAACCAAATCCTGCTAAAAAAGTTGAATTTGATGCGATTGTAGCAAATCCTCCTTTTAGTTTAAAATGGGATGCTTCGGAAGCTATGGGTGAAGATTTCCGTTTTAAAGGTTATGGTTTAGCACCTAAATCAGCAGCTGATTTCGCTTTTTTATTACACGGTTTTCATTATCTAAGTAAACAAGGAACAATGGCAATCATCTTGCCTCATGGTGTTCTATTCCGTGGTGGTGCTGAGGAACGTATTCGTACCAAATTATTGAAGGATAATAATATTGATGCGATCATTGGCTTACCAAGCAACTTGTTCTATTCAACAGGAATACCTGTATGTATTATTGTTTTGAAGAAATGTAAGAAAGAAGATGATGTATTGGTGATTAATGCCAGTGATTATTTTGAGAAAGGTAAACGTCAAAACTATTTACGCGATACGGATATTGAAAAAATTGTAGATACTTACAAAAACCGTTTAGAAGAGAAACGTTATTCGAGAAGAGTTTCAATAGAAGAAATTGCTAAGAATGACTATAACTTAAATATTACACGTTACGTAAGTACGGCTGAAGCTGAAAGACAAATAGATTTAGCAGCTGTTAATTTACAATTGAATGGTTCAGAAGGAATCAATGCTAAAATAAAAGCAGCGACTGATTTACATAATTCGTTTTTACGCGAATTGGGATTAGAAGAAATAAATTAATAAAGAAGAGGCTAATTATTTAGCCTCTTCTTTGTTTGTTATATAATCGAAAAGTTCACCTGCTATTTTTTGAAGTCTAACTTCTTTCCAAGGTTTAGGATTGTTTAGTGGAGAATTAATGAATAATTTTAAAGTTTCATCTATGGTAATATTGTGGTAGCTAAATTGCAAACCTTGAATTTCTATGTAAGCGCATTTTTCTTGTTGGTTGATGTAAAAATCAATATCAAAATTTTGACGATTTACTATTAGATTATGAAATAAACTTGATACACGTGGTTTCAAAAAACCATAATAAATTAATGCGTCCTTATCCCCTTTTTTACTTTTAAATTCTTTAAGTTTTAGTGCTGCATTGATTAAGTTCATCGCAACAAGAACTTTTATTAATTCTTTGTTATTACTTGGAGTTGTAAGTAAAATTGTTTTAGCTTGGATTAATTTATCACTAGTTATTTCAGATTTATGATCATCTGATGAACTTAGTTGAATGATTTTTTTAAGATTCTGCATAATTTACAATAATTCAAATAATTGATCCCAACTTAAAATTTCTTCATCTTTGAACCATCTTGGTTCGAATTGTCTTACTGTGGAATCATTTCGTACTTTTCCATTTTTACCAGTTTCGCATAACCATCTGCGATGACCTTCGTAAATATTACTTGCTAAGACTTTAGAATTGACAATGAAATATTCAGGCTGTTGGTCAATATCTGCTGGGATATTTACAAATACGAAGAATTTCTTTTCAGAAGTTTCATTCTCCACTTTTTGTGATAATATCCATTTTCTTTTATTTTGGGTCGTTTTGACTTGAATGCTAAATAATGTATCTCCTTCTATATTACTAGCGATTATATCCACACCATCAGAATTGCGTAAAGTGATAGCTGCTAAATATCCTCTTCTTGAAATTTCTGCTGCCACGTAGTATTCACCGGCAATTCCACTAAGTTGTTTATTAATTTTCATTGCTAAATTTTCAAACAATATACATTAAAAGAAATAAATTTCTATATTTAGCAACCGCAAAAATATTAGGACAAAGTATATTAAAAGCATACACAAATTTCTAAAAAAAACTGCCTATAACATCGGTAACTGTTCCACAACTCCAATTTTAGGTATAAAAACACAAAATAGTATAAATAGAACCTTTTTAGAAGCAATTTTAGGGAGTTTTTTTTGTTTTTACGTGAAACCGTAATTTATTGTTAAATGGTTGTTGTATGTTTGATTAAATATTACGAAATGCAGATATAGTGGTTTTTTCACGAAACTCGATTATATTTTACTTCGTAAAAAATGATGTTATACGCCATAAACATACACTATGAATCCTCTAAACAAACTAATATCAGAATTTATAGTTTACAATTATAAAATCGTCGATTATAGAGATAAATTAAACGAAGAATTCAACAATGGAGTTAATATAATTCCTTCTTTA
>Ga0160490_100224_pt1 | contig 14466 bp, 27 predicted proteins | sample DIDnMG_7_FD_108210 | JGI IMG/M metagenome (GOLD analysis project Ga0160490, IMG submission 108210) | Enriched soil microbial communities from UW Madison campus, WI, USA - DID2934_E24_Lignin MG | ecosystem: Environmental > Terrestrial > Soil > Unclassified | place: USA: Madison, Wisconsin...
TCGGGACTTTGAGCCTGGTGTTAGGGCAGCGATCAAGGCCGGGATTCGCCAGGAGCAGTTCGACGCCATGGTGTGCCTTGCATACAACATCGGGGTAGGGGCGTTCACCAGTTCGACGCTGGTCAAGCTGTTCAACGCCGGGGATATCCAACTGGCTGCAGACCAGTTCCTACGTTGGGACAAAGCGGGTGGGAAGTCGCTCAAGGGCCTTCGCCGTCGACGCGCCGCAGAACGGGCGCTATTCCTTGGGGCCAATGCTGCCTACGCAATCGCTGCAGGAGACAAGACACCATGATGCTGATAGCCGAGTTCTGGCCCTATATCGCAGGCGGCTTTGCCATCGTCTTAGCGTACTTCGGTGTGCGCATGAAGGGCAAAGCAGATGGCCGCCAGGAAGTCCGAGAGCAGATCAACAAGCAGGCGGTAGAAGCCGCCAAGGAAAGCCGCGATGTTCAAGCCAAGATTGATCGGATGCCTGACGGTGGGGCTGCTGCTGAGCTTCAGCGTAAGTGGATGCGCAACAAGGGAGCCGATGGGCGCTGAATTCTGCTCGGTGGCCAAAGTGATTTACATCGATCCTGGGGATGTTCTGACGGACCCTACGGCACGGCAGATCCTGATGCACAACGAATTGGGCGCTAGGCTCTGCGATTGGCCGGGGGTGGATGATTAGTCCTCTGGTGGCCCGCGATCCTTCGATAGCTTTATCTCGTCGTCCGACCCAACCTCACGCACCCAGTGTCCGCACCCATCATCCGGGAATGACGGGGCGATAGGGAATTGAGGCTCATAGCGGCAATAGGGCCTGCGACCCTGGTCGGTGGTTTCACCGTGCCAGTGGGTACAGGTCCAGCAGCCGCGGAGCTTTGGGGGCATGGGCTTGAAGTAGGGAATAGCGTTAGAACAGATGGCTGGAGAGCCGCATGAACTCGTAGTGTAGATCACACAATAGTTCTAACGCTAAAAGTGAAGAAGCCCGCAATATCAATGCGTTAGGAGCATTTCGCACGGGCCTTCTAAGCCTGAGGTCGGGGGTTCGAGCCCCTCCTGCCGCGCCAAAATAGCTAAGGAAATCAAGCTATTGCGCGGAGTTCAAGTTCATTAACAGGGCAATCATTAGAATAAAAATGCCTGCGTTAGAACTTTACTCCGTCGCCGAAGCCTTTTTCACCACCCGTCTATCGTAGTGTTTGTGCGTAGTCGCCGGGTTCGCATGGGCGGCGAAATCATACGCGTCGTGGTCACGGTTTTGGATCTTGGTGGTGATCGCCGCAGGGCGCACATCCTGCAGGTTGAAGTACAGCGGGTGCTCAGTCAGGTTCTTCTCCGTCACGCCCTCGTCGAACGACTTGATCCACGCCAGTTGCGCGTCCTTCCAGCTAGAGGCCCAGCCATGCCGCGTGTACGAGTCAGAACGCTTCGTGGGCGCGAACAGGTAAGGGCTGCTGGTGTTCTTGCGGTCAAGCGCTCTGGCCACCACCACGCGCAGCCGCTTCGACCACTCGCGCACCTTCAAGACTTCGACTTGACCCTTCTTCCTTTTTGTGGACAGCACCGTCACGCCTTCAGGCTTCAAGCCAGACTTGAGAAACGGGCGCGCCTCCGACGAGCGAAAACCGGTCAGATAGGTGAACATCGCCGCGCATCCCATCGTCATGTAGTTCTCGCGCTGCTTGACCGACCAGAGGTAGAAGCGCAAGACTTGCCTGCGGTCGATGATTTTCGCCTCTCTGTCCGACCGGTTCTTCATCATGTTGACGAAGGGATTCGCGGCCAGTAAGCCCCACCTCACGCCAAAGTGGCAAATGACCGAGAACTGGCTAAGTTCCTTGTTCGCCTTGATTGGGGCGCCCGCGGCTGCCCGATCCTCAAGATACTGATAGCCATGCTGCGCGGTCAGTTCGGATGGTGCCATCCTGCCAAAAAACTTCGTCAGGTTGGTGTACATGCCCTTGCGGATCTTCTTGCCGTCCTTCGACTGGTCCTGATAGTACGTGGGGTCTTCCTTGAGTTCGAACCTCTCGATCATTTCGGACACAGCTCCTGCGACTACGACGCCTTGCTGAATCTCTACTGCGAGCTTAGTCGCTAGGCGCTCGGCGTCATAGCGCGCGGCGCGGTCCCCAAGGGCGCACGAAGCCAGGGTCTGGCTCCGACCGTCCACATGCTTGTATATCCAACTAATGCGCTGCTTGCCGACGCGCTTGTACAGTCGTGCCACGCCCGTCTTCTCCCACGCGGGCGAAGGCTTGGCGATTCGGGCCTGACGTGAGACCGGCTTTATGCTGGCCATCTACTGCTCCCAGTTTCTTATCTCGATACGCCCGCAGAACTCGCGGGACGCCATTTTTGTCCACGACGTAGCGCCAGCCATGACGATTTAGCCAGCGCGTCATCATTGCCCTCTGGTTTGGCTTGCACCCGACCAGTTCGGCCAGGTCAGACGCCGAGAGATATTCGTTCATCTGAACCTCCAAAACAAAGCCCGCGCTAGGCGGGCATCCAATACTTGCGGGTTACTTCCAGCACGCGCTGGATTTGGTCAGTCACGTGCAGCAGCCTCCGCCATCGCGGCGTCTATGGCGGTGTTGATTTCCAGAGCCAAATTGCGTTCGTCCTGGTCGAGGTCTACTGGCTCGCCATCCGGATAGATCATCTTCGCGCCCGCGTATCCAGCCTCTACGTACAACTCAAGGGAGTAGCCGGGGGGCAATTCGAAAGCGGCTCTCCAAATCGCGGCCCCATCCCTCGCCAGCGCCACCAGCCCATCCCTTTCGGCTCGGCTCAAGCTGACGCTCTCCCCGAAGTTCCGACAATACGGCTGGCGTTCTGCGATGGCGTCTAAGTCTTCCTTACGCATCATTTCTCCTTCAATTCATCCAGCAGCTTCACCGAATCAGCATAGGCCCGCATGGCGCGCTGCTCGTCTATCTGGTCGGCCCCGAGGGTTTCGGCGCACTCGCGGAGCTGGGCGGACAGGCGGTCTTGCGGAGCACGACGGTTCCACATAGCAATCGCCTTCTCTTGCGTGCGGCAAGCCGGCCCTTCCGCATGGCAGGACTTGCATCCCACGTTGAAGAGTATCGGCCAGTGAAATACATGCGGATTCCCGTCGCAGAACGGGCAAGGTTTCAGGTCATTCATAAACAGCGCCTCCGTCCTTGTGGTCGGGGTGGGGCTTCATGAACGTCATCCAGTGCGTGTCTGCGCGCTTCCCGCTGGGATGGCCGAACAGGGGTTTGTGCGGCGTCAGCGCCAGAATCTGCGGCGTGCGGATCTGGATGGCGTTCCACTTGAAAATCAGGACGCCTTCAGGCTTCAGGACGCGGAAGCACTCCGCGAAGCCGCGCCGCAAGTCTTCCTGCCAATCGTCGCCGAGGATGCCGTACTTGGCGCGCAGCCAGGAATCGCGGCCGGCATGCCGAAGGTGCGGAGGGTCGAATACCACCAGCCGGAAAGACTCGTCCGGGAATGGCATGGCGCGGAAATCCATGTTCAGATCGGGCGTGATGCTGAAGGCCCGGCCGTCGCACAGGGTGTGTTCCTCGCTGCGGATATCGCCGAACAGCGCGCGCTGGTCCTGGCGGTCAAACCACATCATGCGACCGCCGCAGCACGGGTCCAGGATCATGGCGTCACGCATCGCTGCCTCCCTTCTGCGCGCCCGGTTGCGCGGAATCCGGATCAGGCCAGTCGAAGCCCTCCGAGCGAGCCAAGCTGCGCATTCCCGCTGCGATCTGCTGCGGCGTTTGCGGCTTCCACGTGTCGTCGCCGTCCGAATTCGAAGCGCCCGGTTGCGCAGACAGGGCGGCGTGAACCTGTTGCAAGCATTGATTCCAGCCCCGGACGAATTCACTGTGGTATCTCATGTCGGTGTGCGGCTGCGGAAGAATCGCCGTCCAATCGCGCACCGCTGCGTTCTCCATGGCAGCGCGGTTTGCGCGGCCCAGCGCCGCGAAGTCCACCCCGGCCACTACGCCGCCGTACTGGTCAACGATTCGGTCGCAGACGGCCTGCCATGCTTCCAGCACTGCGCGCGCATCGCGCCCCGCCTCGCTGGCCTGGGGCGCGGCATAGAGCGGCACCGGCCGGAAGCCCTTCGAGGCCAACGCTGGCTCATGCTTCTTCATCGTGACCTGGGTCAGCTCGGGTTTCTTCCGGCATTGATGCAACCACGCCACCGGCTGCGCGTCCCCGGCTACAGGGGCGCTTGCCAGAGCGGCGCGGCGCTGCATTTCGTCGTACATGAACTTAGCAGCGTTCCAGGTGGTAGCGCCGGGGATGCTGTTGCACAGACCAACCACCTGACTGATCGTGGCGTTACGGTCCCGCTCATCGGCTACAGGGGCGCTTGCCAGAGCGGCGCGGGCTTGCCATGCACGCCATTGGTTATCCACCCCTTTGATGCAGTAACCGTCGCCGGCATCGCGACTCAGGGCGTCTTCTGTGTACCCGGTCCATTTCTCAAACGCCGCCCGCTCATCGGCTACAGGGGCGCTTGCCAGTTCTGCCGCAATTCGAGTCTCGACGTTGCGGCGCGCAATGGACCGAACGGACAGCAAAGCGCTGGATACCATGCTTTCGCCGTACTCGCCGACGTGTTCCAGAATTCGTTCCAGGAGCGAACCATCGGCCTCCGCAGGCTTGCGCCAAAGCTTCGCGGCCAGGAATGGATCCTTCGCCAGCCGCTCCACCGAAACCCCCTGCGGGTTGCAGGCGATGCACGGAAACGACTCCGGGTATCCAGTGGTGTGATTGGTGTACCAGCCGGGGCCGCCGCATCGCTTGCACGGCTCATCGGCTACAGGGGCGCTTGCCGGGTGCGCGGGGGCTTTCTCCACCATGGATTTGTAGCCTGCGATAGCCCCGTGGCCTGCGCTGGCGTGCGGAGTAACCCGCTCGGTTGCGCCCGCCTCGATCATGTCAGGCGTCGGCTCGATGGGAACCAGCTTCCAGCCGGCGGCCACGTCGTCTGCTACAGGGGCGCGCAGCTTGGACAGCAGGGCCAGCGCGCCAGCCAGGACGTATTCGGCTGGCTGCGTGGCGTCGGACGGCCCGCTCATGTTGTGGGCGTGCTTGACGGCTGCGCGGATTTCGTCGCCCGTGAGCGGGGCGGGGGTGTTGGTGGTCATGTCCTTTCCTTGGTGGTGGGCTGGTCGAGTTGGTCGAGTTGCTTTTGCACCCAGCCTCGCATGTACTTCCAGCGCTTTTCAGGTGCATCATCATGCGTGACGCGGACGGTGTAGTGATGCCTCCCGTGGTCGGGGTAGAACGGTCGCACAGGTCCGCATAATTCAACATCAACCCATTCGTAGTCGTCGAAGGCCTCGTCGTTCTCGTAAACGATCTCTTGCGCCATGCAGGGGGCAATACCGAATGCCTTGGCTACCTGGTCGTAATCCTCTGGGTCCAACTGCTCCAGGTCGATGCCGCGCGCGGCTCCCAGGACGCCAAGCGTGCAGAAGTCCCCGTCAGCTTTCAGTTCATGGGCGATCAGACGCTTGTCGGGCATGGCGTCCAAACTGGCCGCAAGTTCTCGTAGGAATGCCTGGCCGCGCTTCCCGCGCAGCGCGCTCGCCACCCTGCCGCGCCAACGGCCAAGCGCAAGAGGGTCGTATCCGTCGTCGTCGACATATCCGCTTCGGCTCATGTCTACCCCTCCTGCTGCTGAGAGGCCCAAATGGCCGCGTCAGCACGTCGGATGGCCGCCTGCGCGCCAGTCACATATGCCGGGTCAAATCCCCCGGCCAGATGAATCACCGCTTGGCATGCGTGCAGCTCGCGGCGCGCTTCTTTCAGCGCTTCCAGCAGTTCCCGCGCATCGCCAGCAGCGGGAGCGCGGAACAATTCAGCGGGCGCGCGGCCGTAGTCGGGCATCGCGTACAGTTCGCAGCTTTCGACGCCATCCGGCAGCTTGCGGCCCGTCATGAAGCGGACGCCGCCATCCTCGGCCACGGCCAGGTGCACCAGATTGATAGGCTGCGCCTGCCGCTCATTCTCCGCATCGTCCTGTGCGCTGGCGGGAGGGGTTTCCTCGACATCTTCATAGTCGAACGCTTCCCACGGCTCAATAAGATCGGCGCAGTTGTCCAGATGGCCCTTGCGCTCACAACGCTCAAGCCAGTACATCAGGTCGTCGAAGGCGGCGTTTACGCGGACGAGCTTCCATTGTTGGGTCATTTGTTCACGCTCCAGGGTAGAAGAAGGACAGGGCGTATCGCCACAGGTAGAAGATGCCCGCGTTGATGATCGCTAGGCCAACTACGAAACCCGGCAGGCCCCACGCCATGAGGCAGCTTTCGACCGGGTCTTCGTCGTCATCACGGATTTCGTTCGCTTCCATCACATCCCCCTCAGGAGCGCACGCTCCTTGGATTGCATAATCAGGTCGTCGTAGTCCAGAGCCCGCGCTACAATCTCGGCACGGCGCTCCATGTACTGCTTATCGGTCGTGATGCCGTCAACGCGGTCTGCGTCGGCTTGTTCGAGTTGTTGCGCGAGGTCCATATATGCTCCGTTAGGCGGGGACGTACTTGCGGATGCGGGAATGACCCGGATCGAAATGAAGAGATTGGTACGCTCTAGCAAATGATCGGGCGGAAAACGTTGCGTCGTGATTCCACTTGCCGCCGTAGAACACCTGAACAACCCAAATATGGTCGGTCATGGTTGATATCTCCAAGTAATAGGGTGGCAGCCCCCAGCGGATGCTGCGGGTTCCAGGTGGGTTGTGCTGGGAGCTGCCGGGGAGCTACTTGATGGCGAGTCGCACGCCCTGGCGCAGCTTCGCGCCCGGCACATCAAAACCATCTTTGAGCGCCTGGGCGACTAGCTTCTTATCAAGCTGGGGCGGTGGAGGGGGAGGGCTGACGAAGTAGTCGGCGGGGATTTGCTTTTCGTCGAACACTTCCACCGCTGCCGGGTTCTTGGCGATGCTTATAGAGAACAAGGGGCATTCGATCTTTTGGATGCCGTTGTTCTGCATGGAGTCCAGCACGTAGCGTTTGAGGCCGTCTACGCGGTTCTCAATAGCCTTGCGCCGGGCTGCCATGCTGGCCTCGGCCTCCTTGATAGCCGCTGCGGTCGTTTCCAGGTTCCGCAGGAAGCAGACGACGTTTTGGGCCTTCACTTCCAAATCGCCGCCCAGGCTTTCCAGCGTGTCGGCCAGGGCCTTTTCGTCCAAGTCCAGGTTCTCCAGGGCTTGGAGTTGGCCGCGATACTCAGCAGCCAAGGAGTACAGGGATACGCTGCTCATGGTCACTCCTTGCCGCCGAGTAGTTGCATCTGATCTGCGACGATTTCGGTGCTATAGCGATCAGCTCCGGTGTCCTTGTCCTGCCACTTGCGGGTCTTCAGGCGCCCCTCGATATAGACAGGCTTGCCCTTCTTGCAGAATTCACCTGCAACCTCAGCAAGGCGGTCGTACATGACCACGCGGTGCCATTCGGTTTCTTCCCGCCTCTCACCGGTAGCCTTGTCTTTCCAGCTTGAGGTGGTAGCGAGAGAAAGATTGGTGACCGCCTTACCATCATGGCTATAGCGGGTTTCAGGGTCGCGGCCTAGGTTGCCGACAAGGATCACTTTGTTGACGGATGCCATTACGCTGCCTTCTTGAGTTCGCTCATGCGCTTGTTGAAATGGGCCGTAGCTGCGCGCTTTTGGTCGGCAGGCAGGCTATTCATGATCTTTACGAGGTCCGGCACAGACGCCGCCGCGTTCATCTGGGCGGTGACTTCGGCGTCCATTTCGACAGGCTCTGCCGACGGGCTGTCGTCATTGGCGGACGCCACTTGGTGGGTATGGCCGTCCGCGTCGTTGTCCCCCTCGGTAGGGATACAAAACGCCTGGAATGCCGCGTACTTGTAGGCAGCAGACATGGCCTTGTTCGTGGCTTTGTCTCCGCTGTCCATAGCCTCGCCAAACGTCTTGACGGTGTGCTTGCTGCCGTCCACCGTAGACACGAAGTCGAATTCGGCCTCGACGGTGATGTAGAACAGCGCGCCGCCTTGCTTGCTGACGCGCTCTACTGACTCGCGGGAAAGCACACGCGGGAGGATGCACAGCCCCTTGTCAGCCAACAGGGGAGCTAGGGCGTTGTAAATGTCATCAATGCCCCGGAAGTTGTACCCGGACCCCTGCGTGTTCCTGCGATCCTTGCTGATGCCGATCTTGGCTAGTTCCGCCTGCACGGCATTGATTGCCTTGTAGACTTCCATGGTCTTGCTCCTGTTCGTCTAGTTCTTGCTGATATGCCAGCGCGGCGGCTTCGTCATCGCGATCCATAGCTGTCACCTGCCGCGTATCGGGTTCCGCCTTCCTTCGCAATCCGATCCTCTTCGTACTTGTCGAGCGTGGGACGCAGAATGCAGGTGGCAGTAATAAAAACGGCCCCGAAGAAGATCGTGAGGTCGTGGATTTTGAGGAAGGTCAGCAGGCGTTTCATGTCATCCCTCCAATTCAATCTTGATCGCGTGCTTGATATCCCTTTGAAGGGCTAAGCACCATTGAGAATTGCTGTTCATCACCGCCTGCAAGATCGCCAGATGATCCGCATGCCCGAGATTTGCGAAGAAGTCCGCATCCTCAAGCCGCTTGGTCCACCACATCGCGTCATGCCCGTCTGCGTCCCAGCTAGCAGGGTTGCCCAGCGTCTCGCATACGTCCTGCACGGTGGCTGTCAGGACCTGGTACTGCTCGTCTCCGTTCCATCTGTCCATGGCTATCTCCTACCACCCCACGTGATACCCCAGGGCGGCGAATAGAATGATTATTGGGATTGCCCAGTACTTGAAGTTGGTGAGCATGGCGGATCCTGTGGCCGGATGAGACTTTGCACGACGTGTTGACAACGGGATATGCCTAAAGCTTGAGCGCACATCCCGATGTTGAATTGCTCATCGTTGTTATCTAGGTCTTCGCCGGGAACGCGGGCCTTTAGCGTCTCCAGGAATAGATCGTTCAGTTCGTTGAACGCATGGACCAGAGCTTCGCGTACAGCCTGCTCGGCGTAGGCGTGCATCTGATCCATCGTGTAGTAGCAGTCGCGTGCCTCGCGGTATGTGCTTAGCCCGTCAACATCCACATAGACAGATTCGACTTCGAGAGGAAGCGGCGGGAGTTTCACAGGGGAGGTCATGAGCGTTCCTTGTTAGACCTGCGCGGGAATCCGTCTCGATAAAACTCGATCAGCGACCGCCAGTTGCGCTTGGTATCCCACGCTGTGTCCTTCAACGCTTCCCATATGCCCTCAGCCAGCGCAATCAGGATGCACACCACGAAGCCAATCGGCATGACGACCATCCCGACCATGTACAGGATCTTGTCTTTCATTGCATCTCCAATCAGGTAAGCCCCCGCTCTCCCCCGGCATACCCTGCACGGGAGAATTAGGGGGAATAGTGGGGGCTTGAGGGGTGAGGGTGCCGGGTGCGAATCCGGCTTTGAGTTCATCGGCGGCTCTCAACAGAGAGTGGCGTCGCCAATCCGCATAAGCGTCCTTGGTCAATCCAAGGCCTGACTCGCGTTTGCCTTGCTGCCCATCGCCTGGGCGTACTGCATACCCTCAAGGGAGGCGGCTGCCAGTCACCGCTAAGGTGTCGTCCAGACTTTTGACTGTGCCGTGGTCGGCCGCAGCCACCTCTCTTGAGGACCCCGGGTTTCGTCCGGGAGACGGCCGACGGTTGCACGGCGCCAGGGAGATTTGGGAGAGGGTGGCCTGTGCTGATCCCAGGCTTTGCACTAGGTCTAAGTCGTCGTTGCTCCCGTCTATAGGGCGACCGCGAGAAATTCGTCCATGCTCTCGCCACACATTGCGCATCAGCCTGCGCATTCACCCTCATCAGACGAAACCACGCCCGGTGTAAAGCCCCGGTTGTTTCGTACCTTGACGTATCGAACTACACGTATTAACGCTTGATTGACGCAACGTTGCTAAAGCGCTGCGGTAATCCCGTGGTTCCGTCTGATGAGAGTTCAGGGCTTGCGCGGCCCTGAGCGCGTATTCAAGCTGCCTGCCGGTTGTCCTGCTCGGCCATTTCTCGGTAGTTCTGGAATTCAGCGTTGAACGCAAGCTCCAGCCGCATCCGCTTGTCCGAGTCCAGCGCAAGCCAGCATGCCGCCAGCTTCTGCATTCCGTTGCCGCCGTACTTCTGCATCGCAGCTACGGCTTGTTGAGTAGTGATCTGCATATCTTCTCCTTTGCCATTCGGGCTGCTAATAGGGAGGGGAGGGGTGGTTAGTTCTTCAGAAGCTTCACAAAATCCACGCTTTCGCTGTAGTAGCCGTTGGATACGCCGTACCAGCGCACATCCACATAGCCCTTCACGGTTGCGAACTTGTAGAAGGTCCAGGTGTACGAGCCATATTCGGCATCGTCTGGATCCTTCGGCGGAGCGTCATCGCTAGACACCGCTTCTGCCATCGTGATCGGCGCTCCAACTAGATCCGAGATATCGCCCACGATTGATTCAATCGACACATCCTCACAGCAGTCCTGCTGGTGGTGCATCACATAGGTGTCACCATTGGTGGCAACAAAAGTGATGGAGTCCTCGTCTGCTTCGGCAGACACTAGCGTTTGCCCCATCAGGGCCCCTACATCTACATCTTCATAGGTTCCGTAAGACATCCATGCCATGCCCGTTCTCCTTGTTAATCGGTATGAATCCTGAAAGAAGCGGCCCCCGAGTCGAACGGGGGAATCGACGCTCCAGGCCGTTTCGAACCGGGATCTGGCACGCCGGGTGCTATCCATCCACCCCGCCGCTTCTTTCAGGACTCACGTGTCTGCGTCCTGTCACGGCGCAGGCAGAAAACTATCGGTAAGGCAGCCACTGGACCGGTGATCCATCGGCGGCCAGGTTCGCGGCCACGGTGCTAAACCAGCGCGTGCCCCGGTATTCCTTGCTGTAGCGCAGCCCCAGGAAGCGAAGCGAGCGGCCAACCAGAAGGCCGGCGACGTGCTGGGCGTTATCGATCATTCCTTGCTTGGTCATGCTGTTCTCCTGTTCATGTGGCTGTGCCCTCGGGGAAGGCACATTCAGATGAATCTGGAAGGGCAGGGTCTGCCTACCCTTCGTCGCAACGGGCTCTCATCCGCTGCCCTGGTTTGTCCTCGTAAGGTCCCTCCCCAGGTACGACTCGTTTATCCACCGGCCGTAAGTGCATTGCGATTTAGCGTCCTCGCCAACGACGTGCTGCGCCTGGTTGGGCCAGGCATTGACTGCGGTACTTCTGCAGCTGACTCGTTACTGGGCTGGCTCTCGCCTAGGCTGTTCTGCGGGTCGGTTGCTGCGTTAGGTGAACTATAGGACAGCCAATATTGGTTGTCAATAGGGCAGCCTATATTTCTATGCGATAGGCAAATAAAAACCGCCCTAAGGCGGCTTGTTATAGGAAGAGGGGGTTACCCACCTTGGCGATAAACGAACTCGCCATGGATCTTCAGGTACTCAATTTTCCCCGGATCTACGCGCTCATCCGGGAACCTGCGTTTGTCAGGGTTCCGGCTCTCCAGCACCCATGAGCCATCTACCTCGCGGCGCATTTGCTTGATTCGTAGGCCGTCAGGGTGGTCTATCAGGAAGATCTTGCCGGTTCTAGGCTCCTTCTTGGATGTGTCGAAGATGACGATATCGCCGTCGACGATGAAGTCAGACATGCTTTCGCCGTCAGCGTAGATGGCAACAGCGTTCTTTGGGTCCAAGCCATAACGCTTGAAAAACGTCGCTTCTTTTACCAAATGTCCCACTGGAAGCTGCTCATAGTTGAGAAATCCACCACCGCACGAACCGCGTGCGTCCCAATATGGAATGCGTCCAACGTCTCCTTCATAGCTCTCCTCAGGCAGAACCTCCTTTGTCTTGGTTGTAGGGTCGGGCAGGCCCTTCCCGGTTGCCAGCCATGTTGGATTTACGCCATAGACGTTTGCCAGGGCGACTGTCGCCACGGATTGTTCATAGGCTCCGCTTTCCAGCTGGGAAAGGGTGGGTTGCTTGATCCCAGCGAGCTTGGCCGCCTGGGCCTGGGTAAGACTGGCGGCTTTACGGGAATCCTTTAGGCGCTTGGCGAAATCGAACTTGGTCATGGTATAGGGATTCTTATATATAGTGCCATAGGATGGCCTATTGACAGGGCATAGGACATCCTATAAAGTCAGCGCATGGACTGGAAAACGATCACTCACGACCTAATCGCATCTGGCTATACCCAGGTGGCAATCGCTAAGCACGTCGGCTGCTCGCAGCCCACCATCGCGCTACTCGCGTCGGGTGCTCAGCGGGATCTGCGCTGGACGTATGGCGAGCGTCTTCGTCAGCTTCACAAGCGCGTCAAGGCGCGCCAGCAACGAGCGGAGTCCGCTCAATGAACCACCCCATACCCCTCAACTCCCTGGCTCATCCGGGCCTCGTCTTGCTCGCAGCAGAGCCTACGAAAGATGTCCATCACGGCGCTTTCGCTGGGCTCGTCAAAGGCGCGCAGGGCGATGTCTTGGGCTTGGGTCAGCAGGGTTTCGGTTTCAGTCACGTTCTTTTTCTCTCATTGATAGGTAGTACACGATGAGTACCCAACCAGTATCCCCAACCAAGCTTGAAAACACCCGCAAGATCGGTGCACGTATTCATGGCGAGGTTTTGCGCCGGCTTGCAGAGGTCACACAAGACCTTGCAGCCGAATTCATGGGGACTTCCGCCAGCACCGTCAGCCGCGCTAAGGGTGACCTTGAACAGGTCTGCCATCTGCTGGCTGCAATTGGCCTGCAGATCGCTCCTGTTGATTCCGTAGTGGTCAGCCGCGACGACATGCACGCGCTGGAACGCATGGCCTACAAGTACCTGCAAACCCGTATCGAGACGGACGGCGGGGGCTACTGACATGAACAAGCCGCGTATTCGTGTCACTCCTGCCACGCGCCAGATGCTCATCCAGGCAATCCTGAACGCGCCTGATGGTCACTACGTGGCTATCCAGGAGCCGAATCGCAGCCTGAACCAAAACGCCAAGCTCCATGCCTTGTGCGGAGATATCGCGGCGCAAATGAAGTGGATGGACCGCAAGCTGGGCGTTGAAGACTGGAAGCGCCTCCTGGTCGATTCCTGGATGCGCGAGACGAACCGCATGCAGCTGGTGCCGTCGCTGGACGGGAAGGGCGTTGTAGCCCTTGGTCAGCAAACGCGCTCTTTGGGCGTCAAGGACATGGCTGACCTCATTGAAAGCATTCAGGCGTTCGGAGCCATGAACGGTGTTCAGTGGTCCGATGATCCTCACATCCCGGGGTGGGTATGAACTTCTTCAAGATCAAGCGCCTGCGCTCGGAAAAGCACCGCCGCAACGTGGCAAGCCTGGATTGCGTCATCTGTGGCGCTGGCGCCCCTACTCAATGCGCTCATGCCAACTTTGGCAAGGGCTTGGCATTGAAGGCTTGCGACTCACAGACGTTCGCAGCCTGCCCGCGCTGCCATCGTCTGCATGACAGCAGCGGTATTACCAAAGAGACGCGCAGGAAGCTTGAGGTTCAGTACGTAGACCGTACCCGCGCTGAATTGATTTCTCGCGGCCTATGGCCTGCCTCTGTTGAGCAAGCCTACAAGGTCGCCTATGAGCCGATGTGGAGGGCAGCAAATGCGTGACTACGGCAAAGTCTCGCCCCAATTCTGGATCGGCGAAACCGGGAAGAAGTTGCGTAAGGCAGGTGCTGAGGCCCAGGTGGTTTCGCTGTACCTAATGACCTGCTCGCACTCCAACATGATCGGGCTGTATTACCTGCCGGTTATGTACATCGCCCATGAGACCGGATTGGGCATGGAAGGGGCTTTGAAGGGGCTTCAAAGGGCCTCCGAAGCTGGATTTTGCCACTACGACGAGGCTTCTGAGGTGGTTTGGGTAGTCGAAATGGCTAAGTTCCAGATCGATGCGGAGTTGGCAGCGGCTGATAAGCGGTGCAAGGGGGTGCAAAACGAATATGACGCACAGCCCGAGAACCCTTATTTGGCGCGGTTCTTCGATCGATACGGTGCTGCTTATCACATGACCAAAAAGAGGGGTGCAAACGGCGTCCAGGCAAGCCCCTCTGAAGCCCCTTCGGAGGCCCTTGGAAGCCAAGAGCAAGAACAGGAGCAAGAACAAGAGCAAGAACAAGAAAAGAATACCAACCCTAACGGGTTGGTTGTCGTCAGCCGAGCTGACAACGTTCCGCCTTGCCCGCATCAGGAAATCATCGCTCTGTACCACCAGATCCTGCCTACCTCGCCTGCTATCCGTGACTGGACACCTGCACGCCAAGACCATCTGCGAACCCGTTGGAAAGAGGACAAGGAGCGCCAGAACCTGGAGTGGTGGGAGCGGTTTTTCCAGTACATCGCCACGTCTGCTTTCCTGACTGGCAAAGCCACTAGCGCCGGCCGCAAGCCGTTTTGCCCTGGTCTGGAGTGGATTTGCAAGGCTGAAAACTTTACGAAGATCCGTGAA
>Ga0160490_100225_pt1 | contig 14332 bp, 8 predicted proteins | sample DIDnMG_7_FD_108210 | JGI IMG/M metagenome (GOLD analysis project Ga0160490, IMG submission 108210) | Enriched soil microbial communities from UW Madison campus, WI, USA - DID2934_E24_Lignin MG | ecosystem: Environmental > Terrestrial > Soil > Unclassified | place: USA: Madison, Wisconsin...
GTGTTTGCGAAAACGGGAATAAAAAACGAAAAGTTTGATATTCCCGAACAAAGCAAAATGCTCATTTGTTTTGCTAAATTTATGAAATAAATCTAAACAAAAGCATTTTTGCGCAAGAAATAAAAATGGCTCAAAGTATTACTTCAACCCGTTTTTTGCAAAAGCCATGTTGTGTGAAGTTTTTTATTGCTTGAAAAATAGAAGAATACAAACTATCAGAAGAAGTTTTTAGAAGCAAAACGTTTGAAATTTAAGTTCGAAAAACAGAAGAACTTTTCGGATTAAGAAATTTTTGAAACACAATTTTACACGATTGAAAATAGGAGAGAACAGTTTAAGCAATTCGGGAATTTATCTTCGTATAATTAATAGAAAAAAGTGAAAAATAAGAAAACGAATTTTTGAAAATCGAAATGATTTAGAAAAGCAAAAACAAAGAAATTATAACAAAAATATTCGGAAAAAGTAAAACATGAAATTTTACACAACGGACCGCGGCTTAGCGAAGTGCGGACTTGAATTGAGCGAAAGTTCAATTCAGAACCGAACGAAGCCAAAGCTGTGAGCCTTTTGGTAAATTTAATAAAAAAAAACAAAAGCAAACAGCTTTTGGCGGGTAAAAAGGGAAGAAGTTCAATTTAGCAGTTAATCCCGCATTTTGCCAAGCCGATGTTAGCGGTAGTTATTTTTTCAAACCTTGTAAATACTCATCGTTTTTAATCATAATAGCAACCTGTCTATATAGATTTGCAGCTAACTTTTCACTTATGTCTAGATTTTTATTGGAGTACTTCATTTCAAGTGAATCGTAATTATTGAATGTTATAATTACACAGTATTTTTCAATTTCGTCTTCAGTTTCAATTGCATAAAATCCGACTTTATATTCTTGACAAATTTTCATAAAACTTTCATAAAAATTATTTCCATTGCTTTCCTTCATTTTTTTTTCAAGAGTTCCAACTACAGTTGTATTATTTCCTTCATAATCTTGGATTTCCAAAATCTTTTTGCAGAAAAGAGTTCGGTTAATTTTTGGTTCAAATTTTCGCATTAGTTGTCGAGTTTAGGAAAAATTACCGCTAACGAGCACGGTATTTGCGAAAACGGGAATAAATAACGAAAAGTTTGATATTCACGATCAAAGCAAAATGCCCATTTGTTTTGCTAAATTTATGAAATAAATCGAAACAAAAGCATTTTGCGTAAGAAATAAAAATGGCTCAAAGTATTTCTTCAACCCGTTTTTTGCAAAAGCCATGTTGTGTGAAGTTTTTAATTGCAAGAAAAATAAAAGAATAGAAACTTTCGGAATAAGTTTTTAGAAGCAAAAACGTTTGAAATTCAAGTTCGAAAAATAGAAGAACTTTTCGGATAAAGAAACTTTTGAAATACAATTTTAGACGATTGAAAATAGAAGAGAACAGTTTAAACAATTCGGGAAATAAAACATCGAATAATTTTTAGAAAAAAGAGAAAAACAAGAAAACGAACTTTTGAAAATCGATATGATTCAGAAAAGCAAAAACTAAGAAATTATAACTAAAATATTTGGAAAAAGTGAAATATGAAATTTTACACAACGGAAAAAGTATTGGCGAAGTGCGGGAATTCGAAGAACTGGAAGTTCAAGAGTTCGTGAACGTAGCCGATGCTTTTTCAATGGAGTAAACTTACAAAAAAACTACGGAATTGAAAAGCAGCGGCGGAATATTTTTCCAAAAGTTCAACTTTGTAATAAACCCCGCATTTCGCCAATACAATGTTAGCTGCAGTTATTCTATAAATTGATTTTTAAGAGTTTCAATTAACTCTTCAGAATTTAGAACGTTTTGAAAATGTAGTTGAATGTTTTCTCTGACTTTTGGATATTCGTCAATAAATTCAAGGTTTTTGGTTTCCGTTAGTTCAAAACTGTCCATTATTTCACGAAATTTTTCTTCTTCAATTCCCCAATATTTTATAAACTTACTTTCATCCACAAAAATTTCAATTAGTTTTTCTTCATCGTGATAAATTAATCCCCAATTTATTAATGTGTCTTGAGTTAATTCGGTTACATAGTTTTTTATAAAGTTTAGAATCACAAATTTATTTTCGTAATATCCATAATTGATTTCGAAATCTGTATGTCCAAAAATTAAAGCACAATTTTCAGGAAGTGTTTCAGCTAAAGAATTTACTAAATTCCATAATTTAGGATTATCGACATTTATTTCTGCGTAGAATTTAAAATTCAGATCTTCATTTTCCGGATTATCATCTTTTAATTGAAATGTATATCCAGGTATTATATTTGCATTTTTGCTTAGTCTTAATCTTTCCAAAACTGAAGAATTCATTGGAACTTCATTTTCTTCTGGAAATCTTAATGTTTTTGGTAGTTTAAGCGTTGGTTTTGACATAATTGCAGCTAACGAGCACGGTGTTTGCGAAAACGGGAATTAAAAAACGAAAAGTTAGATATTCACGACCAAAGCAAAATGCTCATTTTGTTTTGCTAAATTTACTAAATAAATCGAAACAAAAGCATTTTGCGTAAGAAATAAAAATGGCTCAAAGTATCACTTTAACCCGTTTTTGCAAAAGCCATGTTAGCAGAAGTTATTTTTTTACATATTTTATCTTTCGATTTTTATTTACATTTATTAATCTGAGTACAAGAATATCATCCTTTATTTTTTTTATTTTAAAGTTTTCAGGAAAAAGCTGTATCGGTTGAATACTAAGCTTTTATAAAGATAATCAAAAAAGCCAGGTAACGATTTGGTAACGGTGCTTATTGCTTTGCTTTTCAACGTGTTTCCGTTCGCTCAATAGCAAATATACGAATTATAATAAATAATTAGTTATTGAGAACAATACTTCAATTATTATTTTATTAGAGAAATAGCCCCTTATCAACTTTGAAAATAACGTGTTACCTACGTACGCTATTCCAAATTCATGACTTTTAATTCAATTTTTCAATTCCTATTACTTTCCATCTTGGATGCTTCATTTTGTCTTCTCCATAAATAACCCTTGCGTTTACTTTACAATTGCTTGTTATGTTGTGTTTTTCTAAAAGGTATTTTGGTACATAATAATCTCCAATAAATGCAAAATCGGGTATATTTTCGTCATAATTGTAATCTTTGTACTTTACTTCCAATAACCCTGTAATGTCCTTTCGTAAATTGGTATTTGTTTCTTCTGTTGGTTCAATATTCAGAACTTTTACCCTTAGCTTTTTATCTTTGTCTGTTTTTGTAACAAATGAAAGTTTGATAAAATCTCCTTGATTGGGTCTAAGCCTTGTTTCTGAATACTTAATAACACCTTGCAATTTTGGATTGAGAACGAAATGGAATAATTGTTTTTGTTCATTCACTCCGTCAACAATAGTAATTTGAGTTTGGTATTTTGAAATAACAGAATCTTTGTCAATTTTTTGAATGTCTTTCAATTCGGTTCTGTTCTCATCTTTTACTTTTTTAATATAACTTTTTGCTGTTATGAAATCCCCAATTTTTAATTCACCTTTAATCTGAGGGAAAAAGACTTCTTTATTGTCTGACGTAATTACGTGAATTATATTTTTTTCTTTGTTGATGTAATCAACAACAGCAAACGTATCATCTAAAATCGTCCAATTTTTCTTTTCTGATTTTTCTATAATTAGAGGAAAGTATTTGTATTCTGTAACAATATTTCTACTCATCCAGGAGTATGTATTTTCAACTTCCTTCTTAATTTCTTGTTTATGGAGTTTAAATTTAAAAATCTGACCTAATTCAGATTGCTTAAAAACCTCAAAGCGGTTCTTTCCTATTACAAACTCTATTGTTTTTCCGTCTGTAAAAGTTAGGCGGTCTTTTCCTTTACCATCTTTCCATTTATCAACCAAAACAAGTTCTGTCCAATCAAAATCAGCATAAGCGAAGTTTTCCGCAAAAAGGATGTGTTTTTTGTATAATTCTCGGTTGTCTTTTAAACTTTGTTTAACTGAACTTGCCTTTTGAAATAATTCTTCAAAATTTGACGACAATTTCCAGCCTTTTATCTCTCTATGTTTCTTGTATGCTTCAAGTTCTAAAAGTGCATTCTCTAACAGGTTTTCTTCAATTAACGCTTTTGCTAAATCTAAATGAATGTCACCTAAAAAATCTTCGTTTTTTTCTAAACTCAATGCTTTTGACAGCATTCCGATTTTTAAAGAATTATCAGAAACAATACAGTCTGAAAATTCCTTCCAAATGTAATGTTTGTCGGAAAGTTCTAAAACAAGTTGTTTGTATATTTTAACTGCGGATTCTAATTCGTTGTTTTTGAAATGTATCACCGCTTTTTCTCTCAACAACCATTCATCATCAGGAAATAATTGGATTGCTTTTTCATAGGGCTGAATAAGCCAAGATGAATTATGTTCAGATGTTTGAGTTTTTAAAACTTCAAAAGCCTTTTTTATTGTCTTTGTTGCTAATGGTTTGTATGTATTTTCGTCTTTCTTAGTTTCTTTCCAATCATCGTTTCTTAAATTTTCGGGATTCCAATTTTTGAAAAAATTGAGAAAACGCCATTCGTCATTTTCTTTCATAAATCTTTCAGCAAGATTTAGAATTTCGGAATGCCATTTTGATTGTCCGTGTTTTGAATAATTGGTATTGTATTGCTCAAAAAGATTCCACAAATCGGAAAACTTATTTTCCTTGTGAGCATTAAAAACATTCCAAAAAAACGGTTCTCTGAAAAAATCTAAAACGGTTTCTTGGCTAAGATTAATTTTACTTAAAAAATCTTCACTGTTTATTTCTGTGTTTGAGTTTACAAACTCTCTACAAATGCGTGAAATAAGAGAAGGAATACTTTTTCCGTCTTTGTATCCGTCTTGTAAATCTTCGTAGCGAAGATTGTCGGGATTCCATAAAACAAAAAAGTTGTAAAACTTAAAGTCGCTATGGGTTTTTGAATAGTTTAAAGCAAAATTTAAAATCATAGAATGAAGCATTGATGGTCTTTCATTCTTCAAGTTCATATAATCTCTCAATAATGTTCTCACATCAACCGATGAAAGATTGCTTTCTTCTGCCTTTATGTATCTGTAAATTACCCAACCGTAATTTTCGTGATGTAGTTCTGTAAGTCTGTTTTGAGAAATTAAATTTTTAAAAATAGCTAATGCCTCGTTATTATTTCCGTTTTTGCTTAATTCTTCTGCTTTTTGAATTTCTGAATAATTTACGTCAATCTTTGGACGAAGAAAGTTTTTTTGATTTTCAATTATATCATCTTCGTAACCTTGAAAATCTATTGTGTATAGTTCTTTAAAACAAATCCCTGCTTGATTTAAGTTTTTATCTGCTATGTAGTATTTACACAAATCTATCAGAACCCAAGCAAATGCTTTTTGAATCCATTCATCTGAATTATCTTCTGTGTATAGTTTTCGTGAAATGTTTAAAGCATCGTTTAATTTATTCAGTTTTTCAATTCCTGATAAATTTTGTGCTTCTTTTCTTAATTCAAAAACAGTTTTAGAATCCATAGACCAAACCTTTTACTTTTTCTAAAATTGTTTCAGAAGATTTTTCCAAAACTTCAATTTTTGAGAAAAAACCTTTTGTATGGTTTTGCTCACTTGTACCATACCAAACTCTAAAAGTTATACTGTCTTTTTCACAAGTGGCACGAAAAATATCTTGGTTGTTATGGCTTTGTATAATTTTTATTATAATGTTTTTACTCTCACAGTTTTCAAACCAAGTAGAATAAATTTCTTGCCTAAAATCTGATGGTAATTCTGGTTTATCGTCTGTTATTGAACTGATACTTTTCTTTTGAGTTAAACAATCTTCAATACATTGCTTTATAATACTTTCATCAGCACCGTTAAGGTTTTCAATACGGATATTACCAACTGCAAAATTATCTTTCGAACCTTTGTTGTCCATATTCAGAATCAATTGTTGATTTTCGTTTTGAGGAATAGAATAAAAAGCTTTTGTCAAATATTCAGAAAACTTTTTTGTGCTTTCGAGCAAATATCCATTTTGTTCCAATAGTTTTGAGATTTCGCAGATTGTACCAACAACATTTTTGTTCTCTAGTGATTTTACTTTGTCTATAAACCTTGTTTCAATTTCGTAGTTTTCAAAAATTAAAAATTGTTTTGATTTTGTTGAAACTCCATTTATAGAATTGTCTTCAAAAACACAATCCATAAAAGGATTTATTGTTTTAGGCGAAGTAATATTGACAGTTTTCCCTGCTGTAACACCACTATACAACCAGCGGAAGTAGCTATCATTTGTGATTCCGTCATTTTCTTTGCGATGTCCTTTTATAATAATTTCATTATAGTTTGAACCGATTGCTTTATGTACGGTAATCGCCCAACCGTATTTTACAAATACCGCATTTACAAATGGGTCGGAATCTTTTACTTGAAAAAACAAATTCTTTGAATATTTTTTGTAGCAAGTTGAAAGTAAGTTTCTTGCATTTCTACTGGTTTCAATTTTTTCTTTCTTCTCTTTTGGTAAATTGTAGTTCTTGACAAGTGTTTTTATTGCTTCTTTTTCTTCATTTGAAAGCTCATTATATTGCTTGTCTTGTAATAATCGATTGTATTCCAAACTGTCTTCAAACTTTTGTTTTCCTTTCTCCTCGTTAATTTTTCGATTTACAAAAACTCTGAAAGCAATTTGTTCTTCTTTTGTCAAATCGTCTTCACTATTAAAATAATTGTCCAAAATCCAAACATCAGTTTCAGGTAAACCTGATATGCTCAAACATTTAACATAAACTTTTGTAAATGACAATATTATGGGATTTTGAGATTGGTGAATTTTTATGGATTCTTGCAAGGTTTCTTTGATTTGTAGAACTGTAAAGAACATTCCGTTTACAATTCTTCTTGGAATTTGAAAACCGCTTTCATCGGGAATAGAAACATTATTATTTACAATGAGTAAATCATCTGTTGCTAATTTTTCTCCGTTTTTCAAGCATTGTTTTTTAATCCACTTGTTTGTTTTCAAACAATCTTTTTTTGAGTAGAATAAAATCGCTTTATCAGGTTCATTCAAAAATGGTTTAGTAAACCACGAATGTAAATTTTGGATTCTTTGATTATCGTCTTTTAAATCAATTAGAGTAGTTTGGTCAAAACTATAGTTCAAATTATTAAAAAGTGAATTTTCAATACTGGTTGCTAAATCAGTTCTCAAATTATCTTTTCCATCAGAATAATCATCATCTATCGGTTTGCGATAGTGTTTTATTTTTTCTTTGTCGTATAATTCAGATAAGGCTTCCAAGTTCAATGCAGAATCTTCATCTTTTCCAAATGTCAATGAGTATGGGTCGCCAATAAATACAATTTTACGGTTACTTTCAGGATTTAGAAATTTTATAATATCTTCTAATAATCGACCAGAACCAAAACGCAATAATTCTGATTGACTAAGGCTACGACTAATCAAATGAGCTTCTACAATAATAACCAAGGCTTTTTCATCAATATCCTTGCTTGATTTTAGAGGAATAATTTCCTGCAATTCTTCTTCTTGTTCCTCATTTTCTGAATCTTCTTTCTGTCCTTCAATATCAGAGCCACCATAAATAACACTGAAAATTCCTTCTGTTTCTATGTTGCTCCGTTTTTGTATTTTCTTACTAATCCGTGCAGAATGTGACCATTTCTCAACTTGCGGAATATTATAATTTACGGCTTCATTAGTAATGAATCGTAACCACGCATCTCTATCATCAGAACTCATAGATTCTAAAACAAGAATTCCGCCTTCTTTTTCCTTAATAAAATCAACTATGTTATTCTCAACTTCACTGTCAATTTCAGTTATCTGTTTTTCAATGATTGGATCTGGAATAGTAATGCTTACATTTTTAATCCATTTTTCGGCAGGGAAAATGCTTTTTAAAGAGTTTGCAATATTTTCCGTAAAATTGTTTTCACTTGCAAAATCATAAAGAAAATTACTTAAACTTGATTCTTGGATAAGTTTGTAATAGGGTAAGTTTCTTGGAACTTCATTATGAACTTCAATTGGTCCCGAAAAAATATTTGCAATACAAATTCTTGCTGGATTTATTCCGTCCAAATATTTATTTTTCTCTAACAATTCTCTAAAAGCATTGCGATAAGAGACTAATTGTCTAAATGGATTAATAAAATTTGCACCTGCTTTTATTTCCAATCTACTTCTGTCTTTTAGACTTTCGTTATGCCACTTTGCTGAATGAAATTCATTTTCATTTGGTGGTAATTTGATTATTCCTTTGTAATCTTTAAAATCAATAAGTATTAGACCATTGTCATAGTACAATATAGCATCGGCACGAAAACGAGAATAAGATTCGTTAAATGGATTACCAATTAGTACACCATTATATCCCAACTTATTAAAAGCTATTTCAATTATTTCAACAACTCTACGGAACTGTTCGTTTTCGTGAGTATTATTTGTTCTGTTGTTTAAGATTTCCAAACTCATTTATAACATGTTCTTTTAGGACAGATTAGCACTATTCCTCGCTTTTTACATTAATTCTCTCAAATCATTATTCTCAATAGCTATGATTACTTCTTTATTTCTGCCTTTTGTTCTGGGTTCAATATCATCAAGATAACTTTCCCCAAGATGCTTTTTAAGATACGCTATCTCTTCTAAGAAGTAACGAATAGATTTTTTATCATCAGATAATTCCTGAGCACCAATACGTCTTATACTTTTAGTGGAAAGCGTGTGATAATGACGTAAATCCTTAATCAACATTTGTATGAAGTTCAGATTTTCAAAATTCAAATCTTTTAAAATTCTAAGTGATTTCTTGAGGTTTGCCTCTGCTTTTTGTTCCAGAGATATCTCACTTCTACCCATTTTATATTTTGGTTTGAATTCTTTTACCTCCTCATACAAGCTCCAGAAAACAGATGAAAGCTTTAAAGTCGGTTCGTCAATTGCACAAGCTATTTTTTGTAGAAGATCTTCAAAATCAATTTCTCTAATTGCTCTGTTTTCTTCTTTTCCTACAGTCTGAGCAAACAAACTCAATCCTTTACGTCGTAGTACATTTAATTCGTATTCAGAATGTTTTTTAGCAGTTTTCACGCGAGGTGGAAGCTGACTAATTTTATCGATGATCTCAGGGTGTTTCTTTTGTAGATCTGCATATAGATTTCTGATTTTGGTAATTGTATTTACTTCTCCTTCTTCTTGCGGATTAATATTGATTTTTGCCCCTAAAGCAGCAGCTGTAGGCTCTTCATTTTCATCAAAAATCTTAGCATCTTCTCCCAAAGCATTATGAATCAGGAACATTTTTTGCTGTGCAATTTCCCTTGATTTTACAATATCAGCCCCCTTAAGTGAAGGAAAGAAATTCAGAATAAATAATTCATCATACACTTTAGAACCAATACGATTAATACGACCTACACGCTGAATAACACGTGTGGGATTCCAGGGAATATCATAATTGATAATAGCACCAGCCCTGTTCAAATTAAATCCTTCAGACAGCTTATCCGAGGTTAGCAATATTTTAAAATGATTAGTTTTTGAACCTTTATACTGTGCATTGAAATCGCTGTTTAGATTTTTGGCTAATTCTTTTGATACTTTACCATCACATATCAAAACATCATTTCCAAATTCTTTTCTAAATCGTTTCTCGAGATGATGAATGGTATCTACATATTCTGAGAATAGGATAATCTTTCTGTCTGGTTCGTTTACTAAAAGGGTTTTTATTTTATTGATAATTTCTTCCTGTTTAGGATCTTTCTCGACTAACTTCAAGTCTTTTAATCGTTTTTGAATAGTTTCAAACAATTGAATATCCGAATCTATATCATCTAAAAATTCCTGTCTTCTTTGGAAGATGTCAATGTCATAAACTTCATTGTTTTTAGGAGTTTTTCGTTTGAGATCGCCAGCAGCATATTTCTCTAAATTGGCTTCAATATCTTCAATTTCAAAATCTTTAATTCGATCAATAAAAGAACGATCCAAAATAAATTTTCCGGTTTTATCAATAAAATCTTTTACCAATCTATGCACCTGTAAGAACCGATCAATGGATTTTTCAAAAGAACCAAACGAAGACTCAAACCGTTTTACTAAAATACGACGCATAAAATCGTATAAGTTTTTCTGCTGGTTGTATTGTCGGTTCCCTAATTCATCGAGCTTATCACTCAATATTTTTTCATAGCTGAACGGCTGATAAATAGCTCCTGTAAACACGCCGTTTTCTGCAAAATATTTACTGATGATATTGTCATAGAATTCATCTTGTTCTGCGTCCAGATAGTAAAAAACTTCTTTCGGATCTTTCACAACAGATAAATCCCCGACTTCTTTAGCATAAACATAATCCTGCTTCAGATCCAGACGGTTTCTTCGTATTACTACAGGGCTTATGATACGTTTGATATCGTTTGAAAGACGTTGTGTTTGGGCTTTTACTTTTTTAATATCTATTGGCAAATTTTCATCAACCATTGTTGTGTAATAATTCTCTGCCATCTTTCTTTTTTTATCGTCAGCAGAATTCCAATGTTTAAATATAAAAGACAACTGCTTATACTCGTAGTTCAGACGACTGAACTTCCCTGCCAGATTGTCCTCTAAAGAAATAGTAGATTTCCCTGGCACAATAAATAGTTTTAGTAAAGAAAAAATATCTGCTGGTGAATTATTAAAAGGAGTCGCTGACAAAAGGATTACCTTTTTGCCACGGCAAATCATTGATAATGCTTCGTAGTCAGCCGTATCCTGATTGCGAAAATAGTGTGCTTCATCTACTATAATCACTTCAAAGTCTCTTCCTTCAATATTATCAGCAATTTGATCTATTTTTCCCCGACTGTAAACCTGCCAGTTATGTAATCCGAATTTTTCTAAATATTCCCACCAACCGCTGTCTTTTTTTTCGGCATCACCCATTAAGCCGGGAGGGCAAATAATAATGCCTCGTTTGTTCATCTGTCGGGCAATCATTGATGCTATGACCGATTTCCCTAAACCTACCACATCAGCTATAATACAACCATTATGTTCTTTGATCATTTGTATTGCCTGATTTACCGCATCTGACTGGTAACTGAATTTTTTAAGATCTATCTTATCCAATAGCGCATCTAAATCCACTTCTTCATTTTCCTGATTTTGCAGATCGAGGTAGGTTTTTATAACCAGACAATAAGCTTCAAAAGGTGTTATCGTAGCAACTTGTGTTTTATTTTTGATAAAGTCAATCAGTATCTTACGGTTTTCCAAATGATCAGTGATAGGGGTTGCCCGTTCCCACAATTCGTCAAAATATTGAACGGCATCAGCGTAACCATAATCTTTAATTTCCACATTAAACTCTTCCTGATTATGTAAGCCGGATCGGGTCAGGTTACTACTTCCGGTTATAAATTGTCCGGGCATACCTTGTTTTTCTGCCTGATCTTCGTTTAAATGGAAGAGATATAATTTTGCGTGATTTGGATTTTCCGTTTTACGTATTTCCAGCCTGCCTTCTTCGATCATCTGAACAAAGAATCCTACCTGATTGTAAAATTCTTCTGTATCCATTTCTTCATTATTCAATGCAAATCCTAATGAGACAAGGTATTTTTGAAACTCTTCGTCCATCGAACTGTCTTCTTCCTGTTGTTCGGCATATTCAATAATATTTCCGAGATAGTTACAAACCTGTAATCCCACTAACAGTTTTAATTTTTGTTGTGGATTTTTTTGAAGACTTAGATAGATATCCGACCAGCCTGAGAAATAGAAATAACCTACTAAAAATTTCAGCTCATCACTAATAGATATTAAAGTGTTTAGCCTTCCTTTTAGTGTTTTTTGCTGTTTATTATTGGTGATAAAATTATTTGGCATTTTTAAATGTTTTTTATTCTGCGATTACTAAGGATTAGGATATGTTTTTCCCAAATTCCAATCCTGTTGGTTGATTTTATTCTTGATAAATTTTAGTTGTTCTAAAATTTCGTAAAATGTTGGAGCATCCTGTTGATAGATCATTTCTTCTCTCATCTTTTTGTAATCACGCTCCCAAGCCTCTAGCACCTCACTGACCGGAATAAAGTCAAGTGTTTTTGGTGATAACAGATTGTAATCTATACCTGCTACTTTTGTAAAGTTAAACCGGTGTTCTACAATTGTTTTATACAACTCATCGTCTTCAACAGCTATTAAGTATTTGCTTTTTGATAATTGATCTACATCATACAGATGACGACTCAACCGATCGACCCTTATCTTTTCTAAAGGTTTATGAAACTCCTCATGTAAAAGAAAAAGCTTTTCTAAGAAGGTTCGTTCAGGATTTACTGTAGGTATTACCACGGGCGATGCTGAGAAATCCCTATCAACATACAAATCATCTAAAAAAGAAGTTACAGGTTGCAAGGTATAAGGTTCTATTAATGAACGACAACCAATTTCTATCTGTATTCGAGGCTGAACGTAGCCCAAACTCTGTATAACATTAGGATAATAAATTTCAATAATCCGCGGATCCTGATCACTATCTTTAGCTTCTACAAGATTAAATTCCAGATTCTTAAATCCGTATGCTGCAAATTTCTCCTGTATTTCTACGTAAAAATGTTCAGAGGTATATTTATTCGCAGCCTTTCTTAACTGAGTTCTTCTATTCTTTGACAATACACCACCAAACCCTAAAAACTTTCGGTCAATGGCTAAGTCAATATCTTCTGAAAACCGTTGAATAAGATTCCAAGATTTACTCAATGATGTTCCTCCTTTAAAAACGAGATGTTCAGCAGCACTTGTTTTAAAAACAATTTCCAAGGTACGCACTACCCACCAGTCTTTTTCTGCCACAGAAGGAGGAATCCCAATATGTTCAGCGACTTGATTATAAGCGTTGATTTGAGTTTCTGTTGGTATGGTGAGCCAATTAATCATTTCTGTTTGTTTTTAAAGCCTGACGCATAATAATTCTAATCCATTCCGGGGCTAATTTTATATCGTGTTGTAAGCGGTAAGGGTCTTCTTTTTCTAATTGTCGAAGGATACTATTTATTTCGTCTTCTGTTACCTTGTCTTTACCTATTTCACGAAGCGCCTGAATTGCTAAACTACTTATCGACCCAATGGCTGCCAGATTTCGTGGACTTGTTTTCTTAAATACGATTTTTCGCTTTCCTATTTGTATAGTACGTGCCGCTCCATCTGTAAGATAGACCAAATTCATCGGAACCTGTGTGGATAGACCCAATGCATTTAGTGCTAATATACCGGTAGGAATAATCCTTGCTTTATCTCTTCGACGAACCGCTTCGGCTATTTCTTCCGTAGTCGGAGAAATTGCCCCTAATACAGGATCTATTCTTAACCGGGAGTAGATACCACGAGATACCCGCGACAACTCTTTTTTTTCTACCAATCGTTCCAATGCTTTGGATACTGCTTTAGAAGTACCCAAATTAAGAAAATCTTCGATAAAGAATAGCGAACCCCGCTTCGCTTTTTTAATCTTTGCAATTATTTTGTTATCAACACTTTCCAAAATTTATATTGATTATTTTGTCGTAAAAATAGTAAAAATTTGCGACAAAAATAGGGTTATGATTTTAATTTTTGATTCAGAACAAATGATGATACGGTTAGACGATGCACCCCCAGAATTCTGCCGATAGCAGAATAAGACACTTTTTTGTCGAGTAACTCCTGTATTTTCTTTTCTTGACCAGTTAACTTTGTTTTAGATGATTTACTTCCCACAGGACGACCGAGAATAACTCCTTCAGCACGTTTTCTTGCCAATGCTTCTTTTGTACGTTGAGAAATTAAGTTTCGTTCAATTTCAGCCGACAAACCAAAGGCAAAAGCCAATACTTTGGAGTTGATATCACTTCCCAAACGATAATTATCTTTTATCGTCCAAACCTGGATATCCCGATTCATACATTCATTGAGTACTCCCATAATCATGAGCAAGTTTCTCCCCAAGCGAGAAAGCTCCGAACAAATAAGGATATCGCCTTTTTTCATTTTCTTGAGGAGTTTACCCAATTTTCGATCTTCTACATTCTTGGCTCCTGAAATCGTTTCCTCTATCCATTTATTCACTAAAATCTCTTGTCTTTCGCAAAAATTATTGATTTCATAACGCTGATTCTCTACCGTTTGCTTGTCTGTACTTACTCTAATGTATCCGTAAATCATTTTAAATTGTTTAAATTATTATTCAGTTTTGGTTTAAATTAAACGTAAGTTGTCTAAATTAAACCTATCCAATAAATGTAGCAGTAAGATCAGCGTTTATTTTAGACAAAATGCTA
>Ga0160490_100226_pt1 | contig 14102 bp, 9 predicted proteins | sample DIDnMG_7_FD_108210 | JGI IMG/M metagenome (GOLD analysis project Ga0160490, IMG submission 108210) | Enriched soil microbial communities from UW Madison campus, WI, USA - DID2934_E24_Lignin MG | ecosystem: Environmental > Terrestrial > Soil > Unclassified | place: USA: Madison, Wisconsin...
CTACGAAATTTCGGGATGCTTATGACCTCATTGAATGTAATTCGCGGCTCACTGATCTCTACATTGGCCCTTGCGCTTTCCGCCTGCAATAGTTCTGGCGGATCCGACGTACCGCCGGGCCCCGACCTTGTCTGCGCTGAGTCTGGCCCTTATGCGTGCGAGACAGGTGCATCGGAGCCTTTGTATACATTCCAATGGGCCTTAAATTATCAAGACAGCTACTTCAAGGATTATCCGGAAGTTTTCGCAGGCGGGATGGATCTGAACGTTGAGCCGGTCCATCGGCAAGGCATCAAAGGCCAGGGAATAAACGTGCTGGTGGTTGATTCGGGCGTCGACCTTCACACTGAAGACTTGGCACCTAATGCGGACTTCTCGCTATCCTGGAACTTGGGTTCGAATACACAAGATCCCTATCCCACAAATCCGGCGTCTAGTTCTGCTCCACACGGCACGTCAGTGGCGGGCATTATTGCCGCCGCTCAGAACGGCAAAGGCGTGATGGGCATCGCTCCGCGCGTCAATGTCGGCGGTGTCAACTTCCTTGAGCATCAAGGCATTGCGAATTGGGCGGCGGCAATGGGAGGCGCACCGTGGTCTAGTTCTGCGGATGTCATCAACGCTTCCCTGGGATACTCCGACGGAGCCGCACCATACGACTCTGAAGACGATAGTGCCACACCGACCATACGTTCGCTCAAGAAACTGCGTGGCGGTAAGGGAGCCATTTACCTGAAGGCTGCAGGTAATAGCTTCAACAATTCTGAATGTGGATATAGCGAAACTTATTACGATTGCAGTAACCCGGGCAATGATGAATTTGGAGCGAAAGAGCCCAACGCCATCGTGGTGGCAGCAGTCAATGCGTTCGGCGAATCCAGCAGCTATAGCAGTGTGGCGTCGGTCAATTGGATCAGTGGGCTGGGTGGCCAGCATGGTTATGGTGGAACTTATGGTGAAGTTGCCACTAACGACTACAGCGGGCCCACCATATTCTCCACTGATATGCGAGGCTGCACTTTGGGCTATAGCACCAAAATCGGAAGAACAGCTTTTTTGCGCGGCGAGTCAACGCGTAATGGTGTGCCTGACAACTCCGATTGTGATTACGCTTACTTGAATGGCACATCCGCTGCGACGCCGACGATCGCAGGGGTCGTTGCACTGATGCTTTCCGCCAATCCTGATCTGGGCTGGCGTGACGTTCGTGACATCTTGCGAATATCAGCGCGCAAGGTCGACGCTGGCTACGAGCAAGGGTCACCCCACAAGCAGGGCCTGATTCCTTATGGCGCGCGCATGGATCTCGTCACCAATCAATTGCTAGAGGAACTTGGTGGTAAGGACGATATCCAGCCTGGCTCGAAGGTGTTCCCGATTGAGCTTGGTTGGCAAAAAAATGGTGCCGGCTACGAGCATTCCAATTGGTATGGGTTCGGTTTGCCCGATACGGCCCGCGCCGTAGAACTGGCGCAGGAGTACAAACGGGATCCAGCGCTGAGCCGGCTCGACGATGTCAAGATACCCGAATTCCAGGACATCAGTCTCTGGTACCAGGGAGACCCATATGCAGAAGACATCGAAGAGCAAGGTATAAGCAACGCGCAAGAGCGCGATTTTCCTTACCGGGAAATCACGCTTCTGGGAACACTGAGCATGACAGAGCAGACCGTGGATACCGTGCAGGTCCGCCTGACTGGATATAACGTTTGTCTGGGTTCTGTTGGGATTGCCGTGCAGTCTCCGCTGGGCACGATGTCGCTACTGAAGCTTCCCAACGACATTTTTCGCTCACAGGAGCTCATAGGGTTCGAGGATTATGGCATGAGCAGTGTGGCTTTCTATGGCGAGGCCGCAGCAGGAAATTGGAACGTCTACTTGGTGGCGGCCAATCCCGAGCTTGCGCTAAATTACGAGCGGAGGAATGAAGCAGGGGAGAATGAGTCTGTTGTTTCTCCAACCTGCTTCGGCGGCGATGCCGTCCCGGCTGAGTATCTCCTGTATGCGCAGGCTCGTATCATTGCTCAATAAATAGGCCTTGCCTGACACAAGGACACATTATGAAATGGATCAATAGTATTTTTGGCGTCGCTGCGGTTCTGCTGGTTGTTGGTGCTGAAGCCGCCGGCACATATACACCTGGCAGCAGAATTTCGGCCGACGAGCTCAGCCAACTCAGCGAGCTGCCGACTTACAAGGTAGGTAGGCAATCTTATCGTCTGCTGCCGCAGAAAGGTGTCGATGGCGCCAGCTTATTGGTTGATAGGCAAGGTTTGGTGGTAAGCAGCGCCAACGAAATCCTTGTCACAGGCGCATCGGAAGCTGAGATTCGTTCAGACGCAAGACCCGGCCCCGCTCCAGTGTCGATTCAATACCTCGCCACCACAGGCATCGCGCTGATGCGCTATGCCGATTTCCCGACAGCGGTGGCTGCCATGGCACCGCTGCAACAGAGTCTGCCCGGGGCGTCCGTACGCCTGGCTATTAGCCGCGGAACGGCGCGGGCCTATTAGTGCCAATTGCCGCAGCACGGCGTTTGTGTCCATTACTAGGCCCGTAGGAAAATGAATATGAGAAAATTTCAGATTCTTTGAGTTGGATGTTTATGCTTAATTCACCAGCAGCGGTCTACCTGTTGATAGCCATTGTCTTCGAGGTGGTAGCAACATCCGCGCTGAAGTCTTCTGAATCATTTACAAAGCTCGTCCCGACGGTGGTGGTTGCGTTGGGCTACCTTGGCGCTTTCTGGTTCTTGTCCCTGACTCTCAAAACCATGCCGTGCTGGCGGGCCATTACAAGCTTGGCGCAGAGCGATGGAAGCCCATGTGTTCAGCAGCTTTGCCATGCTGCGCCAGCAGTTCGGTAGTGTGGACAGGGTAGGTGATTTGTATGTGTTCGATATCGGCGGCAACAAGTATCGCTTGATCGCTTTCTTGCATGCGGCGCATCAGTTGGCATACATCAAGCACGTACTGACGCATTCCGAGTACGACAAGGGAGATTGGAAGAAATGAATCTGAACGACATTCGAGCGAGCTGGGCGGCGCTGCAGGGCGTCACGGGGCTCGGCCCCATTCATGATGATGAGGGCTATACACGCATGGTGGAGCTCGCTGACGCGCTGATTGACAGCGGTCTGGCAGGAGAGGGTGGGGAGCTTTCTGGCCTGTTCGGCCTGGTAAGTGGCTTGATTGCGGACTACGATGACAGGCAGTATCAGCTGCCGCAGGCGTCTCCGCGTGACATGCTGCGATTTTTCATGGAGCAGCACGGGCTGACGCAATCGGATTTGCCGGAGATCGGTAGCCAGGGAGTGGTATCCGAGATTCTGTCAGGCCGCCGGATGCTCAACGCTCGTCAGATTGCCGCCCTGGTCGCGCGCTTTGGCGTGAGTGCGGATCTATTCATCGAGCCCGCCACGGGCCATTCTCATTGATCCACGCAAGTGCGGCGGGGGCGGTCTGCTACGATTCAGAGGTCTTCAGGGCGCGCCATGAGCGACATACACCCGGTAATCGCGTTTTTCCAAAGCCGCGCTGAGGCGCTGGACGCCACTGGCAGGAAAGCGGGTTTTTAATGAATTGGACTGAATGAAATTGACAAGAAAAAACCCGCAAACCTAATAGGAGTGCGGGTTTTGGAAGGTTTTACCCTAGATGTCTTGGTGGTGGAACACGGAACCGGGTCCGCGTCCGTTTGCCGAGTTAAGTAGTAACGCCTTGGCCTTGAGGGCGTGGATTCGACGATTTGTCCACTTCGATTGCTTGCTCAGCTACAAGCAGTAGCGCATAATGTCATCATTTTGATGATGTGAGCCGGCTACCAATGGACAAACATAAAACCAATCACAGTCTTTCGGTCGTCCGTCGTGGATGAAGAGCCTTCGGTGACCCAACCCCCGCGCGTCGAGAGCTTGAGTCACGCCCAGCGCGAGCGGCTGGCCTACATCGACTTCCGGCTCTACTTCTTCGGTGAGATTGGTCGCCCAGGCCTGATTGAGCGCTTTGGTGTGGCGCCTGCAGGGGCCACACGCGATTTGGCTCTGTACCGGGAAATCGCGCCGCAGAACATCACCTTTGACGGTAGCAACAAGATCTACCGTATCGGGCAGGCATTCTCCCCGCTGTTCGATCACGCATCGCAGCGCGTGCTGTCCGCGCTGGCTCTGGGCTTCGGCGATGGCGTGAACGGCGCAACGCAGCCGCTGCTGCCGTGCGAGTCACCCACCGCTCTGAGCAATCCCAGGATGGATGTGCTGGCCCCGGTCTGCCGGGCGATCCACGCCAAGCGGCCAGTCGCCATCCGCTACCACTCGATGAGCAGCGGTGAGTCCGAGCGCGTCATCGTTCCCTTCGCGCTAGTGGACACCGGCCTGCGCTGGCACGTCCGGGCCTTTGATCGCAAGAGCGGAGAGTTTCGGGACTTCGTCGTCACCCGTATCGAAACGCCAACGCTGCTCGACGAGGAGCCACAGGCCAACGAACGTCCGGACAATGACATCCAGTGGACGCGCATCGTCGAGCTGGACTTCGTGCCGCACCCGCGTCTTGAGCGCCCCGAGATCATCAAGATGGACTACGGGATGACCGACGGCTCAATCCGGATGCGCGTCCGTGCCGCCGTCGCGGGCTACATGCTGCTGCGCTGGAGCGTGGACTGCTCGCCCGACCATCGCCTCACAGAAGAACAGTACCGCCTGTGGCTCAGTGATCCGCTGGCCTTGTATGGCGTCGAAAACGCGAAGCTCGCGCCGGGTTATCGACCCCCAGTCGGCGCTTTGAAAAAATAACAACCGACGATCGAATCAGGAACAACAGAATGACAAGCAACGAACAACGCGCCGCGCTACAGCGCAAGATCTGGGATATCGCCAATGACGTGCGCGGTGCCGTCGATGGCTGGGACTTCAAGCAATACGTGCTGGGCACCCTGTTCTATCGCTTCATCAGCGAAAACTTCACCGATTACATCGCCGGTGGCGACCCAGCCGTCAATTACGCCGCCATGGCAGACGACGATCCAAACATCGCGGCCGCCAAGGATGACGCCATCAAGACCAAGGGCTATTTCATCTACCCCAGCCAGCTCTTCGTCAACGTTGCGGCCAAGGCCAACACCAACGAAAGCCTGAACACGGACCTGGCCAACATCTTCAAGGCCATCGAAGCGTCGGCCAGCGGCTATCCCTCCGAACACGACATCAAAGGCCTGTTCGCGGATTTCGACACCACCAGCAACCGCCTGGGCAACACCGTCAAAGACAAGAACGAGCGCTTGGCCAAAGTGCTCAAACGCGTGGCCGAGCTGGATTTCGGCGGTTTCGACGCCAGCCATATCGACCTGTTCGGCGACGCCTACGAGTTCCTGATTTCCAACTACGCGGCCAATGCGGGGAAATCAGGCGGCGAGTTCTTCACCCCGCAGCAGGTCTCCAAGCTGATTGCCCGGTTGGCGATGCATGGGCAATCCAGCATCAACAAGATCTACGACCCGGCCTGCGGTTCCGGCTCGTTGCTGCTGCAAGCCAAGAAGCAGTTTGACGATCACATCATCGAAGACGGCTTCTTTGGGCAGGAAATCAACCACACCACGTACAACCTGGCGCGGATGAACATGTTCCTGCACAACATCAACTACGACAAGTTCAACATCCGGCTCGGCAACACGCTGACCGAGCCGCACTTCGGCGACGAAAAGCCCTTTGACGCCATCGTCTCCAACCCGCCGTATTCGGTGAAGTGGATCGGCAGCGACGACCCGACACTGATCAACGACGAACGCTTCGCCCCGGCCGGTGTGCTTGCGCCCAAGTCCAAGGCCGACTTTGCCTTCGTACTGCACGCGCTTAGCTACCTTTCCAGCAAGGGGCGCGCTGCTATCGTCTGCTTCCCCGGCATCTTTTACCGGGGCGGTGCCGAGCAGAAAATCCGCCAGTATCTGGTGGATAACAACTACGTCGAAACCGTGATATCGCTGGCGCCCAACCTGTTCTACGGCACCACCATCGCGGTGAACATCCTGGTGCTGTCCAAGCACAAGACCGATACCGACACCCAGTTCATCGACGCTAGCGACTTGTTCAAGAAGGGCACCAATAACAACCTGCTGATGGATGAGCATATCGACCAAATCATGGCCGTGTTCGACAGCAAGGAAAACGTCGACCACTTCGCCAGGTCGGTGCCGTTGGAAGATGTGGCTGCCAACAACTACAACCTGTCGGTCAGCAGCTACGTGGAAGCCAAGGACAACCGTGAAGTGGTGGACATTGTCAAGCTCAATGCCGAACTGAAAACCACCGTTGCCCGGATCGATCAGCTGCGCAAGGACATTGATGCCATTGTGGCCGAGATTGAAGGCGGGGAGTTGGAGGTATGAGCGGCAAGAACTTCTTGGAAAAGCTGCTGGATGGGGTGGCAGTGGAGTGGGTCGAGGTGGGTCGGTTGATTTCACCTCAGCGAGGAAGAAGACTTGTCAAAAGCCAATTGGAAGAAGTCGGTAGTTATGCGGTTTATCAAAACAGCATGAGGCCACTTGGCTACTACCATGAAAGTAATACGCAAGCAGGGACATGCTTTGTAATTGTTGCAGGAGCTGCGGGTGAAATTGGCTTTAGCGATGCTGCATTCTGGGCTGCAGATGACGTCTATTTCTTCCCGGAATCAGAGGCTGTGAATAGCAAATATCTCTACCATTTTCTTTTGACTAAGCAGCATGAGATTTCATCTCAAGTTCGCAGGGCAAGCATTCCACGCTTATCAATAGCCGCAGTTGAAAAACTCGAAATCCCCATTCCTTGCCCGGACAATCCCAAAAAATCGCTTGAAATCCAGGCCGAAATCGTTCGCATACTGGACAGCTTCACCGAGCTGACCGCCGAGCTGACCGCCGAGCTGACCGCCCGCAAAAAACAATACAACTACTATCGCGACAAGTTGTTGAGTTTTGAAGAGGGAGATGTGGAGTGGAAAGCGTTGGGGGAGGTGGCAACCTTGAGGCGCGGCCGCGTTATGTCGAAAGGCTATCTCGCCGAGAATGCTGGCCCCTTCCCTGTATACAGCTCTCAAACCGCCAATAATGGCGCTATTGGAAAAATCGATACGTTCGATTTCGATGGAGAATTCATTAGCTGGACGACTGATGGCGCCAATGCCGGAACCGTATTCCATCGGGTGGGAAAGTTTTCCATTACCAATGTGTGTGGTCTGATAAAAATCAACGATGAATCGAGATTGAACTACAAGTTCTTGTATTACTGGCTGTCAATTGAAGCGCAGAAGCATGTTTACTCGGGAATGGGCAACCCCAAGCTGATGAGTCATCAGGTTGAGAAAATCCCTGTTCCTATCCCATACCCAGAATCACCAAGTGAGTCTCTTGTTGAACAAAAGCGGATCGCTTCTATTCTGGATAAGCTCGAGGCGCTTACATTCTCCATCACCGAAGGCTTGCCGCGCGAGATCGAGCTACGTCAAAAACAATACGCGTATTACCGCGACTTGCTGTTCAACTTTCCCAAACCAGAAACTGCTTCCGCCGCCAGTGCGTAAAGGGATACGGCCATGCCAAGATACCAGCTCACATTGCGCGACCAAGCCACGGAATTCCTGCTCTACACCGCCCCGAATGGCGCGATCAAGGTGGAGGTTCTGCTTGCCGACGAGACCATTTGGCTGACCCAGAAGCGCATGGCGGAATTGTTTGGCGTGGGTGTGCCTGCCGTCTCCAAGCACCTGAAAAACATCTTTGAAAGCAATGAGCTAAACCCGGATTCAGTTATTTCCATTTTGGAAACAACTGCCGAAGACGGCAAAAAGTACCAGACCCAGTACTACAACCTCGATGCGGTGATCTCGGTGGGCTACCGTGTCAATTCGGCGCAGGCGACGCAATTCCGCATCTGGGCGACGGCCTTGATCAAGGAATACATCATCAAGGGCTTTGCCATGGATGATGAGCGGCTGAAGAATGGCCGTTACTTTGGCAAGGACTATTTCCGCGAACTGCTGGAGCGGGTGCGTTCGATCCGTGCCAGCGAGCGGCGGATTTATCAGCAAATCACAGACATTTTTGCCGAATGCAGTATCGCATCGAGTCCGATTTCGATCGCCCCGTGAAAAAGCTGCTGCAAAGGAAGGACACCAAAGAATGAGTGACTACAAGACCATCGCCGAGTCCCGGAATTTCATTGTTCTGGACAGGTATGAGCCGGAATGGAAAGTTGCCGAGAACTACCAGAGCGAAAGCGACCTGGAACGGGAGCTGATCCAGGATCTGGTCAATCAGGGCTACGAGTTTGCTTCGTTCATCAAGTCGCCCCTCGACTTGCTGGCCAACGTGCGCGTGCAGCTGCAGGCACTCAACGCCGTGCAGTTCACCGAGGGCGAATGGTTGCGTTTCGTGGAAACGTGGCTGGACAAGCCCAGTGAGGGCATTGTCGAGAAGACCCGCAAGGCTCACGACGACTACATCCACGACTTTATCTTTGACGACGGACGCATTCAGAACATTTACCTGCTGGACAAGAAGAACATCGCCCGCAACAAGGTGCAGGTGATCAAGCAGTTTGAGCAGGCGGGCAGCCACGCCAACCGCTATGACGTGACGATTCTGGTCAATGGCCTGCCGCTGGTGCAGGTGGAACTGAAGAAGCGCGGCGTGGCGATCCGGGAGGCCTTCAATCAGGTGCATCGCTACAGCAAGGAGAGCTTCAACAGCGAACACTCCTTGTTCAGGTATCTGCAGCTGTTCGTGATCTCCAACGGCACCGACACCCGTTACTTTGCCAATACCACTCAGCGCAACAAGAACAGTTTCGACTTCACCATGAACTGGGCGAAGGCGGACAACACGCTCATCAAGGACCTGAAGGACTTCACGGCCACCTTCTTCCAGAAGCACACCTTGCTCAATGTGCTGCTGCATTACTCGGTGTTCGATGTCAGCAATACGCTGCTGGTGATGCGGCCTTACCAGATCGCCGCCACGGAACGCATTCTGTGGAAGATCAAGAGCAGCTATCAGGCCAGGAACTGGAGCAACACGGAAAGCGGCGGCTTCATCTGGCACACCACCGGCAGCGGCAAGACCTTGACCAGCTTCAAGGCCGCGCGCCTGGCCACTGAGCTGGACTTCATCGACAAGGTGTTCTTCGTGGTGGACCGCAAGGATCTGGACTACCAGACCATGAAGGAATACCAGCGTTTTTCACCGGACAGCGTCAACGGCTCGGACAGCACGGCGGGCCTGAAGCGCAACCTGGAGAAGGACGACAACAAAATCGTCGTCACCACCATCCAGAAGCTCAACAACCTGATGAAGAGCGAGTCGGATTTGCCCATCTACGGCAAGCAGGTGGTGTTCATCTTCGATGAGTGCCACCGCAGCCAGTTTGGCGAGGCCCAGAAGAACCTGAAGAAAAAGTTCAAGAGGTTCTACCAGTTTGGTTTCACCGGCACGCCCATTTTCCCGCAGAACGCACTGGGCGCCGAAACCACGGCCAGCGTGTTTGGCCGTGAGCTGCACGCGTACGTGATCACTGATGCGATCCGCGACGAGAAGGTCCTGAAGTTCAAGGTGGACTACAACGATGTGCGCCCGCAATTCAAGGCCATCGAGACCGAACAGGACGAGAAGAAGCTGAGTGCGGCGGAGAACCGGCAAGCCCTGCTGCACCCGGATCGCATCCGCGAGATCACCCAGTACATCCTGAACAACTTCCGGCAGAAGACCCACCGCCTGCAACCGGGCAACAAGGGCTTCAATGCCATGTTCGCCGTCAGCAGCGTGGATGCGGCCAAGCTGTATTACGAGTGCTTCCGCGAATTGCAGAAGAACAGCGACAAGCCGCTGAAGGTGGCCACCATCTTCTCGTTCGCCGCCAACGAAGAGCAGGACGCGATTGGCGATATCCAGGACGAGAGCTTTGATGTGTCGGCCATGAACAGCAGCGCCAAGGAGTTCCTGAGCGCGGCCATCGCCGACTACAACGCGCTGTTCAAGACCAACTTCAGTGTGGACAGCAATGGCTTCCAGAACTATTACCGCGACCTGGCCAAACGCGTCAAAGAGCAGGATGTCGATCTGCTGATTGTGGTCGGCATGTTCCTCACCGGTTTTGATGCCCCCACGCTCAACACGCTTTTTGTCGACAAGAACCTGCGCTACCACGGGCTGATGCAGGCCTATTCGCGCACCAACCGCATTTTTGACGCCACCAAGACCTTCGGCAACATCGTCACCTTCCGCGATCTGGAACAGGCGACCATCGATGCCATCACCCTGTTTGGTGACAAGAACACCCGGAACGTGGTGCTGGAGAAAAGCTACAAGGAGTATATGGAAGGCTTCACCGATGCGGCCACCGGTGAGGCGCGCCGGGGCTTCATGGATGTGGTGCGGGAACTGGAAGAGCGCTTCCCCGACCCTGCGGCCATTGAGAAGGAGGCGGACAAGAAGGCCTTCGTCAAACTGTTCGGCGAGTATCTGCGCGTCGAGAACGTGCTGCAGAACTATGACGAGTTTGCCAGTCTGAAGGCGTTGCAGAGCGTCGATCTGACGGACCCCGCCGCAGTAGAAGCGTTCAAGGACAAGCATTACTTGAACGATGAAGACCTGACCGCGCTGCAAGCGATCAAGCTCCCGCCAGAGCGGAAGATTCAGGACTACCGCTCGACCTACAACGACGTACGCGACTGGCTGCGCCGCCAGAAGGCAGGGGACGAGAAAGATAAATCCACCATCGACTGGGATGACGTGGTCTTTGAGGTGGACCTGCTGAAGTCGCAGGAAATCAACCTGGATTACATCCTGGAACTGATCTTCGAGCACAACAAGAAGACCAAGAGCAAGTCTGAACTGGTGGATGAGGTGCGTCGGGTAATCCGGGCAAGCCTGGGTAACCGCGCCAAGGAAAGCTTGGTGGTGGACTTTATCAATCAGACTGACCTGGACCAGCTTGGCGACAAGACCAGTGTGATCGAGGCCTTCTTCACATTTGCGCAAGCGGAGCAGCAGCGCGAAGCCCAGGAGCTGATCGACAGCGAGAGCCTCAACGCCGAGGCCGCCAGGCGATACATCACCACCTCACTCAAGCGTGAGTACGCCAGCGAAAACGGCACCGAGCTCAACGCGGTGCTGCCCAAGATGAGCCCATTGAACCCGCAATTCCTGACCAAGAAGCAGACTGTCTTTCAGAAGATCGCGGCCTTTGTGGAGAAGTTCAAGGGCGTGGGTGGAAAGGTTTAATCAGGCTTTCCTGCGCCTGCCGCTGAATGGCCTGCAAACCCCCGCCAATACTGAAATTCCGGGCAAAAAAAATCCCAACCGATAAGGGTTGGGATTTGGTAACTTGGTGGAGTCGGGGGGAATTGAACCCCCGTCCGCAAGCCCTCTGCAGGCAGCCCTACATGCTTAGTCAGTTCATTTTGAGTTTTAACCTTGGATCATGCCAACCGACAGGCCCTTCCTTGGCGATTCACTTTTAATTTAGGGTTTGAACTAGTGACCCGATCAGACCCGATTCTTTGAAAATGACGCTGCTGTAGGTTGCACTACCTGACCCAAAGACAAATCAGTGCAGCGGCTCACCGCTTAAGCGGCTAGAGCGAAACGCTCGTCGTTGGCGTTTGTAGTTTTCCAGTGGATTTACGAGCGAACTGGTGCTCGGCATGCACTACTCTGTTTCGTGACCCACGTCGAAGCCAGATCGACCCCAATGTGAAGCAAGGATTGTACTCGACAATCTTAACGTAAGACAGGCATTACTCATGAAAGTTCCGCGCCTGCTTACGGCAAGCTAGCCTTGAAGTTTATATGGCGCCGAAAGTAGGCTTTTCAAGTGCGCGCTTAGACCCACCCCAACGACTCTTTAACCGAACCCAGCCCCACCATAAACATCATGATACTAAAGCCAAAGCCTAGGCCTAGAACGGCAATGATACGGGGTTCACGGCATATCGATACACTTATGGGGGGGTGGCGACCTGTGGGCGTTTCTCCTATAAAATGGCCCGCACACCTTTTTGTACCTTTCTTTTTCAGGCTGACTCATGACCCAGCATACACCCCAGATTTTCCGCGCCGATCAAGTCGGCAGTTTTCTGCGCCCCAAGTACCTGCTCGAGGCACGTGACCAGTTCGCCAAAGGCCAAATCAATGCCGAGCAACTGCGTGCGGTAGAAGACAAAGCCATTGCCGAGATCGTCAAGTTTCAAGAAGACGTCGGTCTGAAAAGCATTACTGATGGCGAGTTTCGCCGCACCTTCTTCCACGTCGACTTCCTGCAGCAACTGGGTGGTGTCCATGCCGACTCCCCCTTTGCGGTAGAAAAGCCAGACGGTACGCTGCAGTTGTCGCCACCCAAAATCACGGTGGTGGATAAGGTTCGTCACGTCAAAGACATCCAACGCGCCGATTTTGAATACCTGAAATCGCAAATCTCGGCAGGCCACACGGCTAAGGTGTGCATCCCCTCGCCCACTATGCTGCACTTCCGTGGCGGTCGTGGTGGCATCAGCGAAGCCCACTACCCCAATCTGGACCCCGATTTCTACCAAGACGTTGCCGACGCTTACGGCGCCGAACTGCGCTCGCTGGCTGAAGCCGGCTGCACCTACGTGCAACTGGACGACACCAACTTGGCTTACCTGTGCGACGAAAAAATGCGTGAAGCGGCTCGCCAACGTGGTGACGATCCCAACGAATTGCCTCATCGTTACGCCAGCTTCATCAACCGTGTAGTCGCCCAGAAACCCGTCGGCATGACGCTGGGTATTCACCTGTGCCGTGGCAACTTCAAAAGCACCTACGCAGCCGAAGGCAACTACGAACCCGTCGCCGAAGCCCTGCTGGCGGAAATGGACGTCGATACCTACTTCCTGGAATACGACGACGACCGCAGTGGCGACTTCCGCCCTCTGCGTTTCCTGCCCAAAAACAAAATCGTCATTCTGGGCTTGGTCACTACCAAGGTCGGCACGATGGAAAGCAAAGACGACTTGAAGCGCCGCATCGACGAAGCCGCCAAATACGCGCCCCTGGAGCAACTGGCGCTGTCGCCCCAGTGCGGCTTCTCTAGCACCGTGCACGGTAACGACATCGCCGTCGAAGACCAGCGCAAAAAACTGCGCTTGGTCATCGAAGTGGCCGAGGAAGTCTGGGGCGGTATCTAAGTCCCAGCTTTTTAATGACCGCAGCGCTTACTTGGTAACGAGGCAGCGCTCGGTAGGCGGAAGAATGCCCCATGCTATTTCCAGCATGGGGCTTTTTTCTGAAGACCACCTTTGTTGAACAACGCCACTCCAGGCTGAATGGTCACGCAGGCGACGCAGTGCCTCGGCAACGAAGTCTTCATTGTTGTCATAAACCACTAGAACACCACACTCCAGCGTGGTCGCCGGGTCTAACCAAGGCGACTTCTGAAAATTCGCATCGATGAACACCTGAGTTTGAGGGCTGACATGGACAGCGATATTGCCACCCAACCAGGTTTCGGCGGCTACTAAACGTAAGGGCGTGCCTGGCACATGTTCTTGCCACAGCGCATGCATTTGCGCTGCCAACTGCGGACCTGGAAACGTAGGGCGCGAATCCCTCCCCATTTGGTAGGCCACCGGCCCGCGTGCCACGCTGTAAGCGACCGCCATCAGTGCGTGCAGGCTGACTACCAGCACCAACATACGGCCTAGGTTTAAGCGCACGTCGCCCGATAGCCACCAAAAGATAAAAAAGCCGTACAAAATGAAGAAAGTGGTGGCCCAGGAAGCCGCCAATACCGAGCCTGTAAGCAGAGCCACCAGCACTGTCAGGCCCAGGGGGCCCAAGCCCACCCACAGCAAGAAGGATTTGTCCCAATCGGCCAAATCGTGGGCGTAGCTATTTGCAGAGCGATTGCCCGTACGCCGATTCCACCACGCCAGGGCCAACCACACCACTAGCAGAGGACTGTTGCGAGCCAACTGGTCGCTTAGAAAACCCCATATTTCAGCCAAGCGCTTGCCCAGGCCCATGTCTTCAGCGCTGCGGGACTCAAGATAGGCGAGTGGTGCAAAATCGGACTGAACCAACCATACCAGGTGTGGAGTCACCACCAGCAGGAACAG
>Ga0160490_100228_pt1 | contig 13797 bp, 10 predicted proteins | sample DIDnMG_7_FD_108210 | JGI IMG/M metagenome (GOLD analysis project Ga0160490, IMG submission 108210) | Enriched soil microbial communities from UW Madison campus, WI, USA - DID2934_E24_Lignin MG | ecosystem: Environmental > Terrestrial > Soil > Unclassified | place: USA: Madison, Wisconsin...
CAGCTCGCCGGATTCGAGCGCTTGCTCGAGCGACAGCCATGCGGACAGGCGCTTGGCGCGATCACGCGACAAAATGGTGTCGCCGTAGCCGTTTTCGAGGGAGTCAATGGCGACCGATACGAAGTCACCGGCTTCGACCTCGATCTCGCCTTGATCGTTGAGGAATTCTTCGAGGGGGATGTAGGCTTCGGACTTGAGGCCTGCATTGACGACGATGAAGTTGTGATCAATGCGCAGGACTTCGGCGGAAATCACTTCGCCGGCTTTCATGTCCTGGTTTTGGATGCTTTCAGCAAAAAGCGCTGCAAAGCTTTCGCCGCCGGCGGCAGCTGTGAGTTGGTTGGAAGACATCGTAGATTCCGTTGGCCTTAAGGGGCCGAAAATAACACGCCCAAGTAAAAAAGCCCCAGGCGGAGTGGATAATATCCCGACAAATCGACCGCTAACGATTGCCACCCACAACGAGTGGCATGATCGCTATGACAAACCGAAATGGCGGGCACTGGTTTTCGACCAAAGGTCGAGCACTGCCTTGACCGTTTCCTCGACGCCCATATGCGAAGAGTCAATGGTGTGTGCGTCGCTGGCGGCACGCAAAGGTGCGTGGCTGCGACTGCGGTCACGCGCATCGCGCGCTTCCATGTCTGCAATTAGCTCATCGATTTTAGCAGAAAATCCCTTTTCCTTCAGCTGCTTACACCGCCTTTGCGCGCGCGATGCAGCATCGGCATCGAGGAATATTTTCAGGGGGGCTTCTGGGAAAACGATGGTACCCATGTCACGACCGTCCGCAACCAGCCCCGGCGCCTGCCGGAAAGCGCGCTGCCGAGCCAGCAAAGCCTCGCGAAGCGGGGGCTGAGCCGCGATACGCGAGGCCAGGTTACCCACTGCCTCTTGGCGAATATCGTTCGAGACGTTTTGACCCTGCATCCAGATACCGGCACTGTCAAAACGCACATCCAGATTGCTTGCTTGCTTTGCCACTTGTTGCTGGTCTGCCGGGTCGACTTGCGCACGCAAGCAAGCCAGCGCCGCCAAGCGGTATAGGGCGCCGCTATCAAGCACATGCCACCCCAGTGCCTCTGCCACATGCTGGGCAATCGTGCCCTTACCCGAGGCTGTCGGCCCGTCTATGGTGATGACGGGTATGGAGTTCATGCGCTCTGCTCCTGAATCAGCGAATGGAAAACTTGGAAATAATCTGGGAAGGTCTTGGCCACGCACGCCGGATCCAGAATCGTCACGCGTGCCGGGCCGAACGAAGCCAATGAGAAACACATGGCCATACGGTGGTCATCGTAAGTTTCGATGGCGGCATCACGCCAGGCATGATCTGCAATCGGATGCACCCGCAACCAGTCCGGACCAGACTCTACCTGTGCGCCCAAACGGGCAAGTTCGGTATGCATGGCGTGGATCCGGTCAGTTTCTTTGACACGCCAACTGGCAATATTGCGCAATAGACAAGGGCCGTCGGCGAACATGGCCAGCGCCGCCGCCGTCATGGCGGCATCGGGAATCAAGTTGAAGTCTTCGTCAAACGCCTTCAAGCGTTCACCCTTGGCAACCTGCACACCGCTGACCTGCACGGATTCGGTTTCCCACTGAACAACAGCCCCCATGCGCTGCAATACGTCGGCAAATGCAATATCGCCCTGAATGCTGCGCGAGCCCACGCCGCGCACTTTGACCGGCCCGCCACCTATGGCCCCTAAAGCCATGAAATAAGAGGCCGACGAGGCATCGCCTTCGATGGCGAGCTCGCCCGGCGCCACATAGGCGGAAGCAGCCGGCACAATGAATCGATGCCAGCCTTCGCGCTGTACATCGACCCCAAAACGAGCCATCAAGTTAAGCGTAATCAAGACATACGGCTTAGAAATGAGCTCGCCCTCAACCTCGATGATGAGCGGCTGCCCGGTCGATGCCGTGCACAGCGGGGAGGCCAACAGCAAGGCAGTCAGGAACTGGCTGGAGACCGACCCTTTGACCTTGAGCGCTTGCCCTCCGCGAATGCTTCCCGATGCAATATCCAAGGGAGGATACCCCTCGTTCCCCGCATAACGAATATCCGCACCTATGCCCACCAAAGCGTCCACCAGGTCGCCTATCGGGCGCTCGTGCATGCGCGCAACGCCGTGTAAATGGTAGTGGCCGCCCAACATCGCCAACGCAGCCGTCAAGGGACGAAACGCCGTACCGGCATTACCCAGAAAAATGGATTCACGCTGGCTGCTTGGCGCGAGGCCGCCTTCGACATCAAGACGACCGTCGCCATGGTCTTCCAGCTTTACATCGAGCTGCCGCAAGGCGGCCAGCATGACGCGCGTGTCGTCGGAATCCAGCAAGCCGGATAGCCGCGTGCGCCCTTTTGCCAGCGCCGCAAGCAGCAGCACGCGATTAGAAATGCTTTTGGATCCCGGTAAAGAGATCTCGCCTTGCGCAAGTTGTGCGCGTGAAAGCACTAGCGTATTGGCGGAAGTAGAAGTCGGTTTCATGATTGGCTCCTGCCACCCCACAATCGGCGCGCCACCGCGGCGCGCTCAAGGAACTGCAACAAGCTTTGGCCGTCCTGCTCACGTAAAGCCGATTCGGCCTGTTCTAAATTTGCTCGCACCAGCGCGAGTTCGGCCAGCACGGCTTCACGGTTGGCCAGAAAGATATCGCGCCACATTTCGGCAGAACCCGCGGCAATGCGCGTGAAATCGCGAAAACCTGTGCCGGCCAAGCTCAAGCGACTGTCCGCATCCTCGGAAGCCAACACCTGATGCATGTACACCGACGACAGAAAGTGCGGCACGTGGCTGACCGACGCCAGGGCGCGATCATGCGCCTGAGCCGACATCAGCACAACGCGAGCGCCCACAGCGCGCCAGACATTTTCCAACCGCTCGCGTTGCGGCGGCGAATTTTCGGGCAGCGGCGTCAACACCACCACGCGGCCTTCGTAGAGATCCGCCTGCGCAGCCTGCGGGCCGCTGGCCTCGGCACCCGCAATCGGATGCCCCGGTACAAACTGCCCTACTCGATCACCCAAGGCTTGCCGAGCGGCTGCGACGACATCTTCCTTGGTACTGCCAGCATCCGTCAGCAAGGTGTCGGCCCGCAAGGTCGGCAACAGTTGCTCGAACAGACTGACCATGGCGCCGACCGGCGCCGCCAGCAGAATCAGGTCGGCTTGCTGCGCGGCCTCTGGCAGACTGACGATCTCGTCGATCAGGCCCAGCTGTTTGGCTTGCATCAGGGTGGCGCGGCTGCGCCCTGCCCCGACAATGCGTTTTGCCAGGCCACGACGGCGCAAGGCAGCGGCAAACGAACCACCGATCAGCCCCACGCCGACGATGGCCACGGTATCCAGCAAGGGCTGCCCGGCGGCAGAGCCCTGCAAATCAAAGGAGGAATGCGTCATGCTGCCCCCTATTGCGTCGGATAGGAACCCAGCAGCTTGAAGAAGGCGGCACGCGCCTTGAGCTGTGCCACGGCACGGCCTACGGCTTCGTCAGCGGCATGCCCCAAGATATCGATGTAGAAATAGTATTCCCACTGCCCGGTACGCGCAGGCCGAGACTCCAGGCGCGTCATGGAGACGCCGTTCTCGGCCAGCGGCGCCAGCATGTCGTAGACAGCGCCGGAACGGTTGGGCACCGCCAGGATCAGGCTGGTCTTGTCATTGCCGCTGGGTGCGACCACATCTTTACCCACGGCCAGAAAGCGCGTGCGATTGTGCGGGTCGTCCTGTATGCCCTCGGCCACAAACTGCAACCCCCAGGCACCGGCAGCAGAAGCGCCGGCAATGGCGGCAATGGAAGCATCCTGGGCCGCCAGACGGGCGGCCTCGGAATTGCTGGGCGCAGCCTCCCAGGGCAGATCGGGATAGCGCTTGGCCAACCACCCCTGGCACTGGGCCAGCGCCTGCGGATGCGCCATCACTCGCGTGACACCTTGCATGGTACCGCTTTGCGTCATCAAGCAATGCTGAATGCGCAGCGAGCGCTCGCCCATCACCTTGAGCGAAGAATTCAGGAGCAGATCCAGCGTGCGGCTGACCGCGCCCTCGGTCGAGTTTTCGACAGGCACCATGCCCACTTGGGCCTGCCCGGACTCGACGGAACGGAAGATTTCGTCAAAACTCTCGCAGCGCATAGGCACCACGGCATGACCAAAATGCTCGAAAGCAGCCTGCTCGGAGAAAGACCCCTGCGGTCCAAGATACGCAACCGTCAGCGGGCTTTCCAGCCCACGGCAGGCAGACACGATTTCCGTCCAGACGGAGGGAATGGCTGCCGAAGGGAACGGCCCACCATTGATCTGCTGCAGATGGCGCACGAGGCTGGCCTCGCGCTCGGGCTTGAGCACAGGGCCGCCCGCATCGAAAGCATGCTTGACCTCGCCGACCTGCAGCGCCACGGCGGCGCGCTGGTTCAGCAGATCAAGCAACTGGGCATCGAGCGCATCGATTTTCTCGCGCAACGGCTGCAGTTGCGCTTTGAGAGCGTCATCAACCATGTCGTTTCTCGAAGTCACGCATGAAATCCACCAGCGCCTGCACGGCCTGCAGGGGCAAGGCGTTGTAGATGGAGGCACGCATGCCGCCTACGCTCTTGTGCCCCTTGAGCTGCAACAACTGAGCTTCGCCTGCCTGCTTGAGGAAGGCATCCGTCAGGGACTCGTCGACCAACTGGAAAGGCACATTCATGCGCGAACGGAAGCGCGAATGCACGCGATTGACGTAAAAACCCGACTGATCGATGAAATCGTAAAGCAGCTTGGATTTGGCGATATTGCGCTGCTCGATGGCGGCCACACCGCCCTGCTCTCGCAGCCAGCGGAACACCAGCCCCGCCACATAGATGGCATAGGTGGGCGGCGTGTTGTACATGGAGCCCGCCTGCGCCACTTGCGCATAATCGAAAGCCGAGGGGCAGATGGGCAAGGCATGACCCAGGAGATCACGGCGCACCACCACCAGCGTCACACCAGCCGGACCGGCGTTCTTCTGGGCGCCGGCATAGGCCATGCCGATGCGCGAATAATCCATGGGCCGCGACAGGATATTGGAAGAAGCATCGACGACCACTGGCACATCACCCTTGCCCAATTGAGCCATATCTGGCCAATCCGCAAACTCGACACCACCTATGGTTTCATTGCTGCAATAGTGCAGATAAGCCGCATCGGCGCGCACATTCCAGGTCGCCGGATCCGGAAACCACGTCCAGGCTTCGCAGGCCTGACCATCCAACTCGACCGCCTGGCCGCTGCTGGCCGCCACTTGGGCGTCGCCATAGCGCTGGGCCTCTTGCCAGGATTTTTTGGACCACGAACCCGAGACGATGTAATCAGCCTTGCCCGCCCCATTGCGACCCATGAGGTTCAAAGGAACGATGGCGTTCTGGCCGATGGCCCCGCCCGTCGTGAACAACACGGCAAACTCATCAGAGAGCCCGAGCAAGCTGCGCAGGTCGGCTTCGGCTTCTGAGCAGATCTGCATGAACTGCTTGCCGCGATGGCTCATTTCCATCACCGACATGCCGCTGCCATGCCAATCCAGCATTTCCTGGGCCGCCGTCTGCAACACCTCTACCGGCAAGACCGAAGGGCCCGCCGAAAAATTCCACGGCCTGTTGCTCATGACGGCTCCTGCTCGGAAGCGTCGCCCTGAGACTCATCGCCGCCTTCGGCCTGCACATCGTCCAGGATGTCTTCGTCATCGACGTCGGCATCGCTTTCGACCACACGACGCACACCGGAAAGCGTGCTGTTGTCGTCCACACTGATGAGGGTAACGCCCTGGGTGGCGCGGCCCATTTCACGGATCTCGGACACACGCGTGCGCACCAGCACACCGCCTGTGGTGATGAGCATGATTTCGTCGCTGGGTCGCACCAGCACGGCGCCCACCACCTTGCCGTTACGAGCGGTGGTCTGGATGGCGATCATGCCCTTGGTGCCACGACCATGGCGGGTGTATTCGGCAATGGCGGTGCGTTTGCCAAAGCCGTTTTCGGTGGCGGTCAACACGCTGGGGGCAACACGGCCTACGGCCTCGTCGCCAGGCTCGACCGTGGTTTCGCCTTCCGGCTGGACTTCTGCCACCAACAGCGAAATGACCTGCTGGCTGTCTTCGAGGGTCATGCCGCGCACGCCCCGTGCCGTACGGCCCATCGGACGCACATCGTTTTCGTCGAAGCGCACAGCCTTGCCCGCATCGGAGAACAACATGACATCGTGCTTGCCATCGGTAAGATCAGCGCCGATCAGGTAATCGCCCTCGTCCAACGCCACGGCAATAATGCCTGCCTTGCGCGGATTGGAGAAATCGGACAGCGGCGTTTTCTTGACGGTGCCGCGGGAAGTCGCCATGAACACGTAGTGATCTTCGCTGAATGCCTTGACGGCCAGCACGACGGTGATCTTCTCGCCGTCGACCAGCGGGAACATATTGACGATGGGGCGACCACGCGAGTTACGCGAACCTTGCGGGACTTCCCACACCTTGAGCCAGTAGACACGCCCGCGATCGGAGAAGCACAACAGGTAATCGTGGGTATTGGCGATGAAGAGCTGGTCTATCCAGTCGTTCTCCTTCATCGTGGTGGCCTGCTTGCCGCGCCCGCCGCGCCGCTGCGAGCGGTACTCGGACAAAGGCTGGCTCTTGATATAGCCGGCCTGCGAAAGCGTAACCACCATGTCGGTGGGCGTAATCAGGTCTTCGGTATCCAGTTCGGTAGCGTTGTACTCGACCTCGGAGCGACGGGTGTCTTTGACATTGGTGCTGAACTCGGCCTTGATAGCCAGCAACTCGTCACCAATAATCTGGGTGATACGTTCAGGCTTGGCCAGAATATCCAGCAAATCAGCGATTTCGGCCATAACGTCACGATACTCGCCGATGATTTTGTCTTGCTCAAGCCCGGTCAGGCGCTGCAGGCGCATGTTCAGGATTTCCTGCGCCTGCACGTCGCTGAGGCGGTACATGCCATCGGCTTGCAAGCCATAGCTCTCGAGCAGGCTCTCGGGTCGGTAGGCCGAACGACCACCCGGCGTAACGCCCTGGTCCGCCCGTTGCAACATCTCGCGCACCAAAGAGGAATCCCAAGAGCGCGACATGATTTCTTCACGCGCCACCGGCGGCGTCGGAGCCGCCTTGATGATAGCGATGAAATCATCGATGTTGGCCAGCGCCACAGCCAGGCCTTCCAGCACGTGGCCACGGTCGCGCGCTTTGCGCAACTTGTAAACCGTTCTGCGCGTCACGACTTCTCGACGATGCGCCAAGAAGTACTCAATCATTTGTTTCAGGTTGAGCAAGCGGGGCTGTCCGTCGACCAGCGCCACCAGGTTCATCCCGAAGGTGTCTTGCAACTGCGTGTTTTTATAGAGGTTATTGAGTACGAACTCGGGAACCTCGCCGCGCTTGAGCTCGATGACCAAACGCATACCGTCTTTGTCGGACTCGTCACGAATATCAGAAATACCCTCTATTTTCTTTTCGTTGACGAGTTCGGCAATGCGTTCCTGCAAGGACTTTTTGTTGACCTGGTAGGGAATCGCGTCCACCACAATGGCCTGACGATTGCCTTTTTCGAGGTCTTCGAAGTGAGCCTTTGCCCGCATGATGACCCGGCCACGCCCGGTGCGATAACCTTCTCGCACGCCGGACATGCCATAAATGATGCCGCCGGTAGGAAAATCGGGCGCGGGAATGCGTTCGATAAGTTCATCTATGGAACATTCGGGATTACGCAGACAGTAAAGGCAGCCCTCTATGACTTCAGCCAGGTTATGCGGCGGAATATTCGTGGCCATGCCCACTGCAATGCCCGAACTGCCGTTGACCAGCAGGTTAGGCAGGCGAGCCGGAAGCAAAGTGGGCTCTTGTTCGCTACCATCGTAGTTAGGCGCAAAATCGACGGTTTCCTGGTCGATGTCAGCCAATAACTCGTGAGCAATTTTGGAAAGACGGATTTCGGTATACCGCATGGCAGCGGCTCCGTCACCGTCGACTGAGCCAAAGTTGCCCTGACCATCTACCAACATATAGCGCAGCGAGAAATCCTGAGCCATACGCACAATGGTGTCGTATACCGCCTGGTCGCCATGAGGGTGATATTTACCGATGACGTCACCGACAATACGCGCCGACTTCTTATAAGGCCGGTTCCAGTCGTTGTTGAGCTCGTGCATGGCGTACAACACACGCCTATGAACGGGTTTGAGGCCATCGCGCACATCGGGCAACGCTCGGCCGACGATGACGCTCATGGCGTAGTCCAGGTAACTGCGGCGCATCTCTTCTTCAAGAGAAATCGGCAGTGTTTCTTTGGCGAAAGAATCCATGAGTCCCTAAATATCCCTACAGGAAAACCAAGTCGGGCCCAGCCATCCGGCACAAGCAAATAGGAAATTCTAGCATTTCCAGTTACTTGCCATGGATTCAGGGGCTAAGTGCGGCTTTGGCCGATCACCGGGGCCACGCCCAACACACTGTTGCCCAAAACCAACGCTTTACGCTGTCATAGCAGAATAAATACCCCTCTAACCCTATGGCGAGGCCCTGTGACTCATGCAAATGAGTCGAAATGCCATATCATGGGCTCTGATAACGCCCGGAACTTTCGGTAAGGCAAGCACTCCAAGCGCGGTATTGCCACTGCAATTCGTTTAAATTGTTTTGCATTGGATTCTTTTACTGTTCTTCTAGGCATTGCTATACTGGGCACGATTTTATTTAAGCGGCGGAGGTTCGCTGCGCTCACCTACCAGCATCAAGCTCAACGAGGAGAAACATGAATAAACCCTCCAAATTCGCAATGGCGCTTGCCATCGCCGCCTTTTCGGCAGCGGGCGCAGCTTCGGCGCAAACTGTCGACAACTGGCAAAACCCTTACGGTGATGTCTGGAAAAACGGCACCAACGAACTGTGCTGGCGCGATGCCTTCTGGACGCCCGCAACCGGCATCCCCGGGTGTGACGGCGTGCCCGTCGCTCAGCAAGCTCCCGCTCCTGTCGTCGCTCCTGCAGCCAGCAAAGTCGTCCTGAACGCAGACACGTTCTTCGACTTCGACAAGTCCACACTCAAGCCTGAAGGCCGTCAAGTGCTGGATCAAGTCGCTGCTCAAGCCGCCAACCTGAACCTCGAAACCATTATCGCTGTCGGCTACACCGACTCCATCGGTACGGTTGAATACAACTTGGGCCTGTCCAAGCGTCGTGCTGCTGCCGTCAAGGACTACCTGGTCAGCAAGGGCATCGATCCCAACCGTATCTACACCGAAGGCAAGGGCAAAGCTGACCCCGTCGCCAGCAACGCCACCGCCGCCGGTCGCGCTCAAAACCGTCGCGTAGAAATCGAAATCGTCGGCACCCGCCGTTAATTTCGTTTCACAGCCTGCAGCATTACAGGCTGTCACGGTTCAAAGGCCCCGCTTCGGCGGGGTCTTTGCATTTTGGCCTGCACTCGCCTTTGCCTAGTACAATTCCAGCTAGCCTTATCATCAAGCCATGCTAGCCGCCTCTGCGCGTGGCCTTCAGGAATACCCCATGACCTCGCCCACTTCCGCCTCCTCCAACGTCGATCAGGCTGAGCTCGACAAATTCAGCGCACTGGCCTCTCGCTGGTGGGACCCCGAAAGCGAATTCAAGCCCCTGCATGCCATCAACCCTTTGCGCCAAGCCTGGATACAAGATCTTAGCGGCGGCCTGCAAGGCAAGCAGGTCCTGGACGTCGGATGCGGCGGTGGCATTTTGGCCGAAGGCATGGCGCGCCAGGGGGCACACGTCACCGGTATAGACTTAGCCGAAAAATCGCTGCAGATTGCCCGTCTGCATGGGCTGGAATCAGGTGTACCGGTTGATTACCAGCTCATCAGTGTAGAGACACTCGCCCAACAACAGCCCGCCAGTTTCGATGTCGTCACCTGCATGGAAATGCTGGAGCACGTACCCGACCCCACATCTATCGTGCGTGCCTGCTCGCAGCTGGTCAAACCTGGCGGCTGGGTGTTTTTTTCCACCCTGAACCGCAACCCAAAATCCTTCCTGTTTGCCATCGTGGGCGCCGAATACATCTTGCGCCTCCTGCCTCGCGGCACGCATCAGTACGAAAGCTTCATCAAACCCAGCGAGCTGGCTGCCTCGGCAAGAATGTCGAATCTGGACGTGCATGCCATGAAGGGCATGTCGTATAACCCCATTACTGATCACTATTCGCTGTCCAACGACACCTCGGTCAACTACCTGATGGCGACCCGGAAAAAGGCTTAAAACTGCGACATGCGTAAACTGGTACTGTTTGATTTCGATGGCACATTAGCCGACACGGCCCCCGATCTGGCGCTTGCCGCCAACCAACAACGCGAACGTCAGGGTCTGCCCCCTTTGCCTTACGAACAATTGCGTCCCATGGCCTCTCAGGGGGCGCGTGGCCTGTTGCGCGTCGCGCTGGGCCTTGTACCCGACGACCCTGACTACGAGGCCCACCGCCTTCAGTTTCTCGCCGACTACGAGCGCTGCATGAATCAACATGCAGCGCTGTTTCCCGGCGTACGCGAACTACTGGACACCATCCATAACCATGGCCACGCCTGGGGCATAGTGACCAATAAGCTGGAATACCTGGCCAGACCCATCATTCGACACCTGGGCCTCGAAACAGAAAGCGCAGCCATAGTGGGCGGAGACACCGCCGGCCACGCCAAGCCGCATCCTGCGCCCCTGTTATATGCGGCACAACAAGCCGGTTTCGAACCCCACGATTGCCTTTATGTAGGTGATGACGCTCGCGATATCGTCGCCGGCAAGGCGGCAGGCATGCCAACCATTGCCATTCGCTACGGCTACGGCTGCCCCGAGGAAATTCCTGACTGGCAAGCTGACGCCGTGGCAGATAGCCCCGCCGATATCTGGCAAGCGGTGCAGAAGCTTTCCGCAGCGTCCAACAAGGGCACTGCCTGATTCGACTGTTACCACCCCGCGCTGCAAGCCGCAACGGGGTTAAAGCACAGCCTGCAAAACTCGTGCAACCCTGACAATGCGCTGGGCATCACGCTTACGCGTGAGCCTCGGGCAGCGCTTAGAAAGCCATACCATGGGCCGCAACAGCCGACTTAAACGGTGCAGCATCAGCACAAGCGAGGGGTCTTGCACCTGGTTCAGATAGCGTTGCAACAGTGCGCCCCCCTGTGGCAGCACTTCGCTCTCGTCCAGATGCGAGAAAGCGTCACCAAAATATAGAAAAACGTCGTACGCCCGAGTAGCCGCTACCGACAAGGCATAGCCATGACGCTCTTCGAAGTCGATGCGGTAAAAGCCGTCAGCCTGCTCGGTCACGTTGCGAAGCTGCGCCCCGCCGTGCCAACAACCCTTTACGTGCCAGGCAGCCAGATCATCAACGAGCCTTTCAAACAGGGTGATTTTTTCTGCTGCCGAGAGATGCTCGACAATCTCGTCGAAGCTCTGACCTACATAAGACAGTACCAAACACTCGTCGTTCTGAAACAGCACCAAGGGAACACGCCGACCCTCACGGCTCAGCTCACGCAGGCGTGCGGCCTCTTGGCGTATGCCACCCGTGCGCAATTGCCCTGGGGCCACCCACTCGCCAAACGCAAGGCGACAGCCTATCGCTGCCAGCCAGGCCCGTGCCGTCGCCCAAGATTTCGGTCGCCCGCGTTTGAACACAAAAGTCTGGCCATCGATCTCGAATAAGCCGGTTTCCGCTTGAGCGTCGGCACATAGACTGATGGCCCGCGCCTCCAGCCGCTCCAGCGGCACATCTGCGCGCTCATTCATTATCCTAGCTCCAAAAATTTCCCAGCCCTTGTGTTCTGCGCACACTGCAGATCAGCGCCAAGCGTAAATTACAAGCGCAAAACCTTAGCATATTTGCCCGGGCTCCAAGGGCGGCGTTTCTTGAACGCCCTTTCCCCACCCGTTTTTTCATACTGCTGCAACGTTGACCCCCGATACTGCTCCTGTTTTTCTGAACCCATAACGGAGTGCTTCCATGGCTCAACAAGATATCATCGACAGCGAAGACCTACCCACCAACCTGACGCAGAACGAACATTTTCAAGACGTCGTAGCCCGCGCCACTGAGCGACGCGGCTTTCTGAAAAAGGGTTTGGGCCTGTCGGCAGCCCTTTTCCTGGCAGGCCCTCTGGCTGCCTGTGGCGGTGGTGACGGCGGCGATGGCGGCGGCACCCCTGCTGAACCCCTGCTCGGCTTCAAGGCCATAGGCATCAGTACAGCGGACACCATTACCGTCCCCGAAGGCTACAGCGCCGTTTCGTTCGTACCCTGGGGAACCCCCTTGATGGCGGGTGCGCCGGCGTGGAAGGGCGATGGCTCGGAAGATGCTGCGGCACAAGCGCTACAAGTCGGTGAGAACCACGACGGCATCCATTACTTTGCCATCGACGGCAAAAATGGCGAAGGCGAAGACAGCACAGAAGGCTTGCTGGTCATGAACCACGAGTACTGTACGACAGTAGGCGGCGGCACCTACCAGTGGCTGTTCGGACCTAATCACTCCCCCGAAGACTGGGACTTGGATAAAGCCCATAAGTCCATGAATGCCCACGGCGTTTCTGTTATTCATATCAAGCGCAGCAATGGCAAGTGGGACATCGTCCAGGGTTCGAACTACAACCGCCGCATTACCGCTCAAACCGAAATGGAACTGACGGGCCCTGCAGCCGGCGACGTACTCGTACGCACCAACGCAGACCCCACCGGTCGCAAGGTGTTCGGTACTATCAACAACTGCGGCAACGGCTGGACCCCGTGGGGCACCTACCTGACCTGTGAAGAGAACTTCAACAACTACTTCGGCACCACCCACGCCGACGGCGACCAGCGGGACGACGCTCAAAAGCGTTACGGCTTGTCCGCCACCAGCACCGGCTACCGCTGGCAAGAAGTGGTCGATCGTTTCGATTACGTCAAAGAACCCAACGAATCCAATCGCTTTGGCTGGATCGTAGAAATTGATCCCTTCACGCCCAACTCCATTCCCAAAAAACGCACAGCCCTGGGCCGCATCAAACACGAAAACGCTGCTTACAACCTGACGGCCGATAAGCGCATCGTTGTGTACAGCGGCGACGACCAGGCCAACGACTACATCTACAAGTTCGTCTCCGAGGGCAAATTCGTCGAAGGTGGTGACAACAGTCGCCTGCTGGACAAAGGCAAGCTGTATGTTGCCAAGTTCAACGCAGACAAGGCGGATGACGCCGACTTCCTGGGTAAAGGCGAATGGGTCTTGCTGGATAAGGACGAGAACGCCACTTTGCGCGCCGACGCACGCTTCCCCAACCAAGCCGCTGTCCTGGTTTATGCTCGTCTGGCCGGCGACGCAGTGGGCGCCACCAAGATGGACCGCCCAGAGTGGGTCAGCGTTCACCCCAGCAACGGGGACGTCTACGTCACGCTGACCAACAACAGTGGCCGCGCCGAAAGCAATGCTGCCAACCCACGCAACGAAAACATCTATGGTCACATCGCCCGCTGGCGTGAAACCGGTGGCGACGCTGCCGCCATGACTTTCGAGTGGGATATTTTCGTGCTGGCAGGCAACCCCAACGTTTACGGTGACGACGATGCCCGCGGTCGCGCCGGCTCGGACAACATCACCAAAGACAACACCTTCAATAGCCCCGACGGCCTGGGTTTCGACAAAGCCGGTCGCCTGTGGATACAAACGGACGGGCAATACTCCAACGCTGGGGACTACGAGGGCCAAGGCAACAACCAGATGCTGTGTGCCGACCCGGTTACCAAGGAAATCCGTCG
>Ga0160490_100231_pt1 | contig 12661 bp, 7 predicted proteins | sample DIDnMG_7_FD_108210 | JGI IMG/M metagenome (GOLD analysis project Ga0160490, IMG submission 108210) | Enriched soil microbial communities from UW Madison campus, WI, USA - DID2934_E24_Lignin MG | ecosystem: Environmental > Terrestrial > Soil > Unclassified | place: USA: Madison, Wisconsin...
AGGGGAGGAAATTGTCTGTTTGCAAGTCGCGGTGCACGAAAAACTGATGGTGCGAGGCACAACGCAGATGGCATCGCGCAAAAAGAAAAGCCCCGCATGAGCGGGGCTTTCCTTTCTGCTGCGAACGAGCGTTCGATCAGAACGGTTGTGCACACATAAAAGACCGATCCAGACGATCAATTCGCATTCAAGTACTTGCTTTACATGACAATTCCATCACATGCCTCACCGATTTCCTAGACAAAAGGGACTTGAACTATCGATTTAACGGCTCGTCGGGCTAGTTCTAACGTGCAATTTCGACACTCTGCCCGGCTTTCTTGACTGCTGATTACGCCCCCAGTTCCGTCCGGTCGATGTTCTGCCCCGCCTTGACCAACTCGTAGATCAGCCCCACCAGCGGGACCAGTGCCTGCTGGTCGTGCTTCAACACATGGGCGGCCAGCGTGCTGTGCGAGTCCAATGCCCTGACCAAGGCCGACTGGACTGAGCCTTTGATGTTGCCTGCCATGGCCACATCCCGCGGGTTGTTTTTGACTTGGGCCACGGTGTTGGCGTCCTCGCGCACGATGTCGGCGACGTGGTTCACCAGGGCCAATTTGTCGGTCAGTGCCGTGGCCTCACCGAAGATCGAGTTGAGCTTAGCGATCACCTGACGCAAGTAGACGGGTAGCTGCGCTTGCCCACCGCCCCCAGGGCCTACGGGCTTCAGTATCAGCTTCTGATCATCACCGTCATCACCACCCAAGGCGGGCTTGTCCTGCGACTTGATGTCGAAGCCGGTCAGCAGCAACGCGCATATGTCCACCTGATCAGGCGGCACACCGTTCAAGCGCTTGGACAGCAGGCGGGCGAAGCTGGCGAATCCTTCCAGGCTGGGGTCGCCGAAGTCGATGGTCTGGGCGATATAGGTGTACAGAGTGCCGAACCGGGACAACCCCGACTTGAAGTCCAGTAGCTTCTGGAGCACTTCAGCCGCCGCATTGCGCCGTGCGTCGGCCGCCTTCATACCGGCTTCGTTCCCCTGTGCCTTGGCGCCCTCGAAGTCTGCCTCCGCGGCCTGGATGGCGGTGCGGGCGGCTTTCAGCGCATCGTTGAACCGCTGGGTAGGCAGGCTAGTGGCCGCGTACATATCCTTGTGCTGGGCTTGGTCGCCTGCGGCGTAGGCCGCGGCTGACTTGAAGCGGATGGCCGTGTACGTCTCTACCTCGCGTTGCGTGTAGACCCCCACCTTGTCCAGGTCGGCTTGCAGGTCATAGACCACGTTGGGATCTTGCGCTTTCTCAATCTTGGCGCCTGCGTCATACATGGCGAAGGCGTCGAGGATCGACTGCGGATCGTTGACGAAGTCCACGACGAAGGTCGTGTCCTTGCCGGGCGCGGTGCGGTTGAGTCGGGAGAGCGTCTGGACAATCTCCACCGGGTTGGCGATCTTCTTGTCCAAGTACATTGCGCACAGCTTGGGCTGGTCGAAGCCGGTCTGGAACTTGTTGGCCACGATCATGACCCGGAACTCAGGACGATCGAACACCTTGCGCAGGTCGGTACCGTACTGACGAGGGTTCATGGTGCTTTCGGTAAACTGCTCATCGTCCTGCGCCGCGAACGGGTCGTTCTTCAATTGCTCGTCGGAGGCGTGCATGACCTCATTGCCCGTGAGTGAGCCGGAGAACGCCACCAGCGCTTGGTAGGGCTTGTGCTGCGGGTTGGCCCTGATATACGCGTCGAATGCCTTCTTGTAGCGCACGGCGGCCGCGCGCGAGGACGTCACGATCATGGCCTTAGCCGTGCCCCCCAGCAAAGGGGCTACGTTGGCCGCGAAGTGCTCGACGATGAACTCGACCTTCTGGGTGACGTTCGTGGCATGGAGCGAGAGCCACTTGGCCAGCGCCCGCTTGGCCGCCTTACCCTCCACGCGCTTGCCGTCCTTCTCAGGCTCGGCCATGTTGAACGCCGTCTTGTAGGGCAAGTAGCCCTGCAGCACATCGAGGATGAAGCCTTCCTCGATGGCCTGGCGCATCGGGTACTTGTCGAAGGACACGGGCAGGTTGTCCTCCTTACTAGCCGGCTTGCCCGGATCAGGGCGCGTGCCGAACAGCGTCAACGTGGCGTGCTTCGGCGTGGCAGTAAACGCGAAGTAGGAGACGTTATTGGGGCGCACGCGCGAGGACTGAATTTTCTCCAGTAGCTCCTCGACGGTGAGTCCTTCCATGGCCTTGGCGTCGCGGAGGGCAAGCGTGGCCTGCAGCTTGGAGGCGGCGGTGCCGGTCTGGCTGGTGTGGGCCTCGTCGATGATTACGGCGAAGTTGCGGTCAGCGAGTTTCCCGTTGGTCAGGATCTGCTCCATCGCGTAAGGGAAAGTTTGGATGGTCACCACGATGATGGGGGTGCCACGTTCCAGAGCTTCGGCAAGTTCCTTGGACTTGCTGACGCCGCTGTCCTTCTCCCCGATGGCCGCGATCAGATCCTTCTGATGATCGATCTGCTGGACTGCGTACTGGAGCTGCTTGTCGAGCACCGTGCGATCGGTGACCACGATGACCGAGTGGAACAGGTTGACGCCAGCATCGGTGCGCAGGCGGATCAGGTCATGCGCCGTCCAGGCGATGGTACTGGTCTTACCGGAGCCTGCCGAGTGTTCGCACAGGTAGGACTGGCCAGGGCCCTTGGCCTTGGCGTCGTCGATCATGCGGGTGACCGCTTTCCACTGGTGGAAGCGCGGGAAGATCTGCGTCTCCTTGCGGGAGTGGTTGCCAGCCACGTCCACCACGTCCTTCTTTTCGGTGTACACGAAGCCATGGAAGATCCGCAGCCAGTTGTCGCGCTGGCAGACCTGCTCCCAGAAGTGGGCGACCGGATACTCACCGTCCTCGCGGATGGGGTTGCCCGCCCGACCGTCCCGGCCTTGGTTGAAGGGTAGGAAGTAAGAGTTCTGGCCATCCAGCTTGGTGCACATCTGGATGTCGCTGTCGGACATGGCGAAGTGAACGACGGCGCCACGCTTGAAGATCAGCAGGGGTTCAACGCGGCTCGTGGTTGGATCCACGGGCAGTCGATCGTTCTTGTACTGCTCGACAGCAGCCGAGGCGGACTGGGTGAAGTCGGTCTTGACCTCTACGGTCGCCACCGCAAGACCGTTGATGAAGAACACCAGGTCGATGGCAAGCGTGCTGCCGGGGCGGTACTTCAACTGCGGCACCACGCGCAGAATGTTGGCGTTGTAGCGGTCCCAGGCCGACGGATCGCGCGTGTCCTCAGGCAGGCCTTCGCTCAGACTGATTTCGCCTGCCCCTGCGATCTTCACACCATGGCGCAGGATGTGGACGGTGCCCTCCTTGTCCAAGGCCTGGGCAAGGCGGTCCATGAGAGTGGTGACCGCCTTTTCGCCATTGCTCGCCACCAGCTTTTCCCACCTCGAAGGCTGTGTGGTCTGGATCCATGCCACAAGGTCTTCCGGGTAGAGCGCATGGTTCTGGTCGTAGTCGTTGGTATCGCCTATCTTCCAGCCGCGCGCGGCGAGTTGCTTGACGATGTACGTCTCGAAGTATTTCTCGCGGTGGGCGGTGTCGGTGAAGGCAGGATGCATGGCGTGTCCTTAGGCCGCAGGGCGCAGGTCGATCTTGCCGGTGACGGCAGCGGTAATGAGGGCGGTGCGGTGTTCGCGGAGCAATTCGATCGAGCGTTCGGTCTTGGCGATCAGAGTGTCAATGCGGGAGGTAGCGCGGTCGAGATGGGCGACGATGGCCTCAGCTTCACCATCCCTGGGGCGCGGTACCTGAATGGAGAGAAACGGGCCAGGTCGAATGGTCTTGCGCAGGCCCTTGTAGAAGGGCTTAAGGCGCTTGTACTCGTCCACGTGGAGAAAGAAGTAGTAGAGGTAGCGCGCCCAGAGGTCGCTCTGTGGCCGGAAAACCGTATACGCGCCCGTCAGCATCCCGTCCTGTTGGGCCACGCCGACGGTCCTCGGCGTTTCGTCCATGTCGAACAGGCAGAAGACCATCTCGCCTGCGGAAATGCGCTGGTAGCCATCGAATGAAGCAGGCATCTTGCCGGTGGGATTTTCCAGGTCTCGCTCAATCACGCCCTGCAAGGTGAGCGAAAGCAGCCTGGTATTCGCGCTGGCGGTACCAACGATGTCCCGACGAAGCTGAAGGAACGACTTGAGTGGTGCGGTATCCCACGTCACGGGGACCTCCCCCAGCCACTCAACCCCGCTGTCCTTCATCGGCGCACCACGATCCAGCCCCTTGGTCACGGCATGCGTAATCATGGCCTGGCGCTTCTCGCGCAGCAGCTCGATGAAGTGGGTCTTCTTGGCGACCAGGGCGTCGATACGGGTGGTTGCGCGGTCGAGGTGGGCGACGATGGCGTCCTGTTCCGGCCGAGGTGGAATGAGTACGGGGAACAGGCGAAATTTATCTGCCTCAAGATCCCACTGGCCCACACGGATCCCCTTTGAGATCGACTGGTAGCCAGTGATGTATGGAACGCTCCGCAACAGGTGGTGGAGGTAGGCGTTATTGCCGTCATGAAGCTTTGTGTAGACGTAGTATGCGGGGCTCACAATGCCGCGCAGGCTTGAGACGGCAATCGATCCTTGCCACGTCTTCATTTTGTTCGTGACTAGGTCGCCATCCACGACTAGCTGGTAGCCGCTCAGATCTTCTGACGCACGATTTTTGTTGTCGTCCCGCGAGCTCTTTTCAATGACACCATGGTCACGATAGACAGAGAGGAGCGTCTCCTCGGGGTATCCCGTAATCTTCTTCTGCCTGTACATGGACCACAGAGGTTTCACCACCCAATGGGTGGGCACATTCCCAAGCCACGGCGCGCCAGATGACTTGAACGCCTTGTGGTAAAGGGCGGGGGTCATTCCGCCACCTCATCCAGCAGTGCGGCGATTTCAGCCTCAACGGCCTTCAACTCTGAGTCGATTTCGTGCAGGTCACGCGGCGGAACGTATTTGTAGAAGTAGCGGTTGAAGTTGATCTCGTAGCCGACCTTGCCGCGCTGGCCATCCTCATCATCCGTAAAGCTGGCGTCCACCCATGCGTCGGACACGTGGGGCAGTACTTCGGCAGCCATGTAGGTGTCGATGGGCTGGTCCAGCGGGACAGTCTCGAAATCTTCCAGGTCCTTGTCGGCAACGAGGTTGCCATCGGCGTCCACCACTTCTGGTGCCTTGTCGTCTCGCACACCCAAAGCGCTCTCCAGAGCCGTCGCTAGAGCCTTTGCGATCTTCGGCAAGCCAGCCTTCTTGGCCAGAGCTGGCAAGGTGGCGAACCAGGTATAGGGGTAAGTCTGGCCCAGATGCTTGCGCAGCAGAGTGAGCCAACCGGATTGCTCAGTCTCATCAAGCTTGGCGAAGGCCTTGCTGGTCGCCAAGGTGGCAAGACCTTCCTCAGTCACCTTGGCGACCAGGCGCAGCGGTCGCTGGACCTTGATCCGGCGATAGCCGAAATCGCGATAGTCCACGATCCGCACATTCTCCCCGGGTGTGTAGTCGGCATAGAGCCGTGCGATGTCCTGGATCTGCCCGTCGCTCAGGTAGCGGCGCTTGTTACCTTCGGCCTTACGCATGGGGCTGTGCATCTCGGTAGCGTCGATCAGCTGGATCTTGCCGCGGCGGTCCTCTGGCTTGTTGTTGGTCAGCAGCCAGATGTAAGTACCGATACCGGTACGGAAGAAGATGTCGTTTGGCAAGGCGACAATGGTTTCGACGTAGTCCTTCTCGAGCAGCCACCGGCGGATCTGCGACTCGCTATGGCCATGACCACCTGCGGTGCCGGTGAACAGGGGCGAGCCCGACAGGATGATGGCCGCGCGGCCGCCGCCCTTGTTGGGGTGCTCCAGCTTAGAGATCAGGTGTTGAATGAAGAGCATTGAGCCGTCGGACACGCGCGGGGTGCCTGCACCGAAACGTCCCTCGAAGCCCTTTTCCTTGGCTTCGCGTTCGACGAACGCCTGGTCCTTCTCCCACTTCTTGCCGAAGGGCGGGTTGGAGAGGCAGTAGTGGAAGCGCTGGCCTGCGTAGGCATCCTGAGAGAGCGTGGATTTGGGGCCGGCGACGTTGGCCGACAGGTCACGAGAGGGTTCGGTTTCCAGGCGACGCAGCAGCATGTTGGCGAGCGCGACCGCGTGGGTTTCCGGTTCCAGTTCCTGGCCGAACGGGATCAGGACGGGCGGGGCCTTGCCCTGAGCGGCGAAGCCGTCGACGTAGTTCATGGCATCGGTGAGGAAGCCGCCGGTGCCGCAAGTGGGATCGTAAAGGGTGCGGATCAGGCCGGGACTGTTGCGAAAGAGCGCATCGTCCGGATCGAGCAACAGAGTGGTGGCCAGGTGAACGACATCGCGTGGCGTCATGAAATCTTCGGCCGCCTCGTTGACCTCGGAGCCGAACCGGCGGATCAGGTGCTCGTAGATGTTGGACATCACCCGGTCGGGCACGACATCCGGATGCAGGTCGGTATTGGCGAAGTTCTGGCAGATCTTGAACAAGATGTCGGCGCGGGCGAGCCGGGCGATCGTGTCGGTGAAGTTGAACTGGTCGAAGATGACGCGTGCGTTGTCTGAGAAGGCGGCGACATAGGCCTCGAGGTTCGACTTGGTCTTGGTCGCACCCAAAGTAGCCAGCGAGTACTGCGAGGTGTTGTAGAACGGAAGGCCGGCCTTCTGGCGCAGGATCAAGTCGGTATCCAGGCCCTTGTCCTTGAACTTGGCGTGGGTCTCGCGGACGACATCGCGCGTGGGTTCCAGCACGCATTCAAGGCGGCGCAGCAGCGTGAACGGCAGGATGATCTTGCCGAAGTCGGTGTGTTTGAAGTCGCCCCACAGGTCCTCGGCATTTTTCCAGATGAAGCTGGCGAGCACGGTGTCGGATGCCTTAGGGACTTCGATATGGCCCGCGGCCGTTCTGGTATCTTTCATTTGATTCATAGCCATTTTTGAACTTGTAGAGATGATGTCGGCCCGTTGGCGCCCTGCTTGAAGCCGCTGAGATACAGAAAGATCTTCCAAATGGGTTGCAAACCGATCATGTCTTTTTGGACACCCTAGGCCTCGGGATCCCACGTGGGCGTCCTGAGCGGTTCACCTCAGGCAGCGGCTTATCTAAAGCGAGAAGATCCATCCTGACGTTGTTCGCATAGGCGTTGTATTGCCATCTGCGGAACTGGTCTAACAGCCGGTTATTCGTCTCTTCTAGCCGTTTTACCTGTGCTTCCAGATCAGCAATCCGCCGGGTCGCGGAATCTAGCGTGAAGTCTCGCGGGAGTGCATCCCTTGCCTCTCGCAAGTCCTTCTGTCGCTGCTGAAACCGCTCTTTGATGGCGGGGTAGAGGTACATCGTGTGCTTCGAAATCGCTGCGACGTTCAGCACCTTTGCGACACGCTCGCAGAAAAGTGGCCAAGTGAGCTTGCCTTGCCAGCGATCTAGCTCACGCATGATCTTTGGGAGCGTTGCCTTGGTGATGATCCTTTTTGGCATGGCGATCAGGTCAGGGCCAAGGGAATTATGTTCGGACCAAGCGCCTCCATGGAGGGCATCTCCACCACATCAAGATCCATAAGGGCGCGACGAACTGGAGAGGGATCGTGCCCGTCCGGGACCCTGAGGACCGCTCCCTCCGGAATATTGGGATGCTCCAAGGCCATCCGCATTGCCTTGACGTGCGCGAGCTTCCACTTGTGATTGTCAACCCAGCGGTCGGCGCCAAAGTCGCCATCATCATGAGCTTTCATGGCGTGTTGGAGCAGTTTTTCCGTCTGCGTTTCCAAGAGACGAATCCGATCTAGCGTAACGTGATCGCCCTTGACGCAAACATGCTCCTTGCAGGTCATGCACTCGCGCTGTTTCTGGCACGGCGCCATGGCGTAGTCGTGCACGCACATGCCGTAGAGCGTTGCTTTGGCCGTTCCTAGCCGATCAACCCCAAGCTCCTGATATGTCACCGGCTGACGATGCTTGATGCGCTCGAGCAATGGAGCAAGCTGCATCGGAAGCAGCCCTCGGGCAGCCTCCAGGCGCTCCTCGGGCGAGCGATGGTCGTAATGACGATTGTCGGAAACCTTTGCACGGCCAGCCCATTGCGCCAGGGTATAGTCGTCCATGCCCGCCCGCTCTGACATCGTGCTGAGCCAATGACGGAGCTGGTGCGAGGTCAACACGATGCGCGTGCCATCCGAATTCCGCAGACCCATGCGATCAAATAGCGATAATCGGTGGCCGGCGCCCAAGCGCCTGTTCACCTCGTTAGCGTCGGGAATCCGCCATGAGTTTGGCTTGATTTCCCTCTCGCGGTTGAACTCATTCTCTCGGTGCAGGCATAGTGCGTCCCAAGCCTTCAGCACCTTCTTCTCATCCAAGAATGGCCAGTAAAAGCCACCAAACTCTTTGATGAGGTTGGACGCGCCGGCCTCTCTCGACAATTGTGCTGAGCCTTCGAACGCCGTCTTTGCTACCTCACGTGCCGGATCACCGACTTCGACCAACCGCCGGACAGCCTCTTGCACGACGTCATGCATGGCGGGTACAACCCACTTCTTCGTCGCGCCTTTGCCCTTGACCGCATGCCAGCGCAGGAACATTTGAAGCTTCCCACCTTCGTCCGCCTCCCATTGAATGCAATCAGTAGGCAGCTTGAGGACTTCGGAGATGCGGCCGGGCGCTGCCATCAGCAGGATGAAGATTGACGAGTAGAACTGGCTCTCTCGATCGTCGGCCTGGGCGAACACGTCAGCAACTGCGAGCATTGCCTCATTAGAGGGAAGCTTTGCCATGCGATGGGCCTGCCCTGCTTCGCCGAGATCCTCGGTCAGGATGACCGGCTTCTTGAAAGGAGACTTCCAAGCTGGCAACGACAAGACAAGACTCTTCTCACGCAAGAAGTCGAATACGGCTTGAAGTTGGAGCCCGGTTTTGTGGTGCACATCCTCGCTGGAGTAGAACTCCTTGCACTTGTTGGCGCAAACGTCCATTACCGCACCACTCAGGAGGCCGACATCTGCTCGGCTACAAGACGCCAGCAACCCTGCCTCCACGCAGCGAAGCGCCTGGAGCATCATTGCCAAGCTCTTGACCGGTCTGTGGCTATACCGGTATCTAACGTATGCCTTTGCGAACTGCATGAATGGTTCGGCGAAGGGCGTAAAGGAGTATGAGTTCAGAGGCGAAGTCTTCGTCGCGAATACAACTACGGTTTCGTTTTGCTGCCACTTGTCGCGATCCCAAGCACCACCATTCGCGAATGCTGTCAGGCTTTCTTTTGCCAAGCGGATGAACTCGGCTAGATTTTTACTTGCATCGCGCTCAGCGCGAGGCACGAATTGGACGACATCACCCATGGGCGTCCGCCTCTAACAAAGTCGCTTCAGGCATCCGATCCCTAGCCTTCTTGCACATCGAAACGCAATGCTCGACGGCGAGGATCAACTGGTCATTTGCGTTTACGATGACGTCTGCGCAGCCTGCCTCCCGGGTGCGCTCCTTCTCAGCGTATAGGTCCACCAACACCTCTTCATGCGGCCCGTCGATCCACGGCTGGAAGTGATAGCAGGTGTAACAAGAACGGTAGCCACTAGCGCAGAAGCCATAGTTCCCACAGGTTCCCACCGCGTGTTGGTGGTCGTTCGGCACCCGGCTTCGCGGATCGTCACCGCGAATTGCCTCACGTTCAGAGCGGACAAGCTTACCGAGACAGGCTTGCGCAAAGGGAGCGAGCTGGGCACCCACCAGCTCATTGATGACCACCGCCTCCTGAGCAGTGTTCTCCGTGTACACACGCACGTTCTGAGTGTCGGAATGATCCAACAGATCAGCAATGATGACTGCACCGAAGCCCTCTCGACGAAGCTTGGTGCCCCGTGTGTGTCGGAATCGAATTGCTGAGAGACGAATGAACTCGCCAGTGCGCTCCGAACGTGCAGTCGACGCCTTAGCGCAACGCTGCAGAGCGGAGTCGAACGAGTCGATCTTTGCGTGCAGCTGGTCGGGCGCACTGCCCATCAAAAGGTCAGTGAGTTCGTCGACGTGTTCCACACCCTCGATACGCTTGCGATTTAGAAAGATCGGCACTTCGCCTGCCAGCACGGGGTCTACTGTTCGCCCAATAGCTTCGGAAACTGCGGCGACGGACTGTCGATGCTGCTGCCGAAGCACCAGATATAGGTCTTCAAGAATGGCAAGAGACCGGAAGGCACCACGGAACGCGAGGCCGCGTTGCTTTGCTCGCGGAATGTTGAGCCTGAACATTGGCGTACCTTCACCAGTCTCCCGAATCATGTCCCGTCCCCTAAGTGCTGCAATCTGGACAGGACGTCGCGCGGTCATCGCCAAGGTAAGCAGATAGGCGTAGTCCTCAAATGCGATGTCCTTCCGTGCTGCCGCAAGATTCGCCCAATCCAAGATCGCAGCCATCTCAAGGTCGGTGTAAGGTCCACTCTCAGGGCAACCACTGGCGACGGCCACGCCTTTTTCGTTCCCCTGTATTCGCCAACCCTGTAGTAGATCAACGACTTCATCGGTGATGCCTTCAAACCCGTAGTCGTACCATGCAAGCAGAAATCCCTTCAGCCCACCCAACTGATATTGCTCGTCTGTCGCAAGGCTGGCGCGCCAATTGATGAGGTCGGACACCGTCACCCGTGACGCTCCGGTGTCCCGCAAGTATCGCTTGAAACGCGTCTCCATATTTCGCGTATGACGAGCAGATGCCTCTTCCGCATAGCGCAACAGCGTGGCGCGAAAGCCAGCTTCGGCTATAGCGTCAATAGCCCCTGGAAGACCAAGCGCGATCTGCACGTCCTTATTCAATCGCCAGTGGTCATCCGTAGGTTCAAATGGATAACCGTCCTTAGACACTGCTCGAGCTATCGACTTCCGCTCGGCATCGACCTGCTTTGGCTTAACGCGGACCATCGCCGTCTTCCTTAGAGTTATCGCTGGTCTTGGGACGACCTGCCTGCACCCGACGAGCAGCCTTGTCGCTGGCTTCACGGATGTGGCGCCGGTTGTACGTCGCTCCCGAGGTCTTGCTGCGATGACCATTCAGGAACGCACGAACATCCAGTTCCTTAGCCTCACTGATCGGCGACGCCTCAGCATCTTCCCCTGACCGGCTCTTGGCGTTGTGCTTGTCAATGCTGACGGAAAGCTCGTAGTTGAAGTGGTGTCGAAAGGCATGGGGATGGATAGCCTCGAAGGCGGAGTCAACCGCGCGCATCCGGGAAAAGATCTGACTGCTTAGTGCTGAGGCGGAGAGCGGCTTACCCCATGTGCTGCCCTTCCTGTGCGAGACAAGCAGGTAGGGGTGCCGTCTGGCGGGGCCGATCTTGGGGCGCACCTTCAACATGTAACGGTCGATCTGGTTGGCTAGCATCTCAGGCAGCGGCAGCGGACGCTCCTTGGTCTTGGCTACCGGCTGATAGCGCCGCGAGTCATGCTTATCGTCCTGATTGCGCCGAACCCAGACGTGCGGCTCATGGCCCAAATCGAATTGATCGAGCCGCAGACTCAATAGCTCCCCTCGCCGCATTCCGGTGTGCCGCAGCAGCCCGAAGATAATAGCATTTCGCAGTTGGACTTCCGGGTGCCGGAACGGGTTTCGCGGGTTTCCCTCGGCACCTATCGCCATGAATCGCTCGACCAACTCAGAAGGGGGGGAGCGCAGATCCGATTCGTCGGCCCTCTGCTTTGCCAACCCGCGGGGCCGATGTTTACGGATGGTCCTGGCCATCCGCGCGATTTCCTGCGCGGTCCGTGACGGGTTCTGATGCTGTGTAACGACTGAAGCCGTAAATTCCAGATAGTCGGCGAACGTGCTGATCCGATTGAAGTGTTGCTGCCCACCAATGGTGGCCAGAGCCCGACTTGAGGAAACTCGCGCCTCAAGGAAATCTACGACGACGCCCCGTTCCTTTTCACCGTCTCCAGCAGAACTCAACTCCCGCATGTCGAGCTTGGCGAAATCCCGCAGCGAAACTATGTCTGCAACCGAGAGAAAGCGTCCGCTGCGGAACTCTGTAATCAGGTCTCGGCCATTGGCCTGCTCCCAGCGCAAGAGCACGAGGAGATCGGCAAGCTTGTTCCGGATCGTGTTTACGGCCGCCCCTGCATTCCGAAGCTGGGAAGTAGCGAACAGGGTCGGATAGAACAAAGGCATGCCCTGCTCATCATGGAGCATTGGGACTCGCTCCCCTTCGCCAAGCACATGAACTGACAGCATGGGCATCGCCCTTTTTTTACTTTTTCCCCATGCACACAACTATATATGAAATTCTCAACAGTGCAAGAACCATTGAAAAACAGAAAGCCCCGTAAAAACGGGGCTCTCCGTGGATCTATATCACCACTCTCGATCTAGTATTCGCTAGAACGGAATATCGTCGTCAGCGAAGTCATCCATCGGCGGCGCCTGCTGCGGCTGCGGACGCTGGTTGCCACCCTGGTTGCCGTAACCGCCGCCCTGGTTGCCGCCCTGGTTGCCATAGCCGCCACCCTGGCCACCACGCTGGCCACCACCGCCACCACCGCCGCCATACTCCTGGCGCGGAGCCTGCTGGCGCTGCGGACGATCGCCGCCGTAGTTGCCACCACCGCCGCCGCCACCGCCTTCACCGCGGCCGCCCAGCATCTGCATTTCATCGGCAATGATGTCGGTGG
>Ga0160490_100232_pt1 | contig 12643 bp, 8 predicted proteins | sample DIDnMG_7_FD_108210 | JGI IMG/M metagenome (GOLD analysis project Ga0160490, IMG submission 108210) | Enriched soil microbial communities from UW Madison campus, WI, USA - DID2934_E24_Lignin MG | ecosystem: Environmental > Terrestrial > Soil > Unclassified | place: USA: Madison, Wisconsin...
GAGGTCGGCGGGAACTTGGCCGTCACGCCTGGTCAGGTCATCTACGAAAATCACTTGATGCAGGTGATTCAGTACGAGCCGCTCACCCCTACCGTGCATCAACGGCCCTTGCTGATGGTTCCGCCTTGCATCAACAAGTACTACATTCTCGATCTTCAACCCGAGAACTCCTTTGTGCGTTACGCCTTGGAATCGGGCTTTCGCGTGTTTTTGGTGTCGTGGCGCAATCCTCTGCCTGGCGACGATGACGGCATACTCAGTGCAGGCTGGAGCGATTACCTCAAGGAAGGCGTACTGCAGGCCATAGAGGTTGTGCAGGGTGTGACGCGGCAGCCCAAAATCAATGCTTTGGGTTTTTGTGTCGGTGGCACCTTGCTCTCCAGCGCCTTGGCGCTGGCGCATGCTCAGGGCGATGACCCCGTAGCAAGCCTGACCTTGTTGACGACGCTGCTCGACTTCAAAGACCCGGGCATTCTCGAGGTGTTCATCGACGAACTTCATGTACAGACGCGCGAGCGGCAAATGGGCAAGGGCGGTCTCATGACAGCCCGAGAGCTAGCGACCACCTTCTCATTCCTGCGTCCTAACGAGTTAGTCTGGAACTACGTAGTCAGCAACTATCTTAAGGGCGAGGTTCCACCCCCCTTCGATTTGCTTTACTGGAACAGCGACGGCACGAACCTGCCTGGTCCTTTCTTTGCTTGGTACTTGCGTAATGCCTACCTTGAAAATCGGCTCAAAGAGCCGGGCGCCATAGAGATCGATGGTCACCGCCTGAACTTTGGCGTGCTCGATATGCCGGCGTATGTTTATGGCTCTCGCGAAGATCACATCGTGCCATGGCGTTCAGCGTATGCCAGCACCGCTTTGCTGAAAGGGCCCCAAAGGTTCGTTCTGGGGGCTTCGGGTCATATCGCAGGCGTCATCAACCCGCCCAAGTCCGGTCGGCGTTCTTATTGGGCGCACGATGAAATCGCTTATGGTTGCGACCAAATACCGGCAGACCCTCAGCAATGGTTAGAGCAGGCTCAAGAGCACCGTGGTAGTTGGTGGCCAGACTGGGCACAGTGGATGGCCAGCCACTCGGGGCCCAAGCGCAAAGCCGTAAAAACTTGTGGAAATGCCAAGTTTTCGCCGATAGAGGCGGCTCCTGGTCGCTATGCGAAGGTGCGCGCTTTATAAAAACAGATTCGCGGTTTTAGCGTTAAGCCTTGCCAGATATTGTCGGTTCTTAATCAGCGGCAATTGCAACAAGGCGTGGTAGTGGTTCACTTCGGCAGGGGTGGTTGATCCAGTCGATTGCAAATTTTTGGTCAGGCAGTGTTCGCGGCATGATTCGCCTAGGAGAGATGTTTATGAGCAGCAAAGTTGCATATGTAACAGGGGGCATGGGGGGTATCGGAACCGCCATTTGCCGTCGATTGGCTAAAGAAGGCTTCACCGTGGTGGCGGGCTGCGGGCCTAGCCGTAACTACCAGCAATGGCTGGATGAGCAAGCTGCTGAAGGGTTTTCGTTTCATGCATCAGTAGGCAATGTCTCCGACTGGCGTTCTACTCTCGATGCTTTCGAGAAAGTCAAAGCCGATGTCGGGCCGATATCGGTGCTGGTTAACAATGCGGGCATTACACGAGACGGCCTGTTTCGCAAGATGTCCTTGGAGGACTGGAGTGCCGTTATGGACACCAACCTGAACAGTCTTTTCAACGTGACCAAGCAGGTGATCGAGGGGATGGTCGAGCAGCAATGGGGGCGCATCATCAATATCAGCTCGGTCAATGGTCAAAAAGGCCAATTTGGACAAACCAACTACTCCACAGCCAAAGCCGGCATCCATGGTTTCACCATGGCGCTGGCCCAAGAGGTGGCTAGCAAGGGCGTGACGGTGAATACGATCTCGCCGGGTTATATTGGTACAGAAATGGTGCGAGCCATGCGCCCGGAAGTACTCGAAAAAATCGTTGCAACCATTCCTGTTCGACGCTTGGGTACGCCCGAAGAAATTGCCTCAATGGCGGCTTGGTTGGCGTCGGATGACGCAGGCTTTGCCACCGGCGCTGATTTTTCGCTTAACGGTGGCCTGCACATGGGTTAAAGGCAGGGCACCAGGGCTTGCGCTCTTGCTGTTTAAGCGCGCAGCCCGTTTTTCAAACCCTGAATTTCTCGACAACATATGACCCAAGCTCATAATCGCGACGACACTTCCCGTCTGATCAAGAAGTACCCCAACCGTCGTCTATACGACACTCGCACAAGTGCCTACATTACCTTGGCCGACATCAAGCAGCTGGTTTTGGACACCGAAGATTTCGAGGTGGTGGATGCCAAGTCAGGCGAGAATCTGACACGCAGTATTTTGTTGCAGATTATTCTAGAAGAGGAAAGCGGCGGGGTGCCGTTGTTTTCACCTGTTGCCCTGCGCCAGATCATCCGCTTCTATGGTCATTCCATGCAGGGGGTGATGGGTTCCTATCTCGAGAAAAACATCCAGACCTTTATGGAAATCCAGGACCGAGTGGCTGAGCAGTCCAAAGGCTTGTATGGCAATCAGTTGGGCCCCGAGACCTGGGCGCAGTTCATGTCGGTTCAAGCACCGATGATGCAGAACATGATGAACAATTACATAGACCAGAGCAAAAATCTGTTCGTGCAAATGCAAGATCAAATGCAAGATCAAACCCGCTCGATGTTCTCGGTTTTTCCATTTGGCAAGCCGCCCAACGACGATAAAAAATAAAGCCGTTCTGGCGCCTGGCCTTCAATCAGCATCTGCTCTTCTGAAGGGGCTATGCTCTTGCAGGGCATTCATATACTGCCCCACCGCGGTGGTCTCTCGTTGCAGAAAATCTTGAATGGCCTTGGCGTAGGCTGGATGAGCTATCCAGTGCGCGGAGTGTGTGCGTATAGGCATCATTCCGCGTGATAGCTTGTGCTCACCCTGAGCGCCGCCTTCAAAGCGTAGTAGACCTTGGGATATGCAATACGCAATAGCCTGCATATAACAGGTTTCGAAATGCAGGCCGGGGACAAATTCCGTGCTACCCCAATAGCGACCGTATAGCGTTTGCTTGTCGCGCAGACTTAGCGCGCAAGCGATGGGCTTCTCGTTGCGCCAGGCCTGCACGATAAAGAGTGCTTCGGGCATATCGCGAAGTAAGCGCTGAAAGAAGTCGAGATTCAAGTAAGGGTGCCTACCGCGTACGAGGTAGGTATCGGCATAACAATGATAAAAGAAAGCCAAGTCAGCCTGGTCAATCTGCTGGCCCTCCAGCCACCTGAACGTGACGCCTGCCTGAGCGACTTTCTTGCTGTCTTGACGAAGCTTTTTACGAGTTTTTTGATTCAGTCGAGACAGAAAATCCTCGAAATCGTGATAACTCTGATTTTGCCAATGAAACTGTATGTCCTCGCGCATCATGAAACCGGCTTCATCCAGCGCTTGCTTGTCGGACTCGCAGGGAAACAACACATGCAATGAGGACAAGCCTTGTTGCCGAGTCAGATGCGCAGCGTACTTTGCCAGCAGCACGCGATCTTTGTGTGTCGAGGCTAATAATCTTGGGCCTGGGACAGGTGAAAAAGGAATGGCGCTGACGAGCTTCGGGTAGTAGGCCAGGCCGTGGCGTTCGAATGCATGGGCCCACCCATGATCGAAAACGTACTCGCCCTGAGAGTGCGTTTTCAAATACATGGGCATTGCGCCGGCCAAGTGCCCATCGCGGCGTAGTAGCAAATGGCGGCCATGCCACCCTGTGTTAGGCCCTATGCAGGCACTGGATTGCAAAGCCAGCAAAAAGGCATGTTGCGTAAACGGTTGCTGGCCGCTTAAAGCTTGCCACTCGTTAGGGGGGATGCTAGACAGGTCGTCCGTCAGCTCGAAGGCAATAGTCACGGCATAAAGATAAAGCGAACGGAAGACTGTCTTATAGCATGTTGGGGCTGGTGTTACTTAGGAGAGGTCAGCGCTATCCAGCGGCTGAAGGCATCGGCAAAGGTTTTAAGGAATGCACACGTGTCGGGGCTATGCACCTTGCCATTTTCATCTATAACCTCGGCTGCTTTGCCGATGTAGGCCTCGGGTTGCTGTAAAAGTGGCATATCAAGAAAAACCAAAGCTTGGCGTAGGTGGTGGTTGGCGCCAAAAGCGCCAATGGCACCTGGCGACACACTGACGATTGCAGCGGGTTTGCCATTCCAGATGCTATGGCCGTATGGCCGAGAGCCTACATCAAGAGCGTTCTTAAGCGAGGCGGGAAACGAGCGGTTGTATTCGGGCGTAGCAAATAAGACTGCCTCTACTTCGGCCATTTCTGAACGAAACCTCGTCCACTGTGGCGGCGGCGTGTCGGTGTCCAAGTCGGGGTTGTAAAGCGGTAAATCACCGATTTCCACGAAGCGAGCATCAAGCTGACCCGCACTTTCTTCTATGATGGTCTGTGCAATGGCGCGGGTGAATGAGCCTTGGCGCAGGCTACCAACAAGGACGGCAATTTTTCTGGACATACTAGGACTCCTGAGAAAAAAGTGGACACCAGTGAAAGCCGGAGAAGCGCGACTCAAAAAGCTTATCATGGCCCAAGGCGTGGTTCTACCTCTTGATCTTGCTGATTTGTTTTTATGACTTCGTGAGTGGCAAAAACCCTGCGCAGTCTTTTGAAAGCGTCTTTTGAAAGCGTTAGCGCTTGTATCGGATGCATGGGTATGCCACCGCGCCAGTTTGGCCGTTTTTATGTGTGCTTGTGGTGCTGCCGCAACGCAAAGAAAAGCGCGGCGCCCTGATAAACCAAGGGCTGGGCATAAGAGGGGGGCTGAAATGAAAACTGGCCGGACCAAGTAAATGGCCGGCCAGTTTGCAAGTGGTTGCGGGGGCAGGATTTGAACCTACGACCTTCGGGTTATGAGCCCGACGAGCTGCCAGACTGCTCCACCCCGCGTCTGTTCGTTCGTAAAAATGTAATATTAACGCATTTCCAACATTCGTGCAAACTAACGAATCCCCAACTGGGCTTCATACTGTATATAATTGTGATGACAGAAGCAGAGATCATACGTGTCCTGGAAACAGCCTTGTTGTGTGCGGATCAGCCCATGCCCATCACCGAGATGCGCAAGCTGTTCGAAACTGAAGATGTTTCCACTGAAGAAATGCGTCGTTGTCTTGGCGTATTACAACAAGATTGGTCAGGGCGTGGCTTGACGCTCGTCAGCCTTGCCAGCGGGTGGCGGTTTCAAAGCCGCCCCGAGATGCAGCGCTACCTAGAGCGCCTCAACCCCGAGAAACCGCCGCGTTATTCACGCGCCGTGCTGGAGACCCTGGCAATCATTGCTTGGCGCCAGCCGGTTACGCGGGGCGATATCGAAGATATCCGGGGGGTAACGGTATCGTCGCAAATCATCAAAGCTCTTGAAGACAGAGGATGGATAGAAGTGCTGGGGCATAGAGACGCGCCTGGGCGGCCTGCGTTGCTGGGCACGACACGGCACTTTCTTGATGACCTCGGGCTCACGGCTCTAGACGAATTGCCCGATATAGGGCGTCCCGAGGACGGCCTGCAGGCTCTGGAGGGGCTGGATTTGGCATCGTTTACCTCGCAGGAAGGTGTCGGCGATACCGACGTTGCCGCGGTCCCGGAGGCCGGGTCTTCCGTCGGGGGTGGCATTGTCTTGGGTGATCCAAAGGTCGCTGACAGTGCCTCTGAGCAAAAGGTCATGAGTGGGCAAGCTGAAAGTTCTTCGACCCCAGAGGGTTGGGCTGGCTTGCCTGACGGGATAAACAAAGGCGAGGCCCGCAAGGACGGAGATCTCGATAAGAGTTAAATGGAGTATTGATACCAAATGAGCACAAAAGAGCAGGGTGAGACCGCAGTTGCGCAGGCCGAGCGGGAAAAAAAGCCGACCGCCGGCGGTGCGGCGTCTGAAGACCCTCGCCAGACCGCGCCTAAAGGGCGGGGGCGCAAACTGAGGACTCCCTTTCGGCGACGTCGCGGGGACGCTGCTGAGCGTGCCGAAGGCGAGCGCAGCGAGGGTGCTCCTCCCGAGATGCAGGTCGAGGCCGCGCCGGTATCCGCGCCGGCGCCTGCTGCGTCGCCCTCTGCGCGCAAGCGAACCCGGGGAGCTAACGCAGGCAGAAGACAGCCGGCGGCCAAGGGGGCTGGCGGACAGAAAGATTCCGCCGCCAAAGACGCAGGTTCCTCCAAAGAGGCTGACGAGGCTTTGGGCTACCTGAGCAAGACGGATCGGATAGAACAGCGTTTAAGCAAGTACCTGAACAGCGAGGCTGTCATGCCTAAGCTGCATAAGGTATTGGCTGAGGCGGGTGTTGGTTCGCGTCGCGAAATGGAAGAGTTGATCGTGGCGGGCCGTGTATCGGTCAATGGCGAGCCAGCCCATATCGGGCAGCGTGTTAGCCCTAATGATCAAGTCCGTGTCAACGGAAAGCTGGTGGCGCGTAGCAACAAATCTCGTCCGCCTCGTGTCATTCTTTATCACAAGCCGGCTGGCGAGATTGTTAGCCACGATGATCCGGCGGGTCGGGCTACGGTCTTTGCGCGCCTGCCCAAAATCAAGAATGCAAAATGGCTTTCGGTGGGGCGGTTAGACCTCAATACAGAAGGGCTGCTGATTCTTACCACCTCCGGTGCCTTGTATAACCGGCTGATGCATCCTCGCTATGGTGCCGAGCGCGAGTACGCTGTGCGTGTGCTGGGCGAATTGGTGCCCGAGCAGCAGACCAGGTTGCTTGAGGGTATAGAGCTGGAAGATGGGCTTGCCAAATTCGGTTCCTTGGAGTTCCTGGGGGGTGAGGGCAGTAATCGCTGGTATCGCGTGACTCTGCATGAGGGACGCAATCGTGAGGTGCGTCGCATGTTCGAGGCGGCGGGGGTTACGGTCAGCCGACTCATACGCACCCGCTTCGGGGAGGTCGTGCTTCCGGGTAGTCTGCGTCGCGGTCGCTGGCAAGAGCTCGACGCGCCGATTGTCACGGCGCTGATGGCCCAATTGGGTCTCATCAATGCGGATGGTGATGAAGAGGGGCATGGGCGCGAACGTCAGCCTTTGTCCAACGAGAATGCCCTGCCGCCTGGTTTCGGCACCATGGAGCGCAACGGTTTGAACGGCGCGCGCATTAGTCGCCGTGGCCGTTTGTCGGGTGGTCGTGCGCCGGCCTCGGCCAGCGGTCATGTATTTCCTTCCGACCCCTTCGGTGTGGGCTTGACGGTCAGTGGTGGTTTGGCCAATGGGCATCCCGAGCAGAAGGCAAAGCCGGGTGGGCGCGGTAAGCGCAAGCCTGGGGGTAAGCCAGAGGCGCAGCAAAATGCTGCGGCGCGCAAAGGCAGGGCTCCGGCGGCTAAGCTTGACAAGCCTGCTGCCAAGACGGGTGCTAAAACCGGGCAAACCAAAGCGCCTCGTAAGCGGTCATCGGCCCGGGGTGATGATTGGCAGCCAAGAGGGGCTTCAGCGCACGAATCCCGGCTGGGCTTTTTGAAGCGCTGATGAGTTGTTCGGCGACCACTGAATGACGTAAGTGGTCGCTGCAACATGATTTTTTGGCCAATTTCTGTTAGAATAGCTGGCTTTACAGCTATATCTGTTTGGCTTTTGGTGTTGCCTTGTTGCCTAGTTTGTGTTTGGCCGGGGCGGTTGCCGGTGTGGGGCCACAGTTAATATAGCGGCACATTTTCGATTGTGTGCGTAGCCCGGCTTTGTAGCGCCTGGCTGCGTGCGTGAAAACAGTGGGCTGATGTACAGCCCTTTTTTTTTGAGTGTATGGCTGATCTGCTGACCCTTACCCAAGAGGCCTTATCCGGCATGGGTGTTGAACTTATCGATGTCGAAAAGGCACCGATGGGGTTGTTGCGCATCATCATTGATAGGCCCGAAGGGGTGCGTATCGAAGACTGCGAGCAAGTCTCCAAGCAGTTGTCCCGGGTCTACGAGGTCGAAAACATCGACTACCGGCGCTTGGAAGTCACCTCTCCGGGTGTCGATAGGCCTCTGCGTACAGCGGCTGATTTCCAGAGATTTGCTGGGCACAGGGTGGAGGTCAAGTTGCGGCAAGCACAGGACAACCAAAAGGTATTTGTCGGTTGTTTGCTTCCCAGTGCTTCATCCGACGAGTCTGCCTCTTCCGAGGCCGATCTGCGTTTCCAGATTGCTCTCGAAGACGCGAACGCCAAGCCCACTGATAAGGTGCTGAGCTTCACACATGGTGATATCGATCGGGCGAAATTAAACCCCGTTCTTGATTTCAAGGGTAAAAAGCGATGAGTCGCGAAATTCTTCTATTGGTTGATGCGCTGGCGCGCGAAAAGAACGTAGAACGCGAAGTGGTGTTCGGCGCATTGGAAAATGCGTTGGCCTCTGCTATGAAAAAACGGTTCAAAGAAGACGCCGACATACGCGTCAGCATCGATCGCGAAACCGGCGAGCATGAAGGGTTTCGTCGCTGGCTGGTCGTGCCCGACGAGGCAGGCCTGCAAGAGCCCGATCAGCAGGAGCTTCTCAGCGAGGCTCAGGAAATGGTGCCGGGCATCGAAGTCGATGACTATATCGAAGAGCCGCTCGAACCCGTAGAGTTCGGGCGCATTGGCGCGCAGGCAGCCAAGCAAGCTATTTTGCAGCGTATTCGCGACGCCGAGCGCGAACAAGTGCTTAACGACTTCCTCGATCGCGGCGAAATGATCGTGTCCGGTAGCGTCAAGCGTATCGACAAGGGCGATGCCATTATCGAAACCGGCAAGATCGAAGCACGTCTGCCGCGCGGCGAAATGATCCCCAAAGAAAACATCCGCGTCGGCGACCGGGTGCGCGCCTGGGTGCTTAAGGTGGATCGCGCTGCGCGTGGTCAGCAAATTATTCTGTCCCGTACGGCGCCTGAGTTCATCAAGCAACTGTTTGAGAACGAAGTGCCCGAAATCGAGCAAGGTCTGCTCGAAATCAAGGCCGCTGCTCGTGATGCGGGTGTGCGTGCCAAGATTGCTGTTGTGGCTTACGACAAGCGCATCGATCCCATCGGTACTTGTGTGGGTATGCGTGGCTCGCGTGTCACGGCTGTGCGTAACGAATTGGGCGGCGAGCAAGTCGATGTCGTGCTTTGGTCTGATGACCCGGCCGAGTTCGTCATTGGTGCGCTCGCGCCTGCTAGTGTGGAATCCATCGTCGTTGATGAAGATCGCCACGCCATGGACGTCGTGGTTGACTCCGACAACCTGCCTAAAGCTATTGGGTCTCGCGGGCAAAACGTCCGTCTGGCTTCCGAGCTGACGGGTTGGCAGATCAACATCATGACGCCCGAAGAAAACCAGAATCGTCAAGAAGAAGAACGCTCAGTGCTGCGTCAAACCTTCATGACGCGTCTGGATGTCGACGAGGAAGTCGCTGACATCCTTATCGATGAAGGCTTCACCGGCCTTGAAGAAATCGCCTATGTGCCTATGCAAGAGCTGCTTGAAATCGAAGCCTTCGACGAAGATACGATTCAAGAGCTTCGGACTCGTGCCCGTAATGCTTTGCTGACGGATGCCATCGTTCAGGAAGAGCGTGTCAAAAATGCTGATCCTGCCTTGTTGGCCCTGGAAGGCATGACGTCCGAGTTGGCGGCTGTTTTGGCCGAACACGATGTCAGCACTTTAGACGAGTTGGCCGAACTGGCCACCGACGAGCTGGCCGCCATGGCACAGCTAGAGCCGGAAGAAGCAAGCGCGCTGATCATGCGTGCCCGTGCGCATTGGTTCGATGATGAGAACTAAGGCGCCCATGAGTCGGCGCCATCTGGATGCGCGCCTATTTGAATTGAAGTTGTAGAGCAAGTTAAGAGAGAGTCGAATGTCGAGTAACACCGTCGCCCAGTTCGCTGAAGAGCTGAAAATGCCTGCCAAGGTGCTGCTGGAACAGCTGCGCGAAGCAGGTGTTGAGATCAGGTCGGTCGACGACCGTGTCACCGACGCTGACAAGGCGAGGCTGCTCGAATCCTTGCGCGCCAATCGTGGCTCGGAAGGCAAGAAAATCACCTTGACGCGTCGCCAGACCTCCGAAATCCGCCAAGAAGATGGGTCGGGGAGGTCGCGTACCATTCAGGTCGAAGTCCGCAAAAAGCGCGTGTTCGTCAAGCGCGATCCAGCCGAGTTGCTGGCCGAGGCCAAGGCTGCCGAAGAAGCTGCTCAGCAAGCGGATGCCGATCTCGAACATACGGCTGCCGAAGCTCAAGTCGATGACGTTCAAGACGCTCCCGTCACCGAGGCTCCCGCTGTCGCAGAGCCCACTCCGGTAGAGCCTGTCGCGCCCGAACCCGCCGAGCAGCCAGAGCCTGTCGCTCAAGAAGAAGCCCCTGTGCCCGAAGTGCCTGTGGTTGAAGCCCAGCCAGAGCCTGTCGTTCAAGAGGCTGCTCCCGAGGCGCAAGCCGAGGTCGAGCAAGCCCAAGCCGAAGCAACACCCGTGCAGCAAGAGGCCGAGGCGCCAGCCCCAGCTGAAGCCCCCGCTCCTGCCGCGCCTGTTGTCGATCCAGCCGAAATCCAAGCCCAAGAACGCGAGCGCGAGAAAGCGCGTAAAGCAGCCGAAGCCGAAGCCGCCGCTTTGCGTGCGATGTTGAATCGCCCCGGTAAGGTGCTTAAGGCCAGCAGCCCCGAAAAGGCGGCGGCTAAAACAACAGGTACTTTACGCAAGCCAGCCGGCAAGCCCGAAACGGCCAAGAAAGACGCTAGCAAAACCGCTAGCCCAGCCGTCGAAGTCAAGAAGGTCGTCAAGGGCAGCGATAACCCTGGTGCCTGGACAGAAGACGGGCCGCGCAAAAAACCTGCTGCTGGAAAAGGCGGCGCTGACACGGCACGCTCAGACGGCTGGAAAGCCGGCGGCAAGGCGGGTCGAGGTGGTTCGCGTGGTGGCCGTGGCAAGAATCAGCCCGATCGTCGTGAACCTCAGGTCACAGAGTTTATTGCGCGTGAAATCCACGTGCCAGAAACCATCACGGTGGCAGATCTGGCCCACAAAATGTCGGTCAAGGCTGCCGAAGTCATCAAGGTGTTGATGAAGCTTGGTCAAATGGTCACCATCAACCAGGTGCTCGATCAAGAAACCGCCATGATCGTGGTCGAAGAGTTGGGCCACACTGCCATCGCGGCTAAGTTGGACGACCCCGAGGCTTTCCTGGAAAGCGAAGACGCAGCCCAAGCCGAGGTGCTGCCTCGTGCCCCTGTGGTTACTGTCATGGGCCACGTCGACCACGGCAAGACCTCTTTGCTGGATTACATTCGCCGTGCGAAGGTCGCATCGGGCGAAGCAGGCGGTATTACGCAGCATATTGGTGCATACAGCGTCAAAACCGAACGTGGCATGGTCACATTCCTTGATACCCCCGGCCACGAGGCGTTTACCGCCATGCGTGCACGGGGCACCAAGGCTACCGACGTGGTCATTCTGGTGGTGGCATCCGACGACGGTGTCATGCCGCAAACGCGTGAGGCCATTCACCATGCCAAGGCGGCTGGTGTGCCTATGGTCGTTGCCATCAACAAGATAGACAAGCCCGACGCCAATCCCGAGCGCGTCAAGCAAGAGTTGGTCGTCGAAGAGGTCGTGCCCGAAGAATACGGCGGTGATGTGCCTTTCGTACCCGTTTCGGCCAAGACCGGCCAGGGTATAGACGATCTGCTCGAGAACGTGTTGCTGCAAGCCGAAATCCTTGAATTGACGGCAGCGGTCGAAGCGCCGGCCAAGGGCCTGGTGATTGAAGCTCGCCTCGATAAAGGGCGGGGTCCGGTTGCGACAGTGTTGGTACAAAGTGGCACACTCAAACGCGGCGATGCCATCTTGGCAGGTGCCAGCTATGGTCGGGTGCGAGCCATGCTCAACGAGAACGGTAAGCCCGTCTCCGAGGCTGGTCCTTCCATCCCCGTTGAAATTCAGGGTCTCACCGAAGTGCCTGCAGCAGGTGACGAAGTGATTGCCATGCTGGACGAACGCAAGGCACGTGAAATCGCCTTGTTCCGTCAAGGCAAGTTCCGCGACGTCAAGCTGGCACGTCAGCAAGCAGCCAAACTCGAGTCCATGTTCGACAACCTGGGCGAAGGCGTGCAAACCTTGTCGCTCATCGTCAAGACTGATGTGCAGGGTTCGCAAGAGGCCTTGGTGCAGTCGCTGCTTAAGCTTTCCACCGATGAAGTCCGGGTGCAAGTGGTGCATGCGGCAGTGGGCGGCGTGTCCGAAAGCGACGTCAACTTGGCGATTGCTTCCAACGCGGTCATCATCGCCTTTAACGTGCGTGCCGACCAAAGCGCCAAGAAGCTGGCCGAAGGCAACGACATCGACCTGCGTTACTACAACATCATTTACGATGCCATCGATGACGTGCGCAGTGCGATGTCGGGCATGTTGGCTCCCGAGAAGCGCGAGGAAGTCATCGGTATGGTCGACATACGCGAAGTCTTCACGGTGTCGCGTATCGGCAATATTGCAGGGTGTATGGTTACCGATGGTATCGTACGTCGCGATGCGCAGGTGCGTTTGCTGCGCAACCACGTTGTACAATGGACGGGCTCGATCGACTCGCTGCGTCGCTTCAAAGACGACGTCAAGGAAGTCAAATCCGGTTTCGATTGCGGCATTACCCTCAAGGGCAACAACGATATCCAGGTGGGCGACCAACTCGAA
>Ga0160490_100234_pt1 | contig 12046 bp, 16 predicted proteins | sample DIDnMG_7_FD_108210 | JGI IMG/M metagenome (GOLD analysis project Ga0160490, IMG submission 108210) | Enriched soil microbial communities from UW Madison campus, WI, USA - DID2934_E24_Lignin MG | ecosystem: Environmental > Terrestrial > Soil > Unclassified | place: USA: Madison, Wisconsin...
ACGCTGTCGCAGTGTTTCATGCGAGCATCGATGAGCGGGGTGGAGTGCAGGTCGATCACGGCGATGTCGGCTTCTTTGCCAGCCTGCAATGTGCCGATATGGTCATCCAGGCGCGGCATGCGGGCCAAACAGCTGCTTGCGCTTGGCTTGCAAAAATGCTATTCTTGAGAGCTTAGCCCTAAAAAGCTACGGAAGTGGTGCCAAAAACAAACGCCGCCAGTTGTGCGCGTTTGCTGGCGGCAAAAAACTTAATTAGCCCTGGCCAATCGCAGCCAGGAATGGAGAAAACGATGTCGAACCCGACACCAACGCCTGCCGCGTATCGGCTTGGGCTGCTGGGGCGCAAGGTTGGCATGACCCGCATTTTTACCGAAGATGGCGATTCCATCCCGGTAACCGTGCTGGACGTGTCAGGCAACCGCGTCACCCAGGTCAAGACTCCCGAAGTCGACGGTTATGCGGCTGTGCAAGTGACATACGGCACGCGCCGTGCGTCGCGCGTCACCAAGCCCGCCGCTGGGCACTTTGCTAAAGCCGGCGTCGAAGCTGGCAGCATCCTCAAAGAGTTCCGTCTCGAACCTGCCAAGGCCGCAGAATTTGCGCCTGGCGCCGTGCTGGCTGTCGAAAGCCTTTTCGAAGCCGGTCAACAGGTTGACGTCACGGGCACCACCATTGGTAAAGGCTTTGCCGGTACCATCAAGCGCCACCACTTCAACGGCCAACGTCGTTCGCACGGTAACTCGGTCTCGCACCGTGTGCCCGGCTCGATCGGTCAGGCGCAAGATCCCGGTCGCATTTTCCCCGGTAAGAAAATGTCCGGCCACCTGGGTGACGTCACCCGTACCGTCCAGAACCTCGACATCGTTCGTGTCGACGCTGAACGCGGTCTTTTGCTGGTCAGGGGCGCTGTTCCTGGTCACAAGAACGCTGATATCGTCGTGCGTCCGGCCGTCAAGAAGATGTTCAAGAAAGGAGCCTAATCCATGGAACTCAAGCTCCTGAACGACCAAGGTCAATCGTCCTCGACGATCCAGGCCCCCGACACCGTTTTTGGTCGCGATTTCAACGAAGCGCTGGTGCACCAAGTCGTGGTGGCCTTCCAGGCCAACGCCCGTGGCGGCAACCGCGCCCAGAAAGACCGCGCTGAAGTCAAACACAGCACCAAAAAACCCTGGCGTCAGAAAGGCACGGGCCGCGCTCGCGCCGGTATGACGTCCTCGCCCTTGTGGCGTGGGGGTGGTCGCATATTCCCGAACTCTCCCGAAGAGAACTTCTCGCAAAAGGTCAACAAGAAGATGTATCGCGCCGGTATCCGGTCGATCCTCTCCCAATTGGCCCGCGAAGACCGCATCGCCGTTGTCGACAGCTTCCTGCTCGACACGCCCAAGACCAAAGAAGCCGCATCCAAGCTCAAGAGCATGGGTCTGGATTCCGTCTTGATCATCACCGACACGGTTGACGAGAACCTCTACTTGGCTACGCGCAACCTGCCGCACGTTGCCGTGGTCGAATCGCGCTACGCTGATCCGCTTTCGTTGATCCACTACAAGAATGTGCTGATCACCAAGCCGGCTATCGCTCAACTCGAGGAGATGCTGGGATGAACGCCGAACGTCTTATGCAAGTCATTCTGGCCCCGATCGTGACCGAAAAGGCCACGTTCGTTGCCGACAAAAACCAGCAGATCGCCTTGCGCGTGGCTACCGATGCCACCAAGCCCGAAATCAAGGCTGCGGTCGAACTGTTGTTCAAGGTTGAAGTCGAAACGGTCCAGGTCCTGAACCAGAAGGGTAAAGAGAAGCGCTTCGGTCGCTTCATGGGTCGCCGCAAAAATGTGCGCAAGGCCTACGTAACCCTGAAGCCGGGCCAAGAACTCGACTTTACGGAGGTGAACTAAATGGCTCTCGTTAAAGTCAAGCCTACTTCCGCCGGCCGCCGCAGCATGATCAAGGTGGTGTCGCCCAATCTGCACAAGGGTGCCCCCTTCGCTGGCCTGCTCGAAAAGAAATCGCGTGGCTCGGGCCGCAACAACAATGGCCACATCACTGTGCGCCATCGTGGCGGTGGTCACAAGCAGCACTACCGTGTCATCGATTTCCGTCGCAACAAAGACGGCATCGTTGCCAAGGTCGAGCGTCTGGAATACGACCCTAACCGTACGGCGCACATTGCTTTGCTGTGCTACGCCGACGGCGAACGTCGTTACATCATTGCTCCTCGCGGTCTCGAAGTGGGTGCAACGCTGGTTTCTGGCAAGGATGCTCCCATCCGCGCCGGCAACACGCTGCCCATCCGCAACATCCCCGTCGGTGCAACCATTCACTGCATCGAACTGCAACCCGGCAAGGGTGCCCAAATGGCCCGTTCGGCCGGCGCTTCCGCCGTGCTGTTGGCTCGTGAAGGCGTCTACGCTCAGGTTCGTCTGCGCTCCGGCGAAGTCCGTCGCGTTCACATCGATTGCCGCGCCACCATTGGTGAAGTCGGTAACGAAGAGAACAGCCTGCGTCAAATCGGCAAGGCCGGCGCTGTGCGCTGGCGTGGTGTGCGTCCCACCGTTCGCGGTGTGGCCATGAACCCGGTCGATCACCCGCACGGTGGTGGCGAAGGCCGCACAGGCGAAGGTCGTGAGCCCGTCAGCCCATGGGGTACACCCACCAAGGGCTACCGGACCCGTCGTAACAAGCGCACGGACAACATGATTGTCTCGCGTCGCAAGCGCAAGTAAGGGGCGAACACAATGTCACGTTCGATCAAAAAAGGCCCATTTGTCGACGCACATCTGATCAAGAAGATCGATGCTGCCGTCGCGGGCAACGAGAAACGGCCGATCAAGACCTGGTCCCGCCGTTCCACTATTCTGCCCGAGTTCATCGGGTTGACGATTGCTGTGCACAATGGCCGCCAGCACGTTCCCGTTTATATCAACGAGAACATGGTCGGCCACAAGCTCGGCGAGTTCGCGCTGACCCGTACGTTCAAGGGCCACGCAGCGGACAAGAAGGCCAAGAGGTAAGCGATGGAAACCACAGCCAATATCCGTGGTGTGCATATTTCAGCACAGAAGGTTCGTCTGGTCGCAGATTTAATCCGTGGCAAGTCGGTGGCCCACGCGCTGAATATCCTCACCTTCACGCCCAAGAAGGCGGCTGGCATCATGAAAAAAGCGCTCGAGTCGGCAATTGCCAACGCCGAGCACAATGATGGTGCCGATATCGACGAACTGAAGGTCACCACCGTCTACGTCGACAAAGGCCAATCGCTGAAGCGTTTTTCCGCCCGCGCCAAAGGCCGCGGCAACCGTATCGAAAAGCAGACTTGCCACATCGTGGTCAAAGTCGGGGCTTAAGGAGTCAGAATGGGACAGAAAGTACACCCGATTGGGTTCCGTCTCGCGGTCAACCGCAACTGGAGCTCCCGCTGGTACGCTGACGACAAAGCTTTCGGCGGTATGCTGGCCGAAGACATCCGCGTGCGCGAGTACCTGAAAAAGAAGCTCAAGAACGCGTCCGTTGGTCGTGTCGTCATCGAGCGCCCCGCAAAGAATGCTCGTATTACGATCTATTCTGCGCGTCCTGGCGTCGTGATCGGCAAGCGCGGCGAAGACATCGAAAGCCTGAAGGCTGATCTGCAGCGTTTGATGGGCGTGCCTGTGCACGTCAACATCGAAGAAATCCGCAAGCCGGAAACCGATGCGCAACTGGTGGCCGATTCTATCGCCCAGCAGCTCGAAAAGCGTATTCAGTTCCGTCGTGCGATGAAGCGCGCCATGCAGAACGCCATGCGCCTCGGCGCTCAGGGCATCAAGATCATGAGCTCTGGTCGTTTGAACGGCATCGAGATCGCTCGTACCGAATGGTACCGTGAAGGCCGTGTGCCCCTGCACACCCTGCGCGCTAACATCGAATACGGCACGTCCGAAGCCCACACGACCTACGGGATCATCGGCATCAAAGTATGGGTCTACAAGGGCGACATGCTGCCTAACGGCGAAATGCCCGTTGACACCACCCCGCGCGAAGAAGAGCGCCGTCCTCGTCGTGCGCCTCGTGGCGACCGTCCTGAAGGGCGTCGTCCAGCCGGCGGTCGTGGTGGCCGTGGATCCCGCAAGCCTGACGCTTCTGCGCCAGCGCCTGAAGGAGAATAAACATGTTGCAACCCTCTCGCAGGAAATATCGCAAAGAGCAGAAAGGCCGTAACACCGGCCTGGCTACTCGCGGTGCTCAGGTATCCTTCGGCGAGTTCGGTCTCAAGGCCACCGGTCGTGGCCGCCTGACCGCTCGCCAGATCGAATCTGCTCGTCGTGCGATCAACCGTCACATCAAGCGTGGTGGCCGCATCTGGATCCGTGTGTTCCCAGATAAGCCTATTTCGCAGAAGCCCGCCGAAGTCCGTATGGGTAATGGTAAAGGTAACCCGGAATACTGGGTCGCCGAGATCCAGCCGGGCAAGGTGATTTACGAAATTGAAGGCGTTGCAGAAGAAGTTGCGCGTGAGGCATTCCGCCTGGCTGCGGCCAAGCTGCCCATCAGCATGACCTTCGTGTCGCGTCACATCGGTGCTTAAGGAGTCACATCATGAAAGCCAGTGAACTTCGTACCAAAGACGTAGCCGAGCTCCAGACCGAACTGGAAAGCCTGCTTAAGGCTCAGTTTGGCCTGCGCATGCAGCGCGCCACGCAGCAACTTACCAACACCAGCCAGATCGGCAAAGTGCGTCGCGACATCGCTCGCGTGCGTACACTGCTGACTGAAAAAGCAGGTAAATGATCATGAGCGAAACCCAAACTCAGCCGGCCAAGCGCCAGCGTACGCTGGTGGGCAAGGTCGTCAGCAACAAGATGGACAAGACGGTTGTCGTTAGTGTCGAGCGTCGCGTCAAGCATCCTGTGTACGGTAAGATCGTCATCCGATCCAACAAGTACAAGGCTCACGACGAAGCCAACCAGTACAACGAAGGTGACACCGTCGAAATCGCCGAAGGTCGTCCCATCAGCCGCGACAAGTCGTGGTCGGTGGTGCGTCTGCTCGAAGCGGCACGCGTCATCTAAGTTCTAGCGCGGCTGTCTAGGCGGCCAAGCTATGCAGTACTCAACCCCCCGCTTGCTTGCAAGCTGGGGGTTTTTTGTATGGGCCTGCCTTAGGCGCTTTGTCTTGCGTTTGGGTTAACCTTGGGCCACATCTACTTTTAGCGCTCAGCCATGTGGGAAACCTTGCTTTTGCTAGTGGCCGCCTTTGCCGCCGGCATGTTAAACGCTGCCGCCGGCGGGGGCAGCTTCCTGACGTTACCCGCCCTTGTTTACGTCGGTTTGCCACCGCCTGTGGCCAATGCTTCCGGCACCTTGGCGCTGCTGCCGGGGTATTTCTCGGGGGCTTGGGCTTTTCGCGAAGACCTGCGTGAGGTGAGCGCATCGCAGCTGCGCATATTTTGTCTATTGGGGGTGGCAGGGGGTATAGCAGGCGCGGCGTTGTTGCTCATTACACCTGCCGAGGCCTTCCGTATGGCGGTGCCATGGCTATTGCTGGCGGCAACCCTGGTGTTCATGCTGGCACCTAAGCTGGTGCGCAAGCCCCATCAGCGCAGCTCCAGTGCCTCTCCCGTAGTCCAGTACCTTGGGCTGGCTTTGGTCAGTATTTATGGCGGCTACTTCAATGGCGGCATAGGCATCATGCTGCTGGCCTTGTTGGGCATGTCGGGCGCCTTGCAGCTGAACACCATGAATGGCCTGAAGAATCTGCTTTCCGGCGTGTTGACTACGGTTTCAGTCGTCGTCTATATGCTCGGTGATCTGATCGCTTGGCGTGAGGCTGGCATCATGTTGGTGGCGGCAACTTTTGGGGGCTACGTGGGCGGGCGTGTGGCGCGTCGTATCCCGGCACCAGTGTTGCGCGGGGCGGTCATTGTCATAGGTTTGCTGATGACCGCCGTCATGTTTCAAAGTGGATGAGGCCGGGCCTGCTTTGCCTATTTTTCTTGGCGTATCATAGGCAGCGACTTCGTTCTGCCAGGTGATGATATGTCTTCTGCTCAAGCCGATTCTCCTCAGGATTCCCCCCTGCCGCTAGCGGGCCTTAAAGTGCTGGAGCTGGGCTCGTTGATTGCCGGGCCTTACGCCAGTTCTTTATTGGCGCAGTTTGGCGCCGAGGTCATCAAGATCGAACCGCCGGGCCAAGGCGACCCTTTGCGCAAATGGCGCAAGCTGCACAAAGGCACCTCGTTATGGTGGTATGTGCAAAGCCGCAATAAAAAATCTGTGGCACTGGATTTGCGCGCCGAACAAGGCCAGCAGATTGTGCGCGAACTGGCCGCCGAGGCCGATGTTCTGGTCGAGAATTTTCGCCCCGGCACACTGGAAAAATGGGGCTTGGGTTGGGAGCCGTTGTCCGAGCGCAATCCGGGTCTGATCATGTTGCGTATCTCGGGGTATGGCCAAACCGGCCCTTATCGAGAGCGCCCCGGCTTTGCCGCTATTGCGGAATGCATGGCTGGGCTGCGCTATGTTTCGGGCTACCCCGATCGTGCGCCGGTACGCACTGGCGTCAGCCTGGGCGACACCCTGGCGTCGCTATATGGCATGGTGGGCGCCATGATTGCTTTGCACCATCGCAATGTGAATGGCGGCAAAGGGCAGGTGGTGGATGTGGCCTTGTATGAATCCATTTTTGCGGTCATGGAAAGCCTGTTGCCCGAGTATGCCATGCTGGGTCATATACGCGAACGCACAGGTTCGGCGTTGCCGGGCATCGTGCCCTCTAATACCTACCTTAGCCAAGACGGGCACTACGTTGCCATTGCTGGTAATGGTGATGCCATTTTCCAGCGTCTGGCGCGTGCCATGGGCAGGCAAGACCTGGCAGACGACCCTGAACTGGCGCACAACGATGGCCGTGCAAGGCATACCGAGCGCATCGATGGTGCCATAGGCGAATGGGCGGCTGGCCTGCCCCTAGAGACCATATTGTCGACTCTGGAGGGCGCCGCCGTGCCGGCCGGGCGCATTTACACCGCTAAAGATATCTACGAAGATTTGCATTACCGCGCCCGCGACATGATCCAAGAGATGCCTCTACCCGACGGCCAGATCTTGGCCGTGCCGGGCATTGTGCCCAAACTGAGTGCCACGCCGGGCCGCACGCGATGGGTAGGCCCCGAGCTGGGCCAGCACACGCAAGAAGTGCTGGACCGCATCGGTGTCACCAAAGAGCAGCTGGCGCAGTTGCGCGAAGCCGGCTTGGCCTGAGCGACGCTGAACAACCAGGGGAAATACGAGAGCAGAAATGATGAAAGACCGTTTGTTCATACAAGAAGTCTCTGTGCGTGATGGCTTTCAGATTGAGCCGCGTTTCATCCCCACCGAAGACAAAATCCGCCTGATCAACGCCCTGAGTCTGACTGGCCTGTCGAAAATTGAGGTCACGTCTTTTACCTCGCCCCGGGCCATTCCGGCTTTGGCCGACGCCGAAGTCGTCATGTGCGAAATCGACCGTATACCCGGTGTTATCTACGCGGCGCTGGTGCCTAATGCGCGCGGTTGTGAAAGGGCCTTGGACTGTAAGGTCGATGAAATCAATGTGTTCATGTCGGCCAGTGCCAGCCATAACCTCGCCAACCTGCGCATGACGCCCGAGCAATCCCTGGCACAGTTTCGTGCCATTGCCGCCCAAGCCACGGGCCACGCCATGCTGAACGCATCGTTGTCGACGGCCTTCGGTTGCCCCTTTGAAGGCGCCGTACCCCCAGAGCTCGTATTGCAGCGAGTGGGCGAATTTGCCGACATGGGTATGCAGGGAGTCTCTCTGTGTGACACCACTGGGATGGCCAACCCTACCCAAGTGGCCCACTTGTGCGAAGCCGTGTTGGCCCGTTGGCCCGAACTGACCGTGACGGTTCATTTTCACGATACCCGCGGCATGGGGCTGGCCAATGCCTTGGCAGCCTGGCAAACCGGTATTCGTCATTTTGATGCTTCCCTGGGTGGGTTGGGAGGCTGCCCTTATGCGCCCGGCGCCAGCGGCAACGTATGTACTGAAGACCTCGTTCATATGTTTCAAGCCATGGGGTGCCAGACCGGGGTAGATCTTGACCGCCTGTTGGCTGCGGCTGCCACCTTACCGGCACTGGTGGGGCATGAATTGCCGGGGCAACTACTGAAAGCTGGTCCCTCTACGCGGCTTCACCCCCTGCCTCAACAGGCATAAGCCTCTGTTTATTGCATTGCACAATGCATATGCTGAAGCCTTGAGGTATATAAAAATAAATATGAATAATGCAAATTGTTCATTGGCTGTTATATAGCTGCCTGGGCATAATGGGGTATGCCAACGGCTTGGTCGACGCTTGTTTCGTCGAGGCCGCCCCAACATAGCACTCAAGAGGTATCGGGATGAGCGAAGTTGCCAGCTACCAGGCCGAGCGCGCCGCCTATTACGCGCGCATCGACAAAAAGGACATGACCCCCTTGTGGGAGTCGCTGCACGCCTTGGTCCCTGCGTATCCCATGACGGCCTGCGTGCCTTTCATGTGGCGTTACAACGATGTGCGTGACGACATCATGCAAGCCGGCGAGCTGATTACCGCCGAAGAGGCTGTTCGGCGCGTACTGATTCTTGAGAACCCCGGGCTGCGCGGGCAAGCGGCCATCACCACCACGCTATACGCCGGCCTGCAACTGATTCTGCCCGGTGAAATCGCCCCTAGCCATCGCCATGTGCAGTCAGCTCTGCGTTTTATCGTAGAGGGTTCAGGCGCCTATACGGCAGTCAATGGCGAGCGCACCACCATGCACCCCGGCGACTTCATCATCACCCCTTCCTGGACGTGGCACGACCATGGCAATAAGCCCGTAGTCGAAGGCGGCGAACCTGTGGTGTGGCTGGACGGCCTGGACATTCCTTATATACGTAGCCTGGGCACCGGCTTTGCCGAAAACTATCCCGAGGCTGAGCAACCCATTACCCGGCCCGAAGGCGACAGCCTGGCGCGCTACGGTGCCAATATGCTGCCTGTCCGCCATGTCAAGGGCGGGCACACCTCACCTATTTTCAACTACCCTTACGATCGCACTCGCGAAGCCTTGTACACCTTGGCGCGTGGTGGCGAATGCGATTCCTGGGATGGTATTAAACTGCGTTACGTGAACCCGGTAACGGGTGGCTATGCCATGGCCACCATCGCCACTTTCATGCAAGTGTTGCCCAAAGGCTTTGAAGGCAAGGCCTACCGCACGACCGACGCCACGGTGTTTTGCGTGGTCGAGGGCAGTGGCACCGCTTGTATCGGCGACCAGGTTTTCGAGTTCACGCCGCGCGACGTCTTTGTTGTCCCTTCCTGGGTAACGGTGCGTTTATCGGCTAAAACCGAAGACGCCGTGCTGTTCAGTTATTCCGATCGTCCCATCCAGGACGCCATCGGCTTGTTGCGCGAGCAACGCCTGGATTAGACTGCTTGGTGCCCGTAGGCACAGGTCTGCATCGCGCCCACCCCGGAGACTTGGCCGGCGCGATTCCAGCCATAGGCAGTTGTGTTCTGCCCAATACGTACCTCACACCTTCATTAGAGCGAGAAGCCATCCATGTCTTACGTCGTGAATCCCCCCGCCATCGTTGCCGTTCCCGTCAAGGGCAGCGAAGACACCTTTCCCGTGCGTCGCGTTTATTGCGTAGGCCGCAACTATGCTGCGCATGCCCGCGAAATGGGCTTTGATCCCGATCGCGAACCACCATTCTTCTTTTGCAAGCCCGCTGATGCGGTGATTCCCGTGGCTGAAGGCAGCACGCTTGAGGTTGCCTACCCAGCAGAAACCAAGAACTACCACTACGAAATCGAACTCGTTGCCGCGATTGGCAAGGGCGGTTCCGACATTCCCCTCGAAAGCGCGCTTGAGCACGTGTGGGGCTATGCCGTGGGTCTGGACATGACGCGCCGCGACCTGCAAATGAAAATGCGTGAAGCCGGTCGTCCTTGGGAAATCGGCAAGGCTTTCGACGAAAGCGCGCCTATCGGCCCACTGTATCCCGTGGCGCAAAGCGGTCATCTCGAAAAAGCCAACATCCATCTGGACGTCAACGGCGAAACCAAGCAAGACAGCAGCATCGACAAACTGATCTGGTCGGTTGCCGAAACGGTCAGCTATCTGTCCAAGTTCTTCCGTCTGGAACCGGGCGACCTGATCTACACCGGCACGCCCGAAGGCGTGGGCGCTGTGGTTGCCGGCGACCTGATGGTGGGCTCGGTGGAAGGCCTGGGTACTTTGTCCGTCAAAGTGGTGTAAGGCGATGGAACTGTACAGTTTCTTCAACAGCTCTACCTCGTACCGGGTGCGTATTGCCCTGGCGCTCAAAGGCCTGGATGTCACGCTTAATCCCGTCAATATCCGCGTACTTGAGCACAAGGCGCCCGAGTATCTGAAAAAGAATCCCGCCGGCGGTGTTCCCCTGCTGCAGGACGAAGGTTTCAGCTTGGGTCAGTCCATGGCCATCATCGACTACCTTGATGCCAAGTATCCCGAGCCTCGCTTGATTCCTCAAGATCTGCAGCAGCGTGCACGCGTGCTCGAAATCTCTAACCTGATTTCTTGCGACATGCATCCGCTGAACAACTTGCGCGTCTTGCGTTATTTGGTCAAGGAACTCGGCGTCAGCGAAGAAGCCAAGAACGCGTGGTATGCGCACTGGATAGCAGAAGGCTTTGGCGGGCTGGAGCAACTGCTTGAGCGTGCTGGTTCGGGTAACTATTGCGTGGGCGGCCAGGTTTCGCTGGCGGATTGCTGCCTGGTGCCCCAGGTGGCCAATGCCCAGCGCATGGGCTGCGACCTCTCGGCATTCCCCCGCGTGCTGGCAGTGTATGAACACTGCTCGGCCTTGCCAGCCTTCCAACGCGCGGCACCGGCTCAGCAACCGGATTATCAACCTTGAAGTAATAGATGGACGCCGGGCCGGCCAAGGCCGGCTTGGCATCCAAGCGTCTCGTTAGGAGAACAAAAAATGGCAGAAAACCAGGCCACAGGTAAGGTCATCATCGTCGGTGGCGGTATCGGCGGATTGGCGGCGGCGTTGTCGCTGGCGCGTCAGAACATTCGCGTATTGCTGTTAGAGCAAGCCGAACAACTGGGTGAGATCGGTGCAGGCATTCAGTTAGGGCCTAACGCCTTTTCGGCGCTGGATGGTCTGGGGGTTGGTGAAGCCGCGCGCAAGCGCGCCGTGTTTACCGATCACATCATCATGATGGACGCCGTAGACGCCAAGGAAGTCGTACGTATCGAAACCGGCGATGCCTTCCGTAAGCGCTTTTCCGGCCCTTATGGCGTCATCCACCGTGCCGACATTCACTTGTCCATTCTCGAAGCCGTCGAAAGCCATCCGCTGGTGGAGTTCAAGACCGCCACGCACGTGGCCGATGTCAAAGTCGGTGCGGACGGCGTCGAGGTCACCGACCAGAAGGGCAACGTCTATCGTGGCGACGCCGTGGTGGGCTGTGACGGCGTGAAATCCGTCATTCGCGAAAAAACCATAGGGTTCAAGCATCGCGTAACGGGTCATGTGGTTTACCGCGCCGTCGTCGATCTTGAGAACATGCCCGAAGACCTGCGCGTCAACGCTCCCATGTTGTGGGCCGGTCCTCGTTGCCACTTGGTGCACTACCCGCTGCGTGGCGGGCGCCAATACAACCTGGTCGTTACCTTCCACAGCCGCGAGCAGGAAGAATGGGGCGTCACCGACGGTAGCAAGGAAGAAGTGCTTTCCTACTTCGAAGGTATCGACGCCCGTCCGCGTCAAATGCTCGATCGCCCTACTTCGTGGCGCCGTTGGGCGACGGCCGATGCCGACCCCGTAGACGCATGGGGCGAGGGCCGTTGCACGCTGCTGGGCGACGCTGCTCACCCGATGGCGCAATACATGGCTCAAGGCGCTTGCATGGCTCTGGAAGACGCTGTGACACTGGGCGAAGCCGTTGCACAAACCCAGGGTGATCTTGCCGCCGCTTTCCGTTTGTATGAGTCCATTCGTGTGCCGCGTACCGCACGCGTGGTGTGGTCTACCCGTGAGATGGG
>Ga0160490_100235_pt1 | contig 12025 bp, 8 predicted proteins | sample DIDnMG_7_FD_108210 | JGI IMG/M metagenome (GOLD analysis project Ga0160490, IMG submission 108210) | Enriched soil microbial communities from UW Madison campus, WI, USA - DID2934_E24_Lignin MG | ecosystem: Environmental > Terrestrial > Soil > Unclassified | place: USA: Madison, Wisconsin...
CGTCCGGGAGCGATGTTTAGCAAAGGCTTTCCCTTCGACCATTGGTCGGGCACGCTGCATATGGATGATGGCGTCATCCAAACCAATGACTATCGAGTCGAAGGGGCTGCCGGCACCATCAGTCTGGCCGGATCGACACGGTGGGATACTGAAGCGCTGGATTTACAGGCCATGGTGGTACCCAAGCTGGATGTCAGTGGGGCCACTTTGGCGGCGGGCTTGGTAGTCAACCCGGTAGTGGGGATAGGTGCTTTCTTGACGCAATGGATGCTCAAGGAGCCATTGGCACGAGCCATGACGGTGCACTATGAGGTCAAAGGCACTTGGAAAGACCCGCAGATGAAAGAGGTGTCGGTTTCTGAAGCCGCCTCGGACGACAAGGCGGCTTCAGAATAGGCGCTACTGCTTAGTAGACGCCTTGATGCAGCATGGCATCGGCTACCTTGACGAAGCCTGCGATGTTGGCGCCGTCCAGATAGTTAACGCCTTCTGGGCGAGTGCCATAGCGCACGCAATTTTCATGGATATCACGCATGATGTGGCGCAGACGGGCATCCACCTCGTCGCGAGACCAGCTCAAGCGCAGCGCATTCTGGCTCATTTCCAGGCCTGAAACCGCCACGCCGCCGGCGTTGCTGGCCTTGCCCGGTGCATAAAGCACGCCGGCGTGTATGAAGGCTTCAGCCGCATCCATTTGCGTCGGCATGTTGGCGCCTTCGGCGACGCATCGTACGCCGTTGGCAATAAGCGTTTTAGCGTCGTCCAGATCAAGCTCGTTCTGCGTGGCGCAAGGCAGCGCGACATCAACAGGCACGTGCCAGGGGCGCTTGCCTGCATCAAAGCGCAGATTGAGTTCGCGGGCATAAGTCTCAACGCGTTCACGGCGGTTGTTCTTGATATCCATCAGGATAGCGAGCTTCTCGGGCGTGAAGCCTTCTGGGTCGATCACGCAGCCATGAGAGTCGGAAACCGTGACGACTTGAGCCCCCATCTGCATGCATTTTTCGATGGCGTACTGAGCGACGTTACCGGAGCCCGAAACCGAGACTTTCAAGCCATCGAGAGACAGTTTGGCGTGTTTGAGCATTTCTTCGGCAAAGTACACGGTGCCGTACCCTGTGGCTTCAGGGCGAATGAGGCTGCCGCCGAAGGAAATGCCTTTGCCAGTGAATACGCTGGCGGCGGAATTGGACAGCTTTTTCATCATGCCGGCCATGAAACCCACTTCTCGTGCGCCAACGCCGATATCGCCTGCGGGAACGTCGGTATCCGGCCCGAGGTGACGGAACAGCTCTATCATCAGCGCTTGGCAAAAGCGCATGACTTCGCCGTCCGACTTGCCTTTAGGATCGAAGTCGGAGCCGCCTTTGCCACCGCCCATAGGCAGCGTGGTCAGCGCATTTTTGAAAGTTTGCTCGAATGCCAGGAACTTCAAAATCGACAGGTTGACCGAGGGGTGAAATCGCATGCCGCCTTTGAAAGGGCCAATGGCAGAGCTGTGCTGAATACGGAAGGCGCGGTTCACTTGGACCTGACCTGCGTCGTCTACCCATGACACGCGAAACTGAACCAGGCGCTCTGGTTCTACCAGTCGCTGCAGCAAGCCCATTTGGGCATAGCGTGGGTTTTCTTTCAGGAACGGCCACAAACTACTCATCACTTCCCCGACGGCCTGCATGAACTCCGGCTGGTGCGGGTCGCGGGCCTGTACTTGCAGAAGAAACTGATCGAGTGTTTGGAGTTGTGTCATCGAAGTGGCTCTTTAGAGGTTTCGGATATGAAGTCCGAAGGTTGAGAGGGAATGGAAATGTGCCGGTAGCGCCGGCGCTGGTGGCCAAACGCAGCAAGCCTCTCGCAATGGAGAGGCTTGGCAGGTATGGGCTTACTTTTTCATCATGTCGAAGAACTCGGCATTGGTCTTGGTAGCACGGATTTTGTCGAGAATGAATTCCATTGCCTCGATCTCGTCCATGTCGTGGATGAACTTGCGTAGCACCCAGACCTTGTGCAGCAAATCCGGCTTGATAAGGAGTTCTTCGCGCCGGGTGCCTGATTTGTTCAGGTTGATGGCCGGGTAGACGCGTTTCTCTGCCAAGCGGCGTTCGAGGTGAACCTCGGAGTTGCCGGTGCCCTTGAACTCTTCGTAGATGACTTCGTCCATGCGGCTGCCGGTTTCGATAAGGGCCGTGCCGATAATGGTAAGAGAACCGCCTTCTTCGAGGTTGCGTGCGGCACCGAAAAAGCGCTTGGGGCGTTGCAGAGCGTTGGCATCGACACCCCCGGTGAGCACCTTGCCCGAAGCGGGTACGACCGTGTTGTAGGCGCGTGCCAAACGGGTAATGGAATCGAGCAGGATGACGACGTCGCGCTTGAGCTCAACCAGCCGTTTGGCCTTCTCGATGACCATTTCGGCGACTTGCACGTGGCGAGTGGCGGGTTCGTCAAAGGTTGAGGCAACCACTTCACCACGCACCGTACGTTGCATCTCGGTCACTTCCTCGGGGCGCTCGTCTACGAGCAGCACAATAAGAAAGGCATCGGGATAGTTGGTGGTGATGGCATGCGCCATGTGCTGCATCATTACCGTTTTGCCAGATTTGGGGCTGGCCACGATAAGGGCACGCTGACCGTGTCCGATAGGAGCGAAGATGTCCAGGATGCGACCGGTGATGTTCTCTTCGCTTTTGATCTCGCGTTCGAGACGCATGGGCCGGTTGGGATGCAGCGGCGTCAAGTTCTCGAACATGATGCGATGCTTGATGGCCTCGGGCTGCAGCCCGTTGACTTTGTCTACCTTGACCAAGGCGAAATAACGCTCGCCGTCTTTAGGTACCCGGACTTCTCCTTCGATGGAGTCGCCAGTATGCAAATTGAAACGGCGAATCTGCGAGGGCGAAATATAGATATCGTCGGTACTGGCCAGATAGGAAGTATCTGGGGAACGCAGAAAACCGAAGCCGTCAGGCAGCACTTCGAGAACGCCGTCGCCGAAGATCTGCTCGCCTTGCTTGGCGCGCTTTTTCATAATGGCGAACATGAGTTCCTGCTTGCGCAGACGACTGGCGTTGTCGATGTCCAGGCTGGACGCCATTTCGAGCAACTGCGAAACGTGCAGTGCTTTAAGTTCGGTGAGGTGCATGTGGAGGCAAAAAGGAGGGAGAGTCCGGCTGGGGCGGGTGGCAGGCCCGGAGAGGGCCCACGCGTACGACGGAAAGCCTTGGGCGAAACGGATTTAGACGGATTCGTCCAGGAAGCTGCTAAGTTGGGATTTGGAAAGGGCGCCTACCTTGGTAGAAACTGCCTGCCCGTTCTTGAAGAGCATCAAGGTCGGGATGCCGCGCACACCGTACTTGGCGGCAGTGTCGGGGTTCTCATCGACGTTGAGCTTGGCGATTTTAACACGCCCCTCGTAGAGCTTGGAGGCTTCGTCGAGCAAAGGTGCAATCATTTTACAGGGGCCGCACCAAGCAGCCCAATAATCGACGAGCACGGGCTCGTTGGCATTTAAGACTTCTGCCTCGAACGTGGCATCGCTGACGTTTCGAATCAATTCGCTCATTGTAGTGACTGGTATCTATGAAGACAGGGAAATACGGCGACGCAGCGGCGGGCTCCCCGTGACACCGTGTGGTTTAATCGTTTGTGGTGTCGAATCATTGCCGCGCGGCGTGGATTTTTTCTAAGCATACCACTGTAGAGGCGAGGCTGCATAGCAGCGTTGTTTCAGTGATCATGCCGGACAGTCGGCATGCTTAAGATAGGGTTGGCATATCGGGGCGATTTCGTCGGCGCATTCTTGTGGGCTGCGGTCGGTCGTATCGATGACGTAATTTGACAGGCTGTAGTAGGGTTCGCGCTCTGCCAGAATTTGACGCAGGTCTTCATAGGCCTCCGAAGTCAGCTGAATCGGGCGCAGGTCACCCTGTGCCTTGACACGGCGCATATGCTCGTCGGTAGAGGCTTTGACCCATACGGTAAAGAATGCCGAACGCAGCAAATTGAAGGTTTCCGCTTCTGAAACCACACTGCCACCGACTTCAAGCAGCACGCCGGGCATGTTTTCGATGACATGCTGAATCGCCTGCCGCTCGAAGCGTCTGTAGGCTTTTTGGCCTCCCAATGAGAAAGCCTCGGCCAGCGACATGCCGGCTTGTTCTTCGATGACGTCACGCAGGCGCACGTAGCGCACGCGCAACTGAGCGGCCAGTAGTTGGCAGAGGGTGCTTTTTCCGGCCCCGCGCAGGCCCAACAAGACAGCGCCTTGATAATTTCGGTCTTTGCGCTCGAAGTGTTGCCGAATCACGGCGTAGACCGCGGCTTGCTCGGCCGGCGCCAGTTGCCGCAGAAAACCATAAAGCCCTTCGTGACTGACTTCTACGACGGGCCGGTCGGCGACGATTTCATGTAGGGGCAAATCGAGCGCATGGGCGATTCGACCCAGAATATCCATGGAGGGATTGGCCTCGCCGCCTTCTAAGCGGGCGAGGTAGCGGTCGGAGATGCCGGTAAGCCGTGCCAGGGTGCGACGGGAAATCCCGCGCCTGGCGCGCAGCCCTTTTACTCTTTGGCTAAGCGCCGCGAGCATGGGCTGGGTGTCTGGCTGCGAGTGGGTAGCATGGGTTTCCGTGGGCATGGCGGGGCGGCGGGTAAGGCTCGGCTTTTAAGCGGTTTTACGGAACATCATTCCAGCACTCTGGGAGTGGGTTTGACCAGGGCTTCGCCCATGGCGACGGTTTCCCGATGCTGGTTGGTGTAAAGAAGCTCAAGTTTAATGAATTTGCGCTTTTCATCCTTCTCTGCCACCCGGGCGCCTATGGGCGCTTGTGCAGCGGCGCGCATGGCAATGCCCAGCAAGCTGTACTCAAAAAAGTACCAAAGCGCAGCAAATACCGCCAAAGCAATCAGGATCACGATGATGACTTGCGCAGAGAGGAAAGCCCCCAGGACTTCCAGTGGCGGCAGCCCGGTGAAAGGGGGCACGACATGAGCCTCGCGCCCCCAGATGGGCAGCGCAATACCTTGCAAGCTGATAGAAAGTGCGATCGTCATGACGATGACGGTGCCCACCCCTTCGTGGCGTACCGGGCGGATGACGCCGCGTTCTATCACCATGCCTAACAGCGCTGCAATGGCGAGCGTAGCGGGTAATGCTTGCCATAGAGGCCAGCCGAGTTGATTGGTGAACGTGGCAAGCGTCAGGCCGCCTATGACGAAGAATTCGCCTTGTGCAAAGCAGACGATCTTCGAGACTTTGTAGACCATGACCAGGCTGACAGCGATCAGGGCATACACGGCGCCGAGGGTCAGACCGCTGAAGGCGGTCTGGAGCAATACAGTGATATCAGGCATGAGAAGGTTCTTGCAGAAACTGAGCCATCGGAAAGGCAGAGCAGACTTATTCGACGGTGATCCAGCCTTGAGCCGAAGGCTTGAGCAGAATCAGATCGTCGGCGGAGGTGCCGTGATGGTCTTGTGCGGACATGCGATACACGCCGCCGTAGCCAGGCATGTCTTGAATGGACTCTATCGCGTCGCGTAAAGCCTTGCCGTCTGTGGATTTCGACTTGCGCAAGCCTTCTGCTACCAGCAAGATGCTATCTGCCGCCATACCGGAAAAGTAATTGCCGGCTTCGTTGTATCGGGCTTGATGCGCTTTCTCGAACTCGGTGATAAGAGCATGGTTGGGGGCGGAGGCGGGGATGGCATCCGGGGCACCCAGCTGCCCTGAGGGCACAATGATGTCCGCATTCAAGGGGGCGACCATTTTCAGAAAGCCCGGGGTGGCGTTGCCATGGGAAACCAGCAAAGGCACGTCGAAACGGATTTGCTGCATATTGCGGGCCACCATGGCGGCAGACTCACCGGTAACGAACGAGAACACAGCGTCAGGCTTGCGGGTGCGCAGCGAGGCTAGCTGAGCGGTAAGGTCGGGCGACTGAGGGTTGAAACGTTCGCTGGCTACGATTTCCAGGCCATGTTTTGCGGCTGCGCTTTCGGCTGCCGTAATACCGATATCGCCCAGCGGGCCCACAGGCATCAGCAAGGCAATGTTTTTCTTGCCTGTGTTTGCAAAATATTTAAAGGGTCTTTCTACCGCATAGCCGGTTTGGTGCGCGGAGTTAAACACGAAAGGGTCTTTGGCAGGGTCAACGTGGTAGCCCGAACTGATAACGGCCGGTACCTGGTTTTCCCGGGCCACAGTGGCTACAGCGCCTGACATGGGAACGGATGCGGTGCCCACCAATGCGATGGCGCCATCACGGCTCAGGGCGCGTTGAGCGGCTCTGGCAGCCCCTTCTGGCGTGGACTGGTCGTCGTAGGCGACAAGGCGCAATTGGTGGCCATTGATGCCCCCTTGCTGATTAAGAAGGTCGACCTGAAGCTCCGCTGCTTTTTTATAGTATTCGCCCAGCCAGGAAAGGCCCCCAGTCAGCGGGTAAACGGCACCTATGGTGTAGGTATCGGCTGCGCTGGCCAGCAGCGGGGCCGCAGAAGCGACCAAGGTCATAAGTAAACGGGAAAAACGCTTGGGCAACATAGTTGTCTCCTGAAGATGCCATGGCGGGCATAAAAGGGCTGTGTAAGGCTATTTTGTGAACAATAGTTTTGTTTTTGTGGGATTCTATCGATAAAAATAGTTTTAAACAATACTTTAATCAAAAAAAGATGACATATAGTTCTTATCTTTTGAGGGACGTAAAATACTGGTTTTTCATCCACTGTCAGGAGCTGATTTGGCTACCGCTCGTTACGACGAATCCTCCGTCCAGGTACTTAAAGGTCTGGAACCCGTACGTCAGCGTCCGGGCATGTACACGCGCACCGAGAATCCGCTGCACATCGTCCAAGAGGTCATAGACAATGCTGCCGACGAAGCGCTGGCGGGGTATTGCTCGCATATAGAGGTCACCCTGCATAAAGATGGCAGCGTGTCGGTGCAGGATGATGGCCGGGGGATACCGGTGGGCTTGCATCCCGAAGAGCAGGTGCCGGTGGTTGAAATCGTGTTTTCCCGTTTGCACGCCGGCGGCAAGTTCGACAAGCAATCGGGCGGGGCTTACGCGTTCTCAGGGGGCTTGCACGGCGTAGGCGTGTCGGTGACCAATGCTTTGTCCAAGCGGCTGGAAATCACCGTCTGGCGTGACGGGCAAGCGCATGGCCTGGTCTTTGCCGATAGCCACGTGCTGGAACCCTTGACGGCGCAAGGGTCAGTGCCCAAGCGCAAAACAGGCACCCTGGTCAGAGTGTGGCCGGATCCCGTTTATTTTGATCATGCATCTATTCCCTTGAGCGAGCTTGTGCGGGTGCTGCGCAGCAAGGCGGTGCTGCTGGATGGCGTAAAAGTCACGCTACGAAACGAGAAAAACGGTGATGAGCAAGTCTGGCAATACGACAATGGCTTGCGTGGCTATCTAGAAGAAGCTTTGGGTGAAACCGATTTCATCGTGCCGGTTTTCGAGGGTAGTCAGTACGCAGGTAAGGACGACGAAAGCTATGCTTTGGGGGAGGGGGCTCATTGGGTCGTGGCCTGGACGCCTGAAGGCGGTATCGTGCGCGAATCCTATGTCAACCTCATAGGAACACCGGCAGGTGGCACGCACGAAGCGGGTTTGCGCGATGGTTTGTTTCAGGCGGTAAAGTCCTTCAGCGAATTGCATAGTCTTTTGCCTAAGGGCGTTAAGTTATTGCCTGAAGACGTTTTTGCCCGTGCAAGCTTCATGCTGTCGGCCAAAGTGCTGGACCCTCAGTTTCAGGGGCAAACCAAAGAGCGCCTGAACAGCCGCGACGCAGTGCGCTTGGTGGGCACTTATGTACGACACGCGCTTGAGCTCGCGTTGAACGCCGATGTCGAGACCGGTCGTAAACTGGCCGAGTACGCCATACGCCAGGCACAGGTGCGTGTGCGTTCGGCGCAAAAAGTAGAAAAACGCAAAAGCTCGGGTGTGGCGGTGTTGCCGGGCAAGCTCACGGATTGCGAGTCTTCCGACAACACCCGTACGGAAGTTTTCCTGGTCGAAGGGGACTCTGCCGGGGGCTCGGCCAAAATGGGGCGTGACAAGGCGTTTCAAGCGGTGCTGCCGTTGCGTGGCAAGGTACTTAACGCCTGGGAGGTCGAGCGTGATCGTTTGTTCGCCAACAACGAGATCCACGACATAGCCGTTGCCATCGGCGTTGATCCGCATGGGCTGACGGACGAGGTTGACCTTTCAGGTCTGCGCTACGGTCGGATATGCATATTGTCCGATGCCGATGTCGATGGTTCTCATATACAAGTCTTGCTGCTGACTCTTTTCTTCCGGCATTTTCCCAAGCTGGTCGAGGCGGGCCACGTGTATATTGCGCGCCCACCCTTGTTTCGTGTGGATGTCCCGGCGCAGGGTAAACGGCCTGCGCGCAAGTTGTACTGCCTGGATCAAGGTGAACTGGATGCCTCTTTAGACAAGTTGCGCACAGAAGGTGTGCGCGATAGCGCTTGGCGCATCAGCCGTTTCAAAGGCCTGGGTGAAATGAGCGCCGAGCAACTGTGGGAAACCACCATGAACCCCGATACGCGCCGATTGATGAAGGTGACCTGGGGTGAGCTCGGTCGCGACGCCACGGTGCGCATGTTCGACATGCTGATGGGCAAGGGCGAGTCGGGGCAGCGCCGCGTTTGGCTGGAAGAAAAAGGCAATCTGGCCGAAGTCGACGTCTGATCCGGCGCCCTCGGACCAAATCATTTACGTGCCGCGTGACGGCGCAGCTGCTAGGGCGGCGACGAACACTGGAAGGAAGTGCAAAACATGGATGGAACGCAAACAGGTCTGTTCGAGGAAGGCGGTCAGGGCGATGATGAAGCCCTGAGCCTAGGTCTGTATGCCGAGCAGGCATACCTGGATTATGCGGTTTCGGTGGTGCGGGGCAGGGCATTGCCTGAAGTGGCGGATGGCCAGAAGCCTGTTCAGCGCCGTATCCTTTACGCCATGAATGCCATGGGCCTGGGGACGGGTGCCAAGCCGGTAAAGTCGGCCAGGGTGGTTGGTGATGTGCTGGGTAAGTATCACCCTCACGGCGATCAGGCGGCCTATGACGCCATGGTGCGTATGGCGCAGTCCTTTTCACTGCGCTATCCACTGATAGATGGGCAAGGTAACTTTGGCTCGCGCGACGGCGATAATGCCGCCGCCATGCGATACACCGAGGCCCGGCTGACGCCGTTTTCGCGCTTGCTGCTGGACGAACTGAACGAGGGTACGGTTGACTTCGTTCCTAACTATGATGGCAGCCAAGAAGAGCCCCAGCTTTTGCCTGCGCGTTTGCCTATGGTGCTGCTCAATGGCGCATCGGGCATTGCTGTGGGCATGGCCACCGAAATGCCGCCCCATAATTTGCGCGAAGTGGCCAAGGCCTGCGTAGCCTTGCTCAAACAGCCCAATCTTACCGACCAGGGCATCGCAGACTTGGTGCCGGGGCCAGACTTCCCGGGCGGTGGGCAGATTATTTCCTCGCCCGAAGACATTGCCGCCATTTATGCCTCGGGGCGTGGCTCTATCAAGGTGCGTGCACGATGGCACTTCGAAGAAATGGCGCGCGGCCAGTGGCAGATGGTGGTAGACGAGTTGCCGCCCGGCACTTCCTCGCAACGCGTTCTTGAAGAAATCGAAGAGCGTACCAATCCCAAGGTCAAGGCCGGCAAGAAGGGGCTCTCTACCGAGCAGCAGAACACCAAGGCTTTGATGTTGGGTATGTTGGATGCCGTGCGCGACGAGTCTGGCAAAGATGATGCTGTGCGTCTGGTGTTTGAGCCCAAGACCAGTCGGGTGGGAAGAGACGAATTCATCAATTTGCTGCTGACGCAAACCAGCCTGGAGAGCAACGCTTCAATCAACCTTGTGTGCCTGGGTACCGATGGAAGGCCAGGTCAGCGTTCATTGCGTAGCATTCTGAGCGAATGGCTGCAGTTCCGCACAGCCACTGTCACGCGACGCAGCCGTTTTCGTCTGGATAAAGTGCAAGACCGTATCCATGTGCTGGAAGGCCGCTTGGTCGTTCACCTGAATGTGGACGAGGTCATCGCCACCATTCGCGAGGCGGAAGAGCCCCGCGAGGCGCTGATGCAGCGCTTTAAGCTGACAGAGCGCCAGGCGGAAGACATTCTTGAAATGCGTCTGCGCCAATTGGCGCGTCTGGAAAGCATACGCATAGAGCAGGAACTAGCCGAACTGCGAGGCCAGCAGAATACTTTGCAAGGTCTGCTGGATGACCCTGTTGCCTTGCGCAAGCTTATTGTCAAAGAGATCGAGGCTGATGCCAAACAGTTTGGGGACGATAGGCGCACATTGATCGAAACGGCCGAGCGCGCGGTGATGGAAACCAAGGTAGTGGATGAGCCCGTTACCGTTGTTATGTCTCGCAATGGGTGGCTGCGTGCACGGCAAGGGCATGGGCACGACACCGCCCAGTTTTCTTTCAAGCCGGGTGACGGTCTTTATGACGCCCGGCCTTGCCGCAGCACCGATACCTTGCTGGCATTATCAGAAACAGGGCGTGCTTACTGCGTTCCTGTGGCCTCGCTGCCTTCGGCTCGGGGCGATGGTCAGCCTATAACGTCCATGATAGACCTTGAGGCAGGTACCCGGGTTGCACACGTGTTGGTGGGCGATGAAAGCCAACGCGTACTGCTGGGCACTGCACAGGGGCTGGGTTTTCTTACGCGTTTAAAAGACATGCACACTCGTCAGCGCGCCGGCAAGCAATTCATCAATCTTGATGACAAGGCTGAACTGTTGCGTCCTCTGTATGTCCAAGAGGGTGACACGCATTTAGCGATGTTCACCAAGAGCGAACGCCTACTGGTGATCGCCCTTGACGAGGTTCGTGTGCTGGCCGCTGGTGGGCGCGGCACCACCCTTATGGGTTTGGACGAGGGAGACCTGATTGATCAGTGGGTTACATTCGGCCCGGCAGGTTTAATGCTTGAAGGGGTCTACCGCAACCGTGAAACCCAGCGTGTCTTGACAGCAACCGAGCTACAGGCCTACCTTGGTAAACGTGCTCGCAAAGGCAAGGCGCTGGCGCTGAAATTCAAGCAGCTGGCCTTGCGTCGTGCCTGAAACGTAAAATGCAAAGCGGAATCACATTTTCTAAGGCGTCCCGATGAAAGTAGCGGTACTCGGCAGTGGCATCATTGGCACTTCCACAGCCTGGTGGCTGAGCCAAGCAGGTCACGAAGTTGTCGTGTTAGAGCGCCATGGCGGGCCCGCGCTGGAAACCAGCCGTGCCAACGGCGGCCAAATTTCAGTCTCTTACTCAGAGCCTTGGGCCAACCCCCATACTTTGCTCAAAGTGCTCAAGTGGCTGCTCAGAAATGACGCGCCCATGGCTTTTCGCCCCCGTTTGGATGTGCGCCAGTGGATGTGGTGCGCAGCTTTTTTGCGCGAATGCCTGCCACAGCGTTTGCCGGCCAATATTCAGGCCATGGTGGCCATGTCCGAGTACAGTCTCGAAACCCTTAAGGCCATGCGTGCCGAACTGGGCATAGAGTATGCGCATCAAGCGCGTGGCATACTTAATTTTTACCGTAGCGCAGGCGACTTCGAGGCCTCGCAAGAGGCCGCAGGCCTGATGCGCGATTACGGGCTAGATCGCCGTATCGTCAACGTAGCCGAAATGCTTGAAATCGAGCCCGCTTTGGCCCAGGCGCAAGATGCCTTGGTGGGGGGGGACTACACGCAGGGCGATGAGTCTGGTGACGTTTACTTGTTTACCACAGGCTTGGCTGCCAAGGCGCAGCAAGCCGGTGTGCAGTTTCGCTTTAACTGCGATATTACCCGTCTGGATTCCCAAGCTGGGCAGGTTCAGGCAGTAGAACTCATAGGCCCTGATGGGCGCTTCGAGCGTCTGACTGCGGATGCCTACGTGGTCGCCATGGGTAGCTGGACACCGCATTTGGTTCAACCCCTGGGGGTGGCTTGCCCGGTTTACCCTGCAAAAGGTTATTCAGCCACTTTCAAAGTGCTAGACACTGAAGGCGCGCCGTTTGTCA
>Ga0160490_100237_pt1 | contig 11967 bp, 8 predicted proteins | sample DIDnMG_7_FD_108210 | JGI IMG/M metagenome (GOLD analysis project Ga0160490, IMG submission 108210) | Enriched soil microbial communities from UW Madison campus, WI, USA - DID2934_E24_Lignin MG | ecosystem: Environmental > Terrestrial > Soil > Unclassified | place: USA: Madison, Wisconsin...
AAGAGCGTCGTGCGGGTGACGACGAGATACTCACCGATCTGAAAGCCCCCGAGCTGAACCAACGCTTCGGCGATGCCTATGCCAAGGCGCAAGACGAAGTCGAGCTGATAGAGGCCGCAGCCCCGCCGTTCGATCACCAGGCTTTTCTGCTGGGCAAACAAACACCGGTCTTCTTTGGCTCGGCCATTAACAATTTTGGTGTACAGGAAGTCCTGGATGCCCTGGTTGACTTTGCACCCCCTCCCGGCCCCCGAACGGCGCTCGAACGCGAAGTGCAGCCCGAGGAGCCCAAGTTCAGCGGTGTGGTGTTCAAGATTCAGGCCAATATGGACCCAGCCCACCGCGACCGCGTGGCCTTCATACGCGTGGCCTCAGGTCATTTCGAGCGCGGCATGCGGCTAAAAGTGGTGCGCACCGGCAAAGAGATCCGGCCCAATAACGTCGTGTCTTTTCTTTCCCAACGCCGCGATATCGTCGAGGAAGCCTATGCCGGCGACATCATCGGTATTCCCAACCACGGGGTCTTGCATTTGGGCGACGTGCTGACCGAAGGCGAAAGCCTGCATTTCACCGGCCTGCCTTTCTTTGCCCCAGAACTGTTCCAAGCTGTCGAAGTCAAAGATCCTTTACGCATCAAGCAACTGCGTACCGGTCTGACCCAATTGGGCGAGGAAGGCGCGATTCAGGTTTTCCGGCCCGAAGCCGCAGGTGGCGCGCTGCTGTTGGGTGCCATCGGCCAGCTGCAGTTCGAGGTGGTTGCACAACGTCTGAAGACCGAATACGGTGTGGACGCTCGCATGATGCCTTCGCGCTACACCTTGGCGCGCTGGTTCACTTGCGACGACCCCAAGGCCTTGCGCAAGTTCACCGATGCCAATGCCGCCAACATTGCCTACGACGTGGTAGAAGCCCCCGCCTTTCTTGCGACCTCCTCCGCCCAATTGCGTGTGGTGCAAGAGCTTTATCCGGCCATACGCTTTCATGCCATGCGCGAGCATGGCGGGCAGGTCTTTGACACTTGAACGCTAAAGGCAGGCACGTCGTTCTATACTAGTAACCCGTTTCCCAGCCACAAGGATAAGTATGTCTTGGCGCTTGATACTCGTCACCCTGATAGCCGCAGCCGGTTTCTCGGCGTGGCTAGGCTTGCGCCTGGGAGACTGGCTGGTGGCGCACGGGCCGCTTATCAATACCGAAACCCAGGTAGCGGCGGCCTCTGCGCCTACCCCGGTGCTGGATGCCGACGGGCGCCCTTACACTGCTCAGCCGCCCCAGCCCCTGCTTAACGGCAGGCTGGCAGTACCCGAAACGACTGCTCCCATCACTTGGGAAATCAACCCCGAAGCCCTCAACGAAACCCTGAACAACCCGCTGATTGCTACGGCCACCACCTCAATTTCGCTTTATCAAGCGCAGCAGTTGGCAGGCCAGGGCGAAGGCGGCTTGGCGGGTATTGCCGACGTCGGCGACTTGCTCGGTGCGCCCAGAGGCGGCAACGTGCCCTTGCAGCCCATCGAGGTACCTGGCGTAACGTCTATTCAACAGCAAGCGCCCTCCACAGGCTCCACTTCGCAGGCCTGGCAAGCCGACCTGCAACGGGCACTCAACGCCTGCCAGGCTTCCAGCTTCTTCGACCGTCCCAGTTGCCTCTGGGCGGCGCGTAATCAATATTGTGGCGCCAACAACGCCTGGGGTCTGATAGAAGATTGCCCCGCCCGCAATTTCTAAAGTTGCGCATCCGTTAGCGGCACTCAAAGCGGGCGACGCATACAACAAGGGCCGGCACCCGATAAACGGGCCGGCCCTTGTTGTATGCCGGGCGCCTTAAGCGCCCACAGCAAGAAATTTAGTCTTCGACCGCCATCTGCGATTGCAGGTAGTTTTGCAGACCCACCTGATCGACCAAGCCCAATTGGGTTTCCAGATAATCGATGTGCTCTTCGGTATCGTCCAGAATGTCTTGGAGCAAATCACGAGACACGTAATCGCGCACCGACTCGCAATAGGCAATGCCTTCCTTGACGGTTTCTTGCGCAACTTGCTCGAGCTTGAGGTCACAGGAGAGCAGTTCAGGCACGTCCTCGCCTATCATCAGCTTGTGCAGGTCTTGCAGATTGGGCAAGCCGTCCAGCATGAAAATACGCTCTATCAGGCGGTCAGCATGCTTCATCTCGCCGATGGACTCTTCATATTCTTTTTTGCCGAGCTTATTCAGGCCCCAGTGGTTCAGCATGCGAGCATGAAGAAAATATTGGTTGATGGCCGTGAGTTCGTTTTTAAGCTGCGCGTTCAAATGACGAATGACGGTAGGGTCGCCCTTCATGATTGCTCTCCTGTACAAATAACCACAGCGGCTACAGAGCCAAGCGCCCCCAACCGCGAAACATGGATAGACTACCATGTGGCGATATCTTTGGCACCCGCCAAGGGAGAACAAAACCCAATAAATACAATGATTTAGCTAAATAAGAATGAGTCTGCTTGTCGCATCCGCTTCAACTGTGAAGTGGCCGAACGGCACTTGCGGCGCAGCTTGGCCGCCTCTGTGCCCCAGCCAAAAGCGTGTTTTTAAAGGTTTTATTGGAAAAAGCAGACAGCAAAACGGCCCTTTGCGGGCCGAATTCTTTTTTGAAACAAATTGTTTCTTTGTTGCGTGCACAGCACTACCCGGTATGACTGCCTTAAGCGCGCCGTGCCACTGAGCGTACCCGCATGACACCCACCTGAACGGATTCGTCGTTGGCAGCAGCCTCGGCGATCTCGATCTCGGTGATTTCGTTTACCTCGGTAGACAAAGCGGAAATCGACACGACACTAAGCGATGCGGTGGCATAGCGACCGCCTGGCAAGTATTCGAGTGCGGTATCCATGCAGCAGCCGCAGTTGGTCGCCACACCCAATTCGCCTTGCAAATCGGCCATGGTCGACGCCCCTGCCGCTACAGCGGCTTGTACCTGGCGCTCGGTGATGGCATTACATACACAAATAAACATGAGAACAATTATCATCCATGCCCGAAGTGAGCGCAAGCCTTTTCTACGCATTTATGGCAAATTTACGCTAAGGGTTTACCCCTAATTCTTACGATTCATAGGCTTATCCTGCCTCTCCCCTGTCTAGGGGTGCTCTGATAGCTTAAGCCTTCACGTCACACGCTTCGGGTAAAATCGGGCCACCTCACGCACTCATTTATTTCACCATGCGCCCCACCCCTAAAGATGCCACGCCCGCAAGCAGCCTCTCCGCCTTACGCGGGCTTGTGTTGCGCCTGACCGCCACCTCTAAAATTATCTGCGCGGTGGTGATTATTGTGGTGGCCATGGTTGCCTACCACCTGCTTGGCAGCTTATTATCTTTCGGCAAAGGTTTGGATTACGCAGCCTTGGGGGGCTTCAGCGCTCAAGCCACCGAATTGGCAAAACAATACATGCCTTTATTTTGGTGGGGCTTGGCCATTGTTATCGCGCTGGCCGTGCTCAGCATACTTTACCGATATGCCTGCGCTAGTCATCAAAGCGCCAAACACCGCATCGTCAATGCCGATGACTTCACCCAACTGACCCGTCAGTTGTCTCCGGAAGCCCGCGAAGTGCTTGCTTGGGCCTGGGAAGATCGCCGCCACCCCGTTACCGTGGGCATTTTGCAGCGCACCATTCAAGAATTGCGGTCGGGCCGTTCGGGCAAGATTCATTTGGCCAACACCCATGCCCAAGCGCTGGCCGCCCCCATCGATATCGCAGCTCCCGCCCCTCATATTGTTCGCCCCTAGGCTGTTGCTCGCGCCACACATTCTGCGCCTAGTTACTTGCATTGCAACAAAAAATATGTTCGACTGTAGGGTATGAACACGGCCTTTATCACCTCTTTTCGCGATACATACGCTGGCAGCCCTGCCGGTATGCATGCGGCCGTCACCTCTACTTCCCGCTCGCGTGCCGCCCTGGCACTATCCCTACTGCTATCGCTCGGTTGCCGAGCCTAGTGCCCTGTGGCAGTTCGGCAACCTGTGTCCGCCACGCCAGTCTTGTAGTCATCCCCGTTGCAGTTTTGCACTATCCACCGCCCCAGGGTGTGGTTAGCGATGGCTCCCAAAAGGAACATTCCGTCTATCCCCGTACAGGTGCATCATGATTTCCGATCCCTCCAAGAAATATCGTCCGTTCGTCGCTTTCGAGCGTGATTTTTCCGAACGCACATGGCCCAGCAAACGTATCACTCATCCCCCCATTTGGATGAGCACCGACCTGCGCGATGGTAACCAAGCGCTGATCGAACCCATGAGCGTCGAACGCAAGCTGCGCTTTTTCCAGCAACTCATAAAAATCGGCTTCAAAGAAATCGAAGTAGGCTTTCCGTCGGCTTCACAGACCGATTTCGACTTCGTTCGCAAATTGGTCGACGAAAAGCGCATTCCCGATGACGTGACCATCATCGTATTGACTCAATCGCGCGAAGACCTCATTGCTCGTACCGTCGAAGCCGCAGCCGGCGCCAAGAACGCCATCGTGCACTTGTACAACGCTTGCGCCCCCGCCTTCCGCAAAATTGTTTTCAATATGGACCCTGACGGCGTGCGTGATTTGGCCGTCAGCGGCACCAAGTTCGTCAAGCACTACACCTCCCAGCATCCCGAAACCTTCTGGCGCTATGAGTACTCGCCCGAAGTGTTCAGCACTACCGAGCCCGAGGTGGCCCTGCACGTGTGCAATGCGGTGGTCGAAGCTTGGCAACCTACGCCCGAGGCCAAGATTATCTTGAACCTCCCCGCCACCATCGAAGCCACAACCCCCAATCTGTATGCGGATCAGATCGAATGGATGCACAAGAACCTTAAGCATCGCGATCGTATCGTGCTTAGTGTGCACCCACATAACGATCGCGGCACGGCGGTTGCAGCTGCCGAGTTCGCCGTGATGGCAGGCGCCGATCGTATCGAAGGCTGTCTGTTCGGCAGCGGCGAACGTACCGGTAACGTAGACTTGGTCACCTTGGCGCTCAATCTTTATACCCAGGGTATACATCCCGGCCTCGACTTCTCCGACATTGACGAAGTACGCCGCTGTGCCGAGTACTGCAACCAGTTGCCGGTACATCCGCGTCACCCCTATGCGGGCGACCTCGTCTTTACCGCATTCTCGGGCTCGCACCAAGACGCGATCAAGAAGGGTTTTGCCGTTCAACAAGCGGACGCGATCTGGGAAGTGCCTTACTTGCCTATCGATCCCGCCGATCTTGGTCGCAGCTATGACGCCGTGATTCGCGTCAACAGCCAGTCAGGCAAGGGTGGCGTGTCGTATCTGCTCGAACAAGAGCACGGCTTGGTATTGCCCCGCCGTCTGCAGATCGAATTCAGCGGCGCCATCCAGCGCGTTACCGACGAAACAGGCAAAGAAGTCACCGCCGAAGACGTCCACGACCTCTTCAATCAGGAATACCTGCAGTTGGACGGCCCGTGGCAGTTGGTGCGCCACCGCATTACGGGGCAACCTCAAGCCAAGAGCGGTGAACAGTTCGTCATCGAAGTAGACGTGCGCCACAACGGTAAAGATGTGCACTTGACCGGCCAAGGCGACGGGGCGATCTCTGCCTTCGTCAATGCCTTGAACCAAGAGGTGCGCATCATGGATTACCACGAGCATGCCATCGGTACGGGCACCGACACCCGCGCCGCCAGCTATGTGGAAATCCGCGTTGGCGACGCCCCCACTGGTTTTGGTGTGGGCATCAACGCCGACATCGTTACCGCTTCGTTCCAGGCCATTCTGGGCGCCTTGAACCGTCACGCCATGCACCATGGCGCAGGTAGCCAAAACAGCACTGCCGTCGCGGTTTGATGTTTGTGTGATGTTTGTTGGATGCCGGCCATAAGCCGGCATACAAAGCAGAAAGGGGGGCCAAAGAAATTTGGCCCCCCTTTCTGCTTTTTACTACGGCCGATTCAGTCGCATCTACCAGGCAGGGGCGGGTTCCCACATCACGTCGTGCCCTTGCTTAAGCGCTGCACGCAGCATTTCAAGCAAAGGAAAAGCGCGTTGGCGGAACCCCACGGGTTTGCGCATGGGGTGGGCCAAATCGGGTTGGCGCTCGAGCTCTTTCTCGGTAGGTTCAGCGGGGTCTTCGCTTAAGCCAATGGCGTGCTCTAGGTCGTCGATGGCTTTTTGAAGCTGTGCATGCGTGAAGATGCCGCGCTCGGGCACTTGATCGCCTGATGCCTTGCCCACCGCTTGCAATACCGGCAATGCGTGCTGCGAAAGCATCAAGATGTCGCCGGCGGCCTTGGATCGAAAAACTATCAGCATGGCATGACTCCTTAAATGAAAACCACGGGGCCAGCTGCGGTATTTCCCCATGGCTATTTACATTCACTAGCTTAACCCAGCCCGGTGGGTACGAAGCAAGATAAAAGACCTTAAATTTCACCGGCTTTCCTGCGCCCCCATGCCGATTCCGCCATCGCCTCTCCCCCCTCGCTTGCTCCCAGCTATTGGCTCGTGGCCACCCAGGAAGCTGGCCTGCTCGCCGGCATCGATTTGGGCAGTCGTCGTCATGGTTTGTCTGCTATGGGCAGGCGGCCACCATGCCGCAGCACAAACCTGCAGCCCCAGTCTGATGGGTAACCCCTGTGCTCAGGGCGATGTGGCCAGCCAAGGCGCGCTCGTCCCCGAAATGAATCTGGGGCTGGGCAACCCTATCCATTTACTGACTGGCAATAAGTATCTTTTTGAGCAAGATGTCCCACCGCTGCCATCAAACCCTTTGTTGACAGTGGCACGCCACTACAACAGCCTGGACCCCAGACACGGGGCCTTGGGTCGGGGGTGGACGCTGAGCTTTGACTCCCGCTTGCACAGTGTCGGCAAGCAAGTACAGATCGTGCAGGCCGACGGGAGCCGCGTGAGTTTTCCGTTTCCCAAAGCTGGTATCGAAACGACCAACGCCAGGGGTAGCCTCAGGCGGCATGAGCAAGGGTGGACTTGGCACTGGCCCAATGGGCAACGCCTGGATTTCGATGCACAAGGCCGCCTGATCGCCTTGCAATCCCCCATTCCCCGCCCCGGCAAGCTGCACATCAAACGTCACGAGGCGGGCTTGTTGCACGGCCTGATCGCTCAGCTGCGTGATGACACCGGCCAGGAAATCCGTATGCATTACAGGGCGGAAGAAGGGCAGGCCTATTTGACCCGAATGGACACGCCTCTGGGCGTATGGCGCTACGAATATGAAACCGCAGGGGCAGGACACGGCTTACGCCTGATTTCAGCAAGCGATCCAGCAGGCAGAATACGCCGCTATCTGTATGAGTCTGAACGGCAAAGTGGCAATCATTGGCTGCCGACCGGTATCTCTGAAACCCATCCACCTAGCCATGATGCAATCCGTCTACGCACCTGGCACTACGATGCCTTGGGCCGCGTCATTAAGGTCTGGCAAGCGCCAGCCGACCCAGGCATGGGCGGCCTATCGATCAGTTATTCGGGCTCTTCGCATTCCAAAAATGACAGGCAAACGCAGATACTCTCGGCAGGAGGACGACGTTTAAGTCTGCTTGCGTCCAATTCCCCCGATCGCCATGCTTTGTCCGGCGCCGTTCTCACACTAGGTGAAGGAAACCCGAGTGCGCCGGAAGGATGGCCCGGACTTGTCATTCATTACGATGCCGCCGGCAGACGCTCGCATTGGCATAGTCCGCTGACTGGCAGAGTGTCACTGCGCTATACCCCTCAAGGATTGCTTGCCAGCGCCGAAGCTGCCGATGGCCGGCGCTGGCGATACGATTACGACGCTCTGCACAGATTGATAGGCATAGAGGTCGCTCAACAAGCACAGCGTGAGCGCACACGTTTGCACTGGTATAACGATCAGATCGTCAAGGTGGAACATTCCGCAGAAAGCGAAACCCTTATCCATGATGAACAAGGTCGGCTTGCCACCAGACAAATTGCTCGTCCCTCATTGCCCGAGTCTGGCCAACTCGCCCTGCATTATGAAGAACGATTTGAGTACGACGCTAACGGTCGCTTAGCCGTGCATCATCTGCCGGAAGGCGGTTCGCTTCATTACCGCTGGCTTTCCGATAGACGCCTTGCCAGCTTGGAATGGGAAGACAAGCAGGGGCAACGACATCGTGTCGTGAGCAGCGCGCAAGCATCGACAGCGTACTGGCACGGGAATGGCCTTTACACGCAGACCAACAGGCATGACGGCGTTCTGACACTAAGTGTAAGAAACGGCAGTGAACCCCTCAGTGAACCCCTGTGGGTACACTTGCGCAGCCACGATGCGCACGGACACATCACACACATGGCCGATTGGCATGGGCAAAACACCGTCGGCCAAGGGTGGCGCTTTCATCATGACCAGGCCTCCAGATTGGTACGCGCAGCCCCCGTGATTCTGCCGCCCGTGCCCGCTGATCATTCCCTGCCCACACTGACAAACACGACGCATACGCCCGCCGCCACAAACCAGGAGGCATGGTATGCCTGGCACGCCGACGGTGGCTTGGCTGCCGCCAGACCCTCGGGCGGCGCCAGCTTCATACCCCGTATCGGGCGCAATGCCGCCGGTCTGCCACTACATGTAGGCAAACATCATTTACGCTATGGGCCGTCGGGCAGATTGGTACAGCTTGTCGACAACGAAGGCCGTGTTGCCCAGTACAGCCACAATGCTCACGGTTACCGTATCAGTGCACAGCAAGGCTCACAGGCTACGCAGTACCTGTACGTTGGGCAACGCCTAGCCGCCGAGATTCGCACGCAAACACCAGGCGCTGAACCAGGCGGCCCTTCTTTGAGCGCTCGGCACATCAGCCGACGCTATCTGTACGCAGGGCAAGCCTTGATTGGCTTGATTGACTATGATGCTCAGTCGCCGGAAGGGCGGCTGTACGCGGTACACGTAGACCCCTTGGGAACCCCCCGCATGGTCACTGACCCACAGCGCCGGGTGCGCTGGCTGGCCCACTATTCGCCCACCGGAGAGCTAACCCACAAATGGGGAGACTTGGATCTGGCCCTGCGTTTACCGGGCCAGATTGCCGACCCCTTTACCGGATGGCACGACAACCTTCTGCGCAACTATGTGCCTGCCATGGGCGCCTATCTGGAACCCGACCCCATGGGCCCCGTTCCGGGCCAACAAGCCCTGGGCTACGCCCACCAGCAACCTCAGCGCCACATAGACCCGACAGGCCTGTTGCTGTTTGCCTTTGACGGCACTCGGCAAGACGCTTTGAATCGCGCGAATGTCTGGAAAATGAGCCAGCGCTATGCCGATGGCTTGGTGCACTATCACGCGGGCCCCAGCAATCCTTATTATGTAGACTTGGACGCCATCGGTGCTTATTCCGCATTCGGCATCGTCACGACTCAGTGGCAACAGTTTCTTGACGCACTGCGTCTTGCGCCTGCCGGGGTGACGCTTCCTATCGACGTCATCGGCTATTCACGCGGGGCCGCGCTGGCACGCCACTTTGGCAATATGGTGGCCCAACATACCCAAAATGGCTGGTTCAGCTATGCCATCCCAGGTCAGGGTTTGTTGCAGGCATGCGTAGACCTGCGTTTTATGGGCTTGTTCGATACCGTTGCCCAACTGGGATTGCACGGTTCGCTGAATCGGGCGTTTGATTTTTCCATCAACCCTGCCTGGACACGCGTGGCGCATGCCGTCGCCTTGCATGAATACCGCAGCTGGTTTCCTTTGACGTCTACATCCGGCTCAAGCAACAACAATATTATCGAAGTCCCTTTTGTTGGCGGGCATGCCAATGTGGGCGGCGGTCAAGGCCCCTATACCGGGCTTTATATCCCCGCTTCTTCAGGCGATTTATCAGATGTGGCGCTGAACTGGATGCTGGCGCAAGGCGGCTTGGCCGGCGTAAATTGGCTGGCCGGGCCCTTGGCAGACCAACAAGTCACGGACCCCATTTTGCACGATGACCGGCCCAGTAGCCTGCGTTGGCTATACGACGGCGACCGGCGCGTAGACGACGCCTTTCATGACATGCTGGCTTGGCGACAGGACTCATTGGACACTCTGGGGGCGCCACACAGGCAAAGCACCGAGGCCTTCATCCAACGTTTCGAAGACTGGCGCGCTAAAGACGGAAGCGCCGTTGGTGAGGTGGATATGGCAGGCTATACGCAATGGCTGCAAGAGACATTGGGATGGGCAATGCCATGATGCTATTCGGACACGCGCACCAAATGTTTGCCTGGCCTTCAGCCCGCCAACACAGCAACAGGCGCGGGGGTGTCAACCGCTGCCGCCACAATGCTGTGCATCATGGCTGCGACTTCGGCTTCGCTTTCTTCGACGCGCTCATCCAGCCATAGGTAGCTGTAGTAATACATGCCCAGCAACGCTTTCAGTTTGGTGCGTTGGAAAGGTACGAATACCCCTGAATCGGCGCCCTGGCGCCAGGTATCGCGCCAGCATTTTTCGTAGGCGGCATGCAGCGTTAGCGCTTTTTGCCGGCGCGCTTCGCTGAGGGACTGAATTTCACGGAAGCACACCGTCAGTTCGGCACGGTGACTGCGCACGACAGCCAATAATTCCGCGCCCAGACGCTTGAGTCGCAGAGCGGGATCGGGCTCTTCTTGCATGGCGGCGCGGCCTTGCTCACCGAGCTTGGCCATGTATTGGCAGCAAATGTCTTCGAGAAGGTCTTCTTTGCCACTGACGTGGTGGTACAAGGCGCCACGACTAAGCTGAAGTGCGGCACATAGTTCGCTGATGCCCACAGCGTGGTAACCGCGCTCGGCAAAGAGCCGGGCTGCGGTTTTAAGGATTTGATCACGCGTCATGGGCTTGGTAGTCATGGGTAATGTATGCGCTATATTTTTATGGACATAGCCTTATGCTTAGTGGGCTATTTTAATACAAGCTTCAGAATAAAACTCATATTTTTCAGTTGCTTGTATTACTTGGCACTTGCTCTATATACTGCCTCCAGAACCAGACCGAACGGTCGGTTTAAATATAAAAAACCCAGGAGGACGACATATGAGCAAGACTAGCGTCGGGCATCCATCTACCGATGGCCTGCCCGCACTCGCGCCCGAGCGCAGACGGTTTCTGGCACAGGGCACAGCGGTGGCAACTTCATTGCTGGCAGGCCAGGCTTTGGCACAAACTGCGGCTCCTGCCGCCGGGGCCGCAGCAGATGCCGCGGCTGCCAATCTGCCGCCCAATATTCCTGAGTGGCAAAAATCCTTGGGCGACCCCACGGCCAAGCCTTATGGCATGCCTTCGAAATACGAAACCCAAGCCGTTCGCAATATGTATCCCGGCCTGGTCGAGCCCATGTCGGCTTACAGCACGACACCGCTACAGGAACTGGACGGCATCCTGACCCCCAATGGCTTGTTCTACGAACGCCATCACGCCGGCGTGCCGCAGATTGAGCCGGCCCAACATCGCTTGATGATTCACGGCCTGGTTGAGCGCCCCATGGTCTTTGATATGGCCGAGCTACGCCAGTTTCCCAGCTACTCGCGCATCTATTTCATGGAATGTTCCGGTAACCCTTCCTTCCTGCCGCCTTATGGCAAAACAGCCGCTGAAGTCGCCGGCCTCGTCAGTTGCGCGGAATGGACGGGGGTGCCCCTGAAGACCCTGTTGGAACACGCCGGCTTGAAGTCATCGGCAAAGTGGATAGTGGCGGAAGGCGCTGACGGCGCCTCCATGACCCGCAGTATTCCTATTGAAAAATGCCTGGATGACGTGCTGATTGCTTACAGCCAGAATGGCGAGCGCCTACGCCCCGAGCAAGGCTATCCCGTGCGCCTGTTCGTGCCGGGCTACGAAGGCAATATGAGCATCAAGTGGCTGCGCCGCCTGGAAGTCACCGATCAGCCCGGCTACACGCGGGAAGAAACCGGCAAGTACACCGATTTGATGGCAGACGGCCGTTCACGCAAGTTCTCTTTCGTGATGGAGTGCAAATCCATCATTACCTCG
>Ga0160490_100238_pt1 | contig 11905 bp, 12 predicted proteins | sample DIDnMG_7_FD_108210 | JGI IMG/M metagenome (GOLD analysis project Ga0160490, IMG submission 108210) | Enriched soil microbial communities from UW Madison campus, WI, USA - DID2934_E24_Lignin MG | ecosystem: Environmental > Terrestrial > Soil > Unclassified | place: USA: Madison, Wisconsin...
CGCCGAAGTCAGCATTTTGGCTGCTCGCGATACCCAGGCCCAAGACCTGCTGCAAGCCGATGCTTACTTGTTTTGCGCCCCCGAGAATCTTGGGGCGCTTAGCGGTGAAATGAAAGACTGCCTGGACCGCTGCTACTACGACGTACTGGACGCCTGCAACGGCAAGCCTTACGCCGTGATAATTGCGGCAGGCACCGATGGCGAGGGGGCCGCGCGCCAGCTTGAACGCATCTGCACGGGTTGGCGCCTACGTTCGGTCGCCCCGCCTTTGATCATCCGCAACGGCGCCCAGACCCGGGCAGCGATTCTGGCACCCAAGACCGTTGCGCCCAATGACTTGACACGCTGCAAAGAAACAGGCGGCACGCTGGCCGCCTTGCTGGTACTTTAATGAAAACAGTGGCTTCAGTTCAGCGCAGCCAACACCAGAATTTCTACTTTGTACTCGGGGGCAGCCAGACGTGCCTCGATGGTGGCGCGTGCAGGCGTCTGCCCTTGGGGTACCCAAGCGTCCCAGGCACGATTCATGGCGGCAAAATCGGCAATCTCGGGCAGAAACACCTGTGCAGACAAGATGCGTGTTTTATCGCTACCCACGTCGGCCAGAATGCGGTCGATAATGGCCAAAACACGCGCCGTCTGCCCCTCGACATCCAGCGACGTATCGTCGGTAACTTGGCCGGCCAGATAGGCGACCCCATTGTGCACCACTGCCTCGGACATCCGCGCGCCCACGCCCACACGTTTCAGTTCACTCATGACTGCTCCAATAAAGATGTTTGTAGATGAAAAAAAGGGGGCCCGCCTTAGGCGGGAGGCAATTGAAACACTTGGCGCAAATAGGCCAGGTAGGCGGGGTCGTCGCACATGGTCTTTTCGGGTGCGTCAGACACCTTGGCAACCGGTTGCCCATTACAACGCACCATCTTCATGACTATCTGCAAGGGTTCATGACCCAAGTCGTTGGTTAGGTTGGTGCCTATGCCGAAAGAAACTTTGCAACGCCCGGCAAAGCGCTTGGCCAACTCGATGGCGCGGGGAATATTCAAACCATCGGAAAACACCAAGGTTTTGGTGCGTGGGTCGGTTCGGTTGGCGGCATAGTGCGCCAGCAGGCGTTCACCCCATACAAAGGGATCGCCGGAGTCGTGACGGGCGCCGTCAAAGAGTTTGCAAAAATACATGTCGAAATCGCGCAGGAAAGCATCCATGCCATACACATCAGATAGCGCGATACCCAAGTCACCCCGGTATTCTTTGGCCCAGACTTCAAGCGCGAATACCTGGGAGTCTCGTAAACGCGGGCCCAGCGCTTGGCAGGCCTGCAGATACTCGTGGCCCATGGTGCCCAAAGGCGTTACGCCATGCTGCATGGCAAACATCACATTGCTGGTGCCGGCAAAATGTTTACCCATCTCCGATTTCATGGTGGCAACGACTTCGGCATGCCATTGCTTGGAAAAGCGCCGCCTGGTGCCATATTCGGCCACGCGAAAGTCGGCAAGCTCAGGGTCGTCGAGCACCAATTGCATTTTGGACTGCAAGCGCTGCCTACCTTCTTCCCAAGCGGGTTCAGTGCAGGTATTACGGAAATAGACCTCGTTGACGATGGCCAGAACGGGAATTTCAAACAGGATAGTGTGCAGCCACGGCCCTTTGACCTGAATGTCTATTTCGCCGGGATCGGCCCCTGGCGCTACCTGTATGCACTTTTCGGGCATGTGAAACAGCCCCAGGAAGTCGACGAAGTCGCTCTTGATAAAGCGCAGGCCACGCAGGTAATCGAGCTCGGGTTCGGTGAACTTCAGCTGACACAAGGCGTGGATTTCGGCGCGTATCTCGTCCAGGTAGGGCTGCAGATTGACCCCCGGCGTACGGCACTTGTAGCGGTACTCGACCTGTGCGGCGGGAAAATGATGCAAGACGACCTGCATCATCGAAAATTTATAAAGATCGGTATCCAGCAAAGACGTGATGATCATGATGACGCCCGCGCGACGGCGGCGATTAAGGCACTGTTCGACACAGCGCAAACCATAGCACGCCGCTTGTGCGCGTGCACGCGCACTTACGCTCGCTTCCATGAGCTTATCAGGGCTACTCGGGCTTTATTGCAGGAATTGGCTAAAATCCCAGTTTTCACCCCTAGTCTTGCCAGCAGGGTTGCGCCTTCATCCACAGGATGCCGGCCTGGTTTCTTACGTCCCTACCCCCCTTTACCTGCTGGCTGCGTTCCTAAGATATACCGGAGTTCTACAGGCATGACCCACGTTGTTACCGAAAACTGTATCAAATGCAAGTTCACCGACTGCGTCGACGTGTGCCCCGTAGACTGTTTCCGCGAGGGCCCCAACTTCTTGGTCATCGACCCGGATGAGTGCATTGACTGTGCCGTGTGCGTAGCCGAATGCCCGGCAAATGCCATTTTTGCCGAAGAAGACGTTCCTGAAGACCAAGTCAGCTTTATCGAGCTTAATGCCGAGCTGACCCCCGTATTCAAGGAAATCAGCCGGGCCAAAGATTCTTTACCCGACGCCGACGACTGGAACGGCAAGCCAGGCAAGCTGCAATATTTGGAAAGGGCATGACGAACGAGTCTGTTTATACCCCTCAAACCGTTACTCGCGTTCACTTCTGGGTTCCGGGCAAGCTGCTCTCACTGAGCACCACGCGCGACCCCGCTTACCAGTTCACCGCCGGGCAGTTTGCCCGGCTGGGGCTGCCCGCCGCTACCGACCCAGACGGCCCTCCCACTTTGTGGCGAGCTTATTCCATGGTGAACGGCCCCCGGCAAGAGGGCCTGGAGTTCTACTCCATCGTCGTCCCTGATGGCCAGTTCAGCCCGCTGCTGGCAAAGCTTCAGCCTGGCGACACGCTCTACATAGATAAAACCCCAGTCGGCTTCCTTACGCTAGACCGCTTTGCTCCGGGCGGCAATCTGTGGCTATTGTCCACAGGAACAGGGCTGTCAGCGTATCTGTCTATGTTGCAAGATAGCCACGTTTGGGAAAATTTCGACCGTATCATAGTCGTGCATGGCGTGCGCCATCGCGAAGAACTGGCTTATGGCGAATCGCTGCAAGCCTGGAGCCTGCAAGGCCCACCTTCCTCGGTGCATCCTTCTCCCAGCGCACGCCTAAGCTATCTGCCTATTCCTACGCGCGAAACACTGCCCGGCATGCCCTCGGCGCGTCTGACGCAACTGATAGAAGACGGGCAGTTGGAACAATTGGCCGATTGCCCCTTGGATCCCGCTCAATCCAAGGTCATGTTGTGCGGCAACCCCGAGATGGTGACACAGGCCCGCGCCCTATTGCAGGCCCGAGGTTTTGCCGCAGGGCGCCGTGGCAACACCGGTACTTTGGCGGTAGAGAACTACTGGTAGCCACTTTGCGTTCCCTGATGATACAAAGCACCGCCGCAAGCTGAACATGCTTTATGATTAAAACAAGGACAACAAAAACCCAGGGTGATTTTGATGCTGTACGACTTCCATGAGCTTCAACGGACGTTTCTGAACCCCTTCACGGCCTTCTCCGACACGGGTTCCAAACTGTTTTCGCACCCTTACAGCCCGCTGGCTTACACGCCGGTGTCGCGCCAAATGGCTGCCACCTACGACTTATTGCACCGCCTTGGCAAAGACTACGAAAAGCCGGCCTGGGGCCTGGACAGCACCGAAGTCGATGGCAAAAGCGTAAACGTGCATACCGTTACCGAGCTGGCCAAACCCTTCTGTAATTTGGTGCACTTCAAGCGCAGCGTGCCGGCTGCTCGTGCAGCCGACCCAACCGTACTGCTGGTAGCCCCGCTTTCCGGCCATCACGCCACCCTGTTGCGAGACACCGTGCGTGCGCTATTGCCCAATCACAATGTCTACGTTACTGATTGGGTAGATGCCAGGCAGGTACCGCTCAGGCATGGGCCTTTCCACCTGAACGACTACGTTCGTTACGTACAAGAGTTCATTCGCCTGCTCGGTCCGCAAGTTCACGTCATTTCGGTCTGTCAGCCGACGGTGCCGGTGCTGGCCGCCATTTCTTTAATGGCCGCGCAAAACGACCCCTGTTTGCCGCGCAGCATGACGATGATGGGCGGCCCCATCGACACGCGTGAGTCGCCCACTGAAGTCAATAAGCTGGCCATCACCAAACCGTTCAGCTGGTTCGAAAACACACTGATCCATCGTGTGCCGGTGCGCTACCCCGGAGAAGGTCGCAGCGTATACCCGGGCTTCCTGCAGCACGCGGGCTTTGTGGCCATGAACCCCGATCGTCATCTGCAATCGCATTACGACTATTACCTTGACCTGCTCAAGGGCGATGACGGCGATGCCGAGGCTCATAGGCGCTTTTACGACGAATACAATGCCGTGCTGGATATGCCCGCCGAGTTCTACTTGGACACCATACGCGTGGTGTTCCAAGAACATCTGCTGCCTACCGGGCGTTGGGAAATCGACGGCGAGTTGGTAGACCCCAGCGCCATCACGAATGTCGCCCTGTTTACCATCGAAGGCGAACTGGATGACATTTCCGGCCAAGGACAAACCAAGGCCGCCCATAAACTGTGCACCAGCATTCCACCCGCCAAGCGCCAACACCTGACCGCGCTCAACTGCGGCCACTACGGTATTTTCTCGGGCCGTCGCTGGCGCGAGAACATCTGTCCGCGCATAGGCGATTTCATTCGCCAACACGACTGAGCTTGCTGTTGCAAACCCCACACCGCCCGCCCCATTACCGGGCGGGCGTTATGTATTGATCAATGACGAACGCTGCCCCTCTCACACTCGTTGAGCGCATAGACGCCCTACTGCCGCAAACCCAATGTACGCGCTGCGGTTACGAGGGATGCCGCCCCTATGCCGAGGATATGGCAGCAGGACGGGCAGACATCAACCGCTGTCCGCCGGGCGGCACGGCTGGCATTCAGGCCTTGGCCGCCCTGCTGAACCGCCCCGAGCTAGAGCTCGACCCGGAGTGCGGCCCCCATCAGGAACTGAGCTTGGCTGTCATAGACGAAGCCCACTGCATAGGCTGTACGCTGTGCATACAGGCCTGCCCCGTAGACGCCATCGTAGGCGCCAATAAGCAGATGCACACCGTCGTGGCCGAATTATGCACAGGTTGCGAGCTATGCGTGCCACCCTGTCCCGTAGACTGCATAGACATGCAAGCGGCTAGGTTTGACTGGACCCCCACGCTGGCGCAGCAGGCGCGCCAGCGTTATCAACAACGCCAGGCTCGCGTATCAAGCCGACATGACGAACAAGCCAGCTTGGCCGCACGCAACCTAGCCAATAAAGCCAGCCTTAGCCAAGCCGCCCAGCTGGACGATCAGGGCAAACAAGCCATCATTGCTGATGTCTTGGCCCGCGCTCGCGCCCGTCGGCAAGCCACCAAACACCCATGAATGCTCAGAAAAGAAAGGAAATCTTCGCCCGCCTGAAGGCAGCGAATCCTAAGCCCACGACGGAACTCGTCTACGACACCCCCTTTCAATTGCTCATTGCCGTATTGCTCTCGGCTCAGGCTACGGATAAATCGGTAAACCTGGCCACTGCACGTTTTTTCCCCGAGCATGGCACCGCGCAAGGCCTGCTAGACATGGGGTTGGAAGGCCTGACCCAGGCCATTCGTACCATAGGCCTTTACAAAACCAAGGCCAAACACGCCATACAAACCTGCGAGATATTACTGCGCGAACATGGCGGCGAAGTGCCCCAAGATCGTGCCGCGCTGGAAGCCTTACCCGGCGTCGGTCGCAAAACGGCAAATGTGGTGTTGAACACGGCCTTCGGTCAACCCACCATCGCTGTCGACACCCATATTTTCCGGGTGGCCAACCGCACACGCCTGGCAACCGGAAAAACCGTACTCGAGGTTGAGCGCAAACTGGAAAAGACCATTCCCAAGGAATACCTGCTGGATGCACACCACTGGCTGATTCTGCATGGTCGATATATCTGCGTGGCACGCAAACCTAAATGCCCGCAGTGCGGCATCGCCGACCTTTGCGAGTACCCAGACAAAACACGCGCCTGAACGCTTTGAAGCTCAGGGTGCGTGACAACCCTCATGCCCAGAGTCGCCAAGGGCTGTCATACTGATGAAATGCGTTCCACGGTAAGCGCATAGGCAAGCTCAGCTGCCTGGCTGTATCACCGGTCTTATCTTGCGTATATGACATCAGCCATCCCCGCCCTAGAGCTTGCCGATCTGCATAGTTGGCACGGCGCGCTACCCGCCCTAAAGGGGCTTAATCTCAGCGTGGCGCCAGGCCAGGCCGTTTCATTGCTATGCCACGACGACTTCCACCGCAGCGCGCTTATCGGCGCGATTCTGGGCTTGGCAGACCGTCGAGAAGGCTCTATGCGCATTCACGGCTCCGAGGCCATTCACCTACCCATGGAGCGCATCTACGCCCTGGGTTTGGGTTATAGCCACCCCTTCCCCGACGTGCTCCCCAGCCTGTCTTGCGAAGAAAACCTTCTCATGCCGTCAGAACAAGGCACCTGCCTGGGTGGCGGGCTCTCGCTGGCCGAAATCTACGAGCTTTTTCCTACTTTACACGAAGTAAAAGACCACTCCAGCGCAAGCTTGGCAGCCGAGCAACGGCATCTACTGGCGCTGGGGCGCATTCTGCGCACCGGGGTCAACCTGATCATGCTGAATAAAATCTCCGAGCATCTGGGGCCGGATAACTTGGGGTTGCTGTCCCAGGCTATTTCACAGCTCAAAGCGCAACGCTACACCCTGGTGCTGTTAGAACGCACCCAAGCTTATGTAGAACGCTTGGTTGACCAATGCTATGCCCTTAGCGAAGGGCAGTTGTTTTCAAGCGAAGGCTCTTTACCTTAACGGGCATTTAGCCAGGCTTGCCTAGCGGCTGCTTGGTACCAAAAAAAATGGGGCATCCCCTTAAGGGCTGCCCCATTTTGCTTACCTGCCCTGAAACGGCTGGCGCCCGAACTCAGGCTTCTTCGGTCGCTTTTTTACCCAGGCCAAGATAGCTTTCGATCACCCGTGGGTTGCCCGCGAGTTCTTTGGCCGGCCCTTCGAGCACCACTTCGCCGGTTTCAAGCACATAACCGTAGTCGGCTACCTGCAAGGCGGCGCGCGCGTTTTGCTCTACCAGCAGAATGGAAACACCCGTGCTGCGCAAACGGCCAATGATGTAGAAGATCTCGCGCACGATACGGGGCGCCAAGCCCAAGCTGGGCTCATCCAGCATCAAAAGCTGAGGCTGGGCCATCAGGGCTCGGCCTACAGCCAGCATCTGGCGCTCGCCCCCCGACAGCGTACCCGCTTGCTGCCAACGCCGTTCACGTAAGCGCGGGAACAGCTCGAAAACCTCGTCCATTTTTTCTTTCCAGCCGGCCTTGCCTGCACGATACATACGGAAGCCACCCAGCAGCAGATTGTCTTCGACTGACATACTGCCGAAGAGCTCGCGGGTTTCGGGCACCAGGCACATGCCCGCGGCAACGCGCCGCTCGACCTGCCAGGATTCAACCTGCTGGCCCAGATACTGCACCGAGCCCGAACTGTGGCCCACTGTGGGCAATGAGCCCATCAGGGAGTTGAGCAAGGTAGATTTGCCGGCACCGTTACCGCCGATGACAGTAACGATACTGCCCGCCGGGACCGTGATGTTGGCCCCTACCAGCGCGTTGACCTTGCCGTATTGCGTGGAAAGATTATCTACCTTCAGTACGGCTTGCGCCGATTGGCTTGCTGCGTTCATGCCACACCTCCTGCCGTGGCGGGAGTCCCTTCCGCGCCTTCCAATTCAAGATCATCATCAATGCCGCCCAAATAGGCCTCGAGCACAGCCGGGTTGGCCTGCACGACGTCCGGCGTGCCCTCGGCGATCTTGGTGCCGAAATCCATGACAACCAAATGGTCGGTGAGGTTCATGACAAAGTCCATATCATGCTCTACGAGCAGAATGCTCATGCCTTCGCTACGAAGCTGACCAAGCACTTTTGCGAGCTCTTGCTTTTCTTTGTAGCGCAGACCGGCGGCAGGCTCGTCAAGCAGCAGCAGGACAGGGTCGGCCGCCAAAGCGCGAGCAATTTCAAGAATACGCTGTTGGCCCAATGCCAGATTACCGGCTTGCTCGTAGAGGTAGTCGCCCAAACCGACACGATGCAACTGCTTGGCTGCCTCGTGCAGCAAGCGTGCCTCGTCTTTGCGTTCGATGTGCAGAGCGGCCTGGAGTACGCCTACACCACTGCGCAGGTGGGCACCCAAGGCGACGTTTTCGAGAACCGTCATGGTGGGCAGCAACTGCACGTGCTGGAAGGTACGACCTACGCCCAGCTTGGCGATCTCACGCGAGGGCAGTTTTTCGAGGCGCTGACCCAGGAAGGTAACAGTGCCACTGGTGACAGGCAACACGCCGGTGATGAGGTTGAAAGTCGTGCTTTTACCTGCGCCATTAGGCCCGATCAAACCGACGATTTCGCCTGCCTTGAGCTTGAAGCTGATATCGTTGACCGCCACCAAGCCGCCAAACTGCTTACGTGCCGATTCGACATCGAGTACCAAGGTACCCGCTTGCGGACGGGAGCGTTGGGGCAAGGCTTCGACTACAGGGGGAGGACCGCGCCTGCGCTTGGCTTCGCCTTGACCAGTGATGGAAGCCCACCACCCAGAAATAATGGGCCAAATGCCGTCACGAGCATATTGCAGCACCAGAATCATCAAAATACCGAAGACGACCAGCTCGAAGTTGGCGGTGGTATTGATGAGCTTGGGCAACACGTTCTGGATCTGGTCTTTGAGCAGCAGAATAAGGCTGGAGCCCATGATGGCACCCCACACACTGCTACCCCCACCCACGACCGCCATGAACAAGTATTCAATACCGTAGTTCAGGCCAAAGGGGCTGGGGCTGACGGCACGCTGCATATGCGCATACAACCAACCCGACACGCAAGCCAGCAAGGCCGAGTAGACGAAGATAATGACTTTGTAAGAAGCCATGTTCACGCCGAAGGATTCGGCCATGCCCTTGCCGTTTTTGAGTGCGCGAATGGCACGCCCAGGACGGGAGTCGAGCAGGTTGCGCGTGGCCCACATGGACAGGAAGACAAAAACCCAGATCAGGTAGAAGATGTCGCGGCCATCGAGCAAAGACAAACCCAAGAAGCTGATGGGCTGGATGCCGGCAATACCGTCGTATTGCCCCAAGAAGCTAAGGTTGCCGAACAAGTAGTACAGCGACAAGCACCATGCGATAGTACCCAGCGGCAAATAGTGCCCGGACAAACGCAAGGTGATGGCCCCAAGGACGAAAGCCACGGCAAAGGTGATGAGCAAACCGGCCACCAAGGCTAACCAGGGAGACCAGCCCGCAGCCGTCGTGAGATAGGCTGTGGTGTAGGCCCCTATACCGACGAACGCGGCTTGGCCGAAAGAGGTAAGGCCGCCAACACCCGTGAGAAGCACCAGGCCCAACACAACCAATGCTGCCAAGCCCACGTAATTGAGCTGGGTAATCCAGAACTCGGGGGTGGATGCGAGTTGGGGCAGTACCCCCAACGCCAAAATAAATACGACGAGAATGATGCGGTTCAGATTCATGATGTTACTCCTCGTCGACGTGCGTCGTGCCGAACGAACGCCACAGCAGGACGGGGATGATCAGGGTGAATACGATGACCTCTTTGTAGGCGCTGGCCCAGAACGAGGAGAAGGCTTCCAGGATGCCGACGAACAAGGCGCCCACCGCCGTGAGGGGATAACTGGCTAGACCACCAATAATGGCCGCCACGAACCCTTTCAGGCCGATGAGAAAGCCGGTGTCGTAGTAAATGGTGGTAACCGGCGCGATGAGCATGCCGGACAAAGCCCCAATGGCAGCGGCCAAGGTAAACGTAAGACTGCCGGACATATTGGTACTGATACCAACCAGGCGGGCACCGCGGCGGTTGACTGCGGTCGCTCGCAGAGCGCGCCCATACAGTGTTTTACCGAAGAACACCCATAACACCCCGATGAGCACGACGCATGTCAGTAGCACAAAGAGCGTCTGGGCAGACCAGCTGATCGAACCGATTTCGATCTGGCCATCCATGAAGGCGGGTGTACGCCAGCCTTCCGCACCAAAGAATACCAAGCCCAGTCCCAGCAGCGTGAAGTGCACGGCCACCGAAATAATGAGCAGAACCAAGATGCTGGCTTCGGCAATAGGCTGATACACCAGGCGATACAGCATAGGACCCAGCGGGATGACCAGCGCCAGCGAGAACAGCACGCTAAGCCACAGGGGCTTGTCGGCGCCCACGACGTAAGGCGCAACGAGGTACAAGACGATAGGCAGGCCAAGATTCCAGATGGCCGCCTTGAACAATCTGCCCCATTCGCCGGAACGAATAATGGAAAAGAGTTCGACGAGAAAAGTGAGCGCCCCTATTATGAGCAGCAGCTTCACCGTACCTGGCACGTGGCCGTTGACCAAAAAGGCCAGCGTCAGCGCGCCATAGGCGACGAATTCGCCCTGTGGGATAAAGATGACGCGGGTAACAAGGTATACCATCACCAGGGCCAAGCCCAGCAAAGCATACACCGCGCCATTCAGGATACCGTCCTGGAGCAATATGAATATTATGGTTGAGTCCATCTAACTACATCCTGTCTTGAAAAGAAGGAGCGCACCCGCAATGCCACGAGAACAAGAAACAAGGCAACCGGGGGTTGGAATTTTATAAAAATCCGTTGGAGCCGACGAGCGGTACCAAACCGGTTGCCACACTAACATTCGAAATTAAATCTAATTTAGCTGCGCATTATGGCCCAATTCAAAATGAAACGCCTCTTAGGGGATTCCCTGTATTTCTCTGTAACATCGGCGCCCTTACCTCATTCAGGTGACAAGTATGGTTTCTGACGGGTTTGCGGAACCAACGCTCGGCAAGAAAGTCGATTAACATAGTCTCCCACGCTCGAAGCGTTGGCGCACTTCCTGTAAACCCGCGTATTTAGGCTTGCGGGCGTGCCGACCTAAAAGCATGTGCTCAACCCACGCATTCCGAATTTGCCGCTATGTCTTTTCCGAAAGTCCGCAAAACCGAAGCTGAATGGCAAGCTCAGCTATCACCCATGTCTTTCCATGTACTGCGTCAGAAAGGCACCGAGCGCCCATTCTCGGGAGCTTATTGGCAAACCACTCAACTGGGTTTGTACCGCTGCGCAGGCTGTAACACGCCGCTGTTCCACTCTGACACCAAGTTCGACGCAGGTTGCGGCTGGCCCAGTTACTTTGCTCCCATAGACTCCGAGCGACTGATAGAAGAAACCGATCACAGTCATGGCATGGTGCGCACCGAAGTCATGTGCCGTCAATGCGGCGGCCATCTGGGCCACGTTTTCCCCGACGGCCCAGCGCCGACCGGCCTGCGCTTTTGCATCAACTCCGCGTCCATGACGTTCGAACCCCAAGAATGAAAAAGCTGCTTTTCGATCTCTTCCCCCTGATTCTGTTTTTCCTGGCGTTTCGCTACGCGGATATTTTCACCGCTACCGCTGTCGCCATGGTTGCCGGCGTGGGCCAGATTGCCTGGCTTAAGATCAAGCGCTCAACCATAGAACCCATGCATTGGGTCAACTTGGGCATCATCCTTGTGTTTGGCGGCGCCACGCTGTTCTTCCAAGACGACACCTTCATCAAATGGAAGCCCACCGTACTGTATTGGCTGTTTGGTTTGGCGCTGCTACTGGGCAAGTGGCTGTTTGGCCGCAACGTCATTCAAGGCGTCATGGGCAAACAGATTACTTTGCCCGACCCGGTCTGGACGCGGCTCAATCTTGCCTGGGCATTGTTCTTTTTCGTGTCCGGCGCACTCAATCTTTATGTCGCCTTTTCCGTCCAATTCACCGACTCACAATGGGTCAAC
>Ga0160490_100240_pt1 | contig 11720 bp, 12 predicted proteins | sample DIDnMG_7_FD_108210 | JGI IMG/M metagenome (GOLD analysis project Ga0160490, IMG submission 108210) | Enriched soil microbial communities from UW Madison campus, WI, USA - DID2934_E24_Lignin MG | ecosystem: Environmental > Terrestrial > Soil > Unclassified | place: USA: Madison, Wisconsin...
CCTGCAGGACTAAGCGCCCTGCTCTATCCGTTTGCCCCCTGCTCAAGCATCCAGCAAGCTGGAGAAGGCTTGAGCTGCCGGCGATAAAGGCCGCTTGGCGCGGCGTAAGCGATATAGCGGGCGGCTCAGCTGTAGCGGCATTTGCACCTGCGCAAGCCGTTTCAAGGCGATAAGGTCTTGCACCATGCAGGCAGGCAAAAGGGCCAGGCCCAGCCCTTGGGCCACCGCCCTGGCAATCCCTTCATTGCTACCGATTTCCAAGGTTCGGCTTGGCGTAACACCGCAAGCACGCAGCAGGCGCTGCGCCACTTCGCCGGTGCCCGAACCCGCCTCGCGCACCAACCAGGGCTCTGCACCCAATTGCTGCAGCGTAGGCCGCCCTGCCTGCGCCAATGCCGGCCAGCCCGCTGCGCTGACCACCGCCAGCGCCTCTTCTTGCCAAACGGTTGCCACGATACCGGCTTCGTCGACGACACCCTCAACCAAAGCCAGATCCATGTGGCAATCGAGCAGGCCTTCGCTGATGAACTGGGTGTTACCCACCACCACTTTGAGCTCGATATCGGGATGTTGATCGCGGTAAACCGCCAGCAAAGGTGGCAGCCAGTAGCCGGCTACCGTGGTGCTGGCGCCTATGACCAGCGTGCCTTGCCTGAGCCCCGTGCGGGCATGCACGTCTTCAAGTGCCGCATGCTCGAGTGCGAAGATTTCCTTCAGATGCTCGAACATGGCTTGCCCGGCTTCGGTGAGGTGTATGCCGGCGCGCGAAGTGCCGCGCCCGGCTCTGTCTACCAAAGCCAGGCCCAATTGCAGTTCTAGTTCTTTAACGCCTTTGGAAACCGCAGACTGGCTGACACACAGCAATTCCGCCGCTCGTGAGAAACCGCCTTGACTGGCAACGGCGTGAAACATGCGGGCCAGATGAAGATTCAGTGACATGGCAGCACACCCAAGGTATGAGCTTAATTCATTAATTGTTGAAAAATAGATATTTTACTTATATAACGAAAAATAATATGCTAAGAGCGTCTGATTTGTAAAGATGCACCGCTGTCATGTCCGCCTCTTCCCTTGCCGATACCTCTGCCCAACCCCTGCGCCACAGTGTAGGCTGGGTTTACGGCGTTTTATTATGCGTTTTGCTGGCCTGGCTGGCAGGCATACTGGCACAGCAAAGCGCCATGCAAAAAGCGGGTATCTCGGTCTTGCCGCTTGCCATTGTGCTGGGCATGATCATCGGCAATCTGGCACCTGCGCCCTTGCGCTTGGTCGACGCCGGTATTCAGTTTGCCAAAGGGCGCTGCCTGCGTCTGGGCATTATTTTGTTCGGCTTTCACCTGACGTGGTTCGAACTGCTTGCGGTGGGTGTCGGCGGCTTGGCGCTGGCAGTCACCATGCTGTCTATGGCTTTTCTGGTCACCGTCTATGTGGGCACGCGCTATCTGGGTATGGAACGCGACACCTGTATTCTGATTGGAGCAGGCAGTGCCATCTGCGGTGCCGCGGCTGTGTTGGCGACAGAACCGGTGGTAAAGGGGCGCAGCGACCAGGTCGCGGTGGCGGTGGCCACGGTGGTGCTGTTCGGCACCTTGGCCATGTTTGTCTACCCTGCCCTTTACCCTTATCTGGGCCTATCTGAAGTTGCCTATGGCCGCTATGCCGGCGCCACCATACACGAGGTAGCGCAAGTGGTGGTAGCGGGGGCTGCCGTGGGCCAGGCCGCTTTGCATGCCGCAGTCATCGAAAAAATGCTGCGAGTGCTGTTGTTGGCCCCCTTCTTGCTTTTGCTCTCGGCCTATCTTCTGCGTCGCCCTGACAGCGCGGCGGCTTCGCAAGACGCCAAGCGTTTGGTCATCCCTTGGTTTGCCCTGGGCTTCGTAGCCATGGCCGGGGTCAACTCCCTGGCTTGGCTACCCGAGCCGGCGGTAGCCGGCATTCTCAAGCTCGACGCTTTTTTGCTGGCCATGGCCATGACAGCGCTGGGCCTTAGCACGCGCCTACGCGACGTGCTGCGTGCCGGTTGGCGCCCCTTGTTGCTGGCCGCTATGACCGCCTTGATGTTGCTGGGTGTGGGCTATGTGCTGACGCGATGGTGGGTGGCCTGATAGGCGCGCAGACGCAGGGCATTACTCAGTACGAATACGCTGGATAAGGCCATGGCGCCAGCCGCAAAAATGGGCGAAAGCAACACGCCGTTAAAGGGGTACAACACCCCTGCCGCTACGGGAATCAGGGCCGTGTTGTAGGCAAAAGCCCAGAACAGGTTCTGGCGAATATTGCGCAAGGTCGCACGCGACACCCCTATGGCATCGGGCACACCCAGCAAGTCGCCGGACATCAACACGACGTCGGCAGCTTCCATGGCCACATCGGTACCCGTACCGATGGCAATGCCCACGTCGGCCTCGGCCAAGGCCGGTGCATCGTTGATACCGTCACCCACATAGGCAATCAGCCCGTGGGTGTCACGCAGTTTACGTACCGCTTCGACTTTGCCGTTGGGCAGCACCTCAGCCACCACTTCGTCTATGCCCAGTTTGCGCGCAATCGCTTCGCCGGTACGACGGTTGTCCCCCGTGATCATGACCACTTTGAAACCCTGTTGGTGCAGGCTGTCTATGGCTTGACGCGTGGTCGGCTTAAGCGGGTCGGCCACCGCGATCATGGCTGCCAGTCGGCCATCCAGGGCGGCAAACAAAGGGGTTTTGCCCTCGTCGCCCAGTCGTGCCACTTCCGCCTCGAACACCGAGACATCCAAACCCAGCTTACGCATATAGCGGTCGGCGCCAACCTTGACGTCCACGCCGTCTACCTGGCCGGTTACGCCAAAACCCGTGACTGACTGAAAGGCTTGGGCGGGCGTCGCCTCGCGACCGTTCGCCTCTTGTGAGGCCCGCACGATAGCCTGGGCAATAGGATGCTCGGAATGCGCCTCGACCCCGGCGACAGCCGCCAATACCTGGAAACGCTCGAACCCTGCCGCCAGGATCAGGTCAGTCAGTTCAGGCCGGCCTTTGGTGAGCGTGCCGGTTTTATCCACCGCCACGACGCGGGCATCGGCCAAGCGCTGCAGGCTTTCACCCTTACGGAAAAAAATGCCCATCTGCGCCGCGCGGCCTGTGCCCACCATGATGGAGGTGGGCGTGGCCAAGCCCATGGCGCATGGGCAGGCAATAATCAACACCGCCACGGCATTCACCAAGGCGAATGTCAGTGCAGGCTCGGGGCCCCATAACAACCAGACCCCGCAAGTGATCACAGCAGCCAGCATGACGGCGGGCACGAACCATAAGGTGATCTTATCCACCAGTGCTTGTATGGGCAGCTTGGAGGTCTGGGCGCGCTCGACCATTTGAATGATCTGCGCCAACACGGTTTCTTCACCCACGCTTTGGGCCTGCATCATCAGCGCACCCGTTTGATTCAAGGTGCCGCCCACCAGTTCGGCACCCTCTTGCTTTTGCACGGGCACAGGCTCGCCACTGATCATGGATTCATCCACGAAGCTGTCGCCACTGATCACCAAGCCATCTACGGGTATGCTTTCGCCCGGACGCACCTGCAAGATGTCGCCGGTTTTGACCTCTTCGATAGGAATATCGCTGATGGCCCCATTACACTGCACATGGGCGGTACGGGGTTGCAGCGTGATCAGGCGGCGGATGGCGTCTGAGGTACGGCCTCTGGCCCGGGATTCCAGAAAGCGCCCCAGCAGGATCAGCGTGCAGATGACAGCCGCCGCTTCGTAATACACATGCACCGTGCCCGGCGGCAACCATGTCGGCGCAAAAGTGGCTACCAGCGAGTACAGATAGGCTGCGCCCGCGCCCACCGCCACCAAAGAATTCATATCTGGCGCCCCGCGCAACAAGGCCGGAATACCCAAAGTAAAAAAGCGCCGCCCCGGGCCCACCAGTACCAGCGTGGTCAAGACAAACTGAATCAACCAGCTGGTTTGCATGCCGATATTGGCCATCACCCAATGGTGCATGGCGGGAATCATATGGCTGCCCATTTCGAGTATGAATACCGGCAAGGCCAGTATCAGTGAAATGATCAGCGACTGTTGCAACTGGGCCTGCTCGGCTTGTTGCTGCTTGGCCAAGCGGTCCTGCGCCTCGCGCTCGTCCAATATGGCTTCGTAACCGACCTTCTTGACAGCTGCCAAGGCCGCAGCGGCGTCTGCGGCTCCTTCGAAACGCACATCGGCTTTGCCCGTGGCAAGATTGACGTTGGCCTGGGCAACCCCCGGCAACCCGCCCAAGGCCCGCTCTACTCTACCCACGCACGCGGCACAACTCATGCCTGATACCAGCAGGCTGACGTGCGATGCTTCGCTCTGTGAATTGGGGCTAAGGGTAGAATGCATGAAAATCTCCTGCCGTATACACGGCAACCAACAAGCGCTAATAAGATATCTTAAAGCTTCCCGACATGGCAAAGACGAACTCCACCCCAGAGATCATCGGTAGCAACTACCTTTTACCCCACGTAGACCGGGGCAACATCGCCCAGTGGCCAAGCTCGACAGAGCTCTTCTACAAGAACAAGCGTGATTACGAAGAGCAGCTGGCCGCCTATGGCGAACGTCTAAGCAATCGCCAGGAAATGCTGTTTGCCGGCAGTCAACAGGCATTGCTACTGGTGTTTCAGGCCATGGATGCCGCGGGCAAGGATAGCACCATCAAAGCCACGCTAACCGGCATCAACCCGCAAGGTTGCGACGTGACCTCATTTCGAGCGCCCAGTGAGCGCGACCTGAGCCACGATTTCCTCTGGAAAGCGCAGCGGCACCTGCCCAGCCGCGGCATGATGGCCGTCTTTAATCGCTCTTACTACGAAGACGTGCTGGTGGTGCGCGTACACCCCGAGTTCTTGGAAGGCGCGGGCATGGGGCACCGCATGAACGATCTGAGCGCGCTGTGGCGCGAGCGTTATGCTTCTATTGTCGATTTCGAAGGCCACTTAACACGCAACAACACGCGCGTGGTGAAGTTCTTCCTGAATGTGTCGCCCGAAGAGCAGCGCAAACGCCTGATCGCCCGCCTGGACGACCCCACCAAACACTGGAAATTCGACCCTTCCGATGTGGCCGAGCGCGGGCACTGGGACGACTACATGCAGGCCTACCAAGATTGTCTGGGCGCCACGCACACCGAAAACTCGCCGTGGTACGTGATTCCCGCTGATGACAAAGAAAACATGCGCCTTATCGTCGCCCAGATTCTGCAGGAAACCCTGGACAGCATGAGCCTAAACTACCCCAAGCCGGCCCTGGATTTCGAAGTGCAGTCTCAGGTTTGGCGCAAGGCGCTGGGAGACAAGCCCAAGGACAAGGAAAAAGGCAAGAACGGCAAAAACGGCAAGAATACCGACTGAGCCGCGCCGTGCCTGCGTTTTAAAGGATGTCGTTCACCACGTCTATCGGACGGCACAGCCGCGTGCCTTTAGGTGTGGTGACAAAAGGCCGATTCAGCAAAATGGGGTGGGCCGCTATGGCTTGCAGCAACTGCTCATCGCTTAGCGTCTCGTCGCCAAGCTTAAGCTCGGTGTAGATCGCCTCTTTTGCACGCATGGCCTCACGTACTGTCAGGCCGGCCGAGCCTATCAGGCTTTCAAGCGCTTGCTCGTTCAGCGGTGTTTTCAGATATTCGACAATATTCGGTTCGACACCGCTGTCGCGAATCATCTGCAAGGTGTTACGCGAAGTGCTGCAGCGGGGGTTGTGATAAATCGTGATCATGGCAAGGCCCGTTTGAACAAACTGCCCCGCATTCTACGGTAAAGATGCGGGGTTTGCCCTGCCCTAGCCGCGCTGCTACAGTACAGTCTTGGTAAGCCTGCCTTTCGGCCAACTCTTTACAAGGGCTGTGTTCCAGATGTCCGACTTCCATTCTTTGCAGGCACGCGCCATTACCGGCGAATCTGTAGATTTCTCTTCTTTCCGCAATCAGGTCGCGTTGGTCGTCAATGTGGCCTCTAAATGCGGCTTCACTTCCCAGTACGAAGGCCTGGAAGCGCTCTACCAAGAGTACAAAGACCAAGGTTTTGTCATATTGGGTTTTCCTTGCAACCAGTTTGGTCACCAAGAACCCGGCAATGCCGTAGAGATCCTGGCCTTTTGCGCTACCACATACAAGGTGAGCTTCCCCTTGTTCGAAAAAATCGACGTTAACGGCCCCAAGACCCATCCCGTCTATGCCTGGCTCAAAGAACAAAAGCCCGGCATTCTAGACACCGAAGCCATCAAGTGGAATTTCACCAAGTTTCTGATAGGCCGTGATGGCCAGGTGATAGACCGCTTTGCCCCTACCACTACGCCCGACGCCCTGCGCAAGCCCATTCTGGCCGCTTTGCAAGCGAGCGCCTGACGCTTACTTTTGCCAACCGACACCATGATAGATCTTTACTATTGGACGACACCCAACGGCCATAAGGTTACGATGTTTCTTGAGGAAACCGGCTTGCCCTACAAGCTGATCCCCGTCAATATCGCCAAAGGCCAGCAGTTCGAACCCGATTTTCTCAAGATTGCGCCTAATAACCGGATTCCGGCCATGGTCGACCACCAAGCCGCCGAAGGCGAAGGCCCGTTGGCCTTGTTTGAGTCGGGCGCCATTCTTTTGTATTTAGCCGAAAAAACCGGCCAGTTTTTACCCCAGGGCCTTCGTGAACGCCACGAAACTCTGCAATGGCTGTTCTGGCAAATGGGTGGGCTTGGGCCCATGGCGGGCCAAAATCATCATTTTGCTACCTATGCCACCGAAAAACTGCCCTACGCCATCCAACGTTATGTGGGGGAAACCGGTCGTTTATACGGCGTGCTCAACAAGCGTCTAGCCGACCGTGAGTTCGTAGCTGGCGAGCACTACTCCATTGCCGACATGGCTTCCTACCCTTGGATAGTGCCGCACGAGCGCCAGCAGCAGAATCTAGACGACTTCCCCCATTTGAAGCGCTGGTTTCAAGCCATAGCCCAGCGCCCGGCTACCCAACGCGCCTATGCGCGCGCCCAAGAAGTCAATACGCAACCCACTGTGCACGACGAAGAAGCCCGCAAGATACTGTTCGGGCAAAATGCCGCGACCGTACGCTAAAGCACCATGACACTCTCATTTCATTACGCTTTACGCCCGCTAGGCGGGCTTATGCTTGCTACGCTGCTGGCTGCGTGCGCCAGTGGGCCTAAAGATCATGTTTCCCTGATCCCCGCCGAACAAATTGCCCAAGAAAGCAGTAAAGACGGCGTTTTCACGCAACCCCGAAAATGGGAACGCAAGGCGCCGGGCTGCGAAGGGCAATGCCCCACCATCACGCTGGATTCCTTGGTGTTTCCGGGCAACCCCAAGTTGACCCAGTGGGTAGACGAGGGTCTGGCGCAGATGACGACGCTTTGGCAAGACCCGCCGCCCGATTACACCAACCTTGCGGGGTTCGAGGCCTATTTCTGGCGTACGGCTGCACCTAAAGATTCTGCCGTGCTGGCTGCCAAGGCGCGCTATCGCAGCCAAGGCCTGACCGTTATCGAGCTGAACACCTGGCAATACATTACCGGAGCCGCCCACGGTATTCCGGCCACACGCTTCATCAATTGGGATAATCGCACTGATCAACTGATTACCCTGAAAGACATCTTGCTGCCGGGCCGAGCCGGCGCTTATGAAGCAGCCCTCAGGCAGGCGCACGCGGCGTGGCAAAGCCAGCAGCCAGACGCCCAACTGGATATGCAACAGTTCAAACGCCTATGGCCGTTTCAGCTGACCGACAATTTTGCGCTTACCGACACTGGCCTGGTTGTTAAATACGATGCTTATGCCATTGCGCCCTATTCTTCGGGCCAGCCCGAGCTGCTGATTCCCTACAGCGCCTTGCAAGGCGTGCTTAAGCCCGAATACCTGCCCCAGTAATATTGTGGGCAGGCTTCGCGGCAAGCGCTGAAGACGGCGACGCTCTACCAGGTGTCGCCGTCTTCGCGTTCGAAGCGTTGAAGGTCAAAGTAAGAGGAATTACCTTGAGGCGGCTCGCCTTCGGTTTGGGCTGGCTTGGACTCGGCGGGGCTGGGCTGCGCCGGCACAGGGGCTGCCACGGCCCGGGCAGGTGTGGTCGCAGGAAGCGCTGGTTCGCCTTCGACTTGCCGACGCAAGGCCGCACGTTTGTCTAATTCTCGTTTGGTAAGGTCTTGCAGCTTGGCAGCCAAAGCATCGTGCTTGCGCACCTTGGCCCAATCCACCGCCGAACGGCTTTCCAGATTACGCGCAGTAATGTCGGCACCCGCCGCCAACAGTACGCGGATGGCCTCTTCACTGCCCCCGTAAGCCGCCATCATGAGGGGTGTCGTGCCGTCGGGCCCGGGCGCATTGACGATGGCCTGATGTTTAAGCAACATTTTCATCGTGTCAATTTGCCCGGTAGAAGCCGCGTAATGCAAAGGCGTCCAACCCAGGCGATTCACTTGCGCACCCTTGGCAATCAGTTGCGCAGCCCGCTGCGTTTGGCCTACCACCGCCACATACATCAGTGGGGTTTCGTCTATTTTATTGGTCACATTGACATCGATTTTGCGATGGGCCAGCAACAGATCAAAACTTTTCCAGGAGTCTTCCCGTACGGCTTGCATGATGGCCGGCATGCCTTCAGCCGTGACGGCGTTAGGGTCTACGCCGCGCCGCAGGCCTTCCCGCACGTCAGAGGCGTGGTCATTCGTCAAGGCAATCCACCAATCTTTTGGGGCAGAGGCTGCACCCATCAAGCTAAGACTGAGGCCTAGCAGCAAAAGCCAGGTCGCGAAGCGGCGAAAACCTATAGAATTTTGCATATTTTCAATATAATCAAATGGTTATATACCAAACCTATAATTCACTTCAAATAATCTACATTAAGTTTAGAAGACCAAATTATTCACTTTAAATCATTAACTTAATGAATCATATCAATGTAAATTATAAGAAGTGCCTCACTGGCCTTAAGGCTTGGCCTTGGCGAATAATTTAAAGAAATTTGCGCGGGTGGCCGCCGCAATTTCCTCTACCTTAAGCCCTTTCAAGTCGGCAATATGTTGAGCCGTATAAGGCACCAACGAGGGGTCGTTCAATTTACCGCGAAAAGGTACGGGCGCCAGAAAAGGGGCGTCCGTTTCTATCAGCAGGCGCTCCAAGGGCATGCGCTGCGCGACGTCGTGCACCACCTTGGCGCTTTTGAAGGTCACGATGCCAGACAATGAAATATAAAAATTCATGTCCATGGCAGCTTGGGCGACGTCCCAATCTTCGGTAAAACAGTGCATCACCCCGCCACACTCGTCAGCGCCCTCTTCGCGCATGATGCGCAGCGTGTCTTCGCTGGCCGCACGGGTATGAATAATCAAGGGTAGCCCGGCTTGGCGAGCCGCACGAATGTGCACGCGAAAACGTTCGCGCTGCCACTCCAAGGGTTCTGTCAAACGGTAGTAATCCAGGCCGGTTTCACCTATGGCAATCACTTTGGGGTGCTGCGCACGCGACACCAAGTCTTCTACCGTAGGTTCTTGTACGTCTTCGTAATCGGGGTGCACCCCCACGGAAGCAAACAAATGTTCCTGAGTCTCGACCAGTTGCAGCAAAGCCGGCCAGGCAGGCAGATTGACGCTGACTACCAGCGCATGGGTGACGCGTTGGCTTTCCATGCGCGCCAGCACCTCGGGCAGTTGGCTGGACAAATCGGCAAAGTCGAGATGGCAATGAGAGTCTATAAACATGGAGTTTCCAGAATTCGATACTGTCTGTGGCCTTAGTCCAAGGCCAATACTTAAACCGCAACCGTGCCGCGACAGGCTTGGCCCAGCCTATGCAGGGTTTTGTAGGCAAACAAGCGCGCATTAAGCGGGTGGCCGGCCAAGCGGCTTTGGCTGTTCAACCACTTGGCCGCATCAGCGGCGATACGGGCATCGGTGCGCCCTGCCAGTGCGGCCGTCACTTCGCCCAGGCTGGGAAAATACCGCACGGGCAAATCCAAAGTGGCAAACTGCAAATCAACGATAAAACGTTGCAAGGTGTCTAGCCAGATTTGTGGGGCTTGAACCTCTAGCAACTGGGCCAGTTGCATATAGTCGGGTTCGTCCTCGGCATTGACTGCGTTTGCCCATTGTCGTAGCCAGGCCGGGCATACGTCATCCGATTCCTGCGAAAAAGCCAAGGCGTGCAAGGGCGCACCTCCGCGGGCGTCCAGCCAAGCTTCCGGCTGGGCGACCTGCCTGTCTTGCAGCCACTTCAAGGCCGATGTGCGATCGGGCACAGGCAAAGGCAGACGGCGGCAGCGCGACACCAAAGTAGGCAGCAGCTTATCTGGCGCATCGGCCACGACAAGAAACAAGGTGTGCTCGGGGGGCTCTTCCAAGACCTTCAGCAAAGCGTTGGCCGAGATCATGTTCAGGGCCTCTGCTGGATACAGCACCACCACCCTCCAGCCACCCCGGTGGGTAGCCGTGTTGAACCAGTCGTGTAAAGCACGCAGCTGTTCTACGCGTATATCTTTCGAGGCCGATTTGCTGCGTGTGCTCTCCTGACTGTCTTCAGCCGGTGTTTCGCCCTCTTGCTGTGCCACAGCGTCTGGCCTTATCAAGCGCAGATCAGGGTGACTGCCTTTGGCGACCCAATGGCAAGCGGCACAGGCGCCGCAGGCCAAGCCCGCTTGGGGAGCTTCACACAGCAAAGCGGCGGCAGCGGCCTTGGCAAATTCGCGCTTGCCTATGCCTGACATGCCGTGAATCAACCAAGCGTGTGAAAAGCGATTACGGTCGCCCAGCCAAGCTTGGGCCAGGTCGCGCTGCCAAGGCAGAAATTCGGGCATGCCGGCCAAGCTCATGGGCGATGCCCCTGCTGGCGCTGACGCCATTGATTCAGCAGCTCATCGGCCTGCGCCAGCAATTCGCTGCGCACGGCCTGAATCGACTGGGTGCCATCTAACACCCTTAGGCGTTGAGGGTCGCCGGCGACACGCTCATGGTAGGCCTGACGTGTTCTTTGAAAGAAATCGGCTTGTTCGCGCTCGAAGCGGTCCAGCGTCCGACTTTGCGCCAGGCGTTCGCGCGCCACCTCCAGGGGCACATCGAATATCCAGGTGCGATCGGGTTGCAGCTGGGGGTGTACCCAGTGCTCAAGCGCAGCCACGCGAGCACCGCCCAGTTGACGCCCGCCGCCTTGATAGGCGTAGGTGGCATCGGTGAAGCGGTCGCACACGACCCAGCTGCCGGCCCGCAAAGCGGGAAGTATCAATTGCTGTAAATGCTCGCAGCGCGCGGCAAACATCAGCAAGGTCTCTGTTTCCAGATGCATGGGCTCGGTCAGCAATAATTCGCGCAGTTTTTCGCCCAAGGGCGTGCCGCCCGGTTCGCGCGTACTGACAACGTCCAGACCTTGAGCATGAAGATGCTCGACCAGCGCCTGTACGTGGGTGCTTTTCCCCGCGCCGTCCAAACCTTCCATGGTGATGAAACATCCGCGCGTGACGGCATCAAGTTGCATCATTGCCCTCTATTCAAGATGAAGCGCGACACGGCGCGGTTGTGTGCCTGCAGGTTCTCGGAAAACTCGCTGGTGCCATCGCCTCGCGAAACAAAATACAAATAGCGGTGGGCTTCGGGGTGCAGCGTCGCCTGCAAGGCGGCCTTGCCGCTATTGGCGATAGGCGTTGGTGGCAGCCCAGCACGGGTGTAAGTATTCCACGGCGTGTCGGTGGTCAGGTCG
>Ga0160490_100241_pt1 | contig 11607 bp, 9 predicted proteins | sample DIDnMG_7_FD_108210 | JGI IMG/M metagenome (GOLD analysis project Ga0160490, IMG submission 108210) | Enriched soil microbial communities from UW Madison campus, WI, USA - DID2934_E24_Lignin MG | ecosystem: Environmental > Terrestrial > Soil > Unclassified | place: USA: Madison, Wisconsin...
CACGTACTGAGGCATCAAACCGACGTGCGCCATGACGGGAACACCCCGTTCAACCAGATACTGTGTAACCGGTGCCAGCGCGGCCCCGCCTTCGAGCTTGACGCCCGCCGCACCCGCCGACAACATTTTGGCTGCGTTGGTAAACGCCTGTTCGAGCGAGCCTTGATAGCTGCCGAAAGGCATGTCTGCCAGAATGCAGGCACGCCGCGTAGAGCGAACCACTGCTGCCACGTGGGCGGCAATCTGATCAGTCGTAAAAGACAGGGTATCTGGTAGGGCGTAGCCCACCATTGCCGTCGAATCCCCTATCAGTATCATATCGAGGTGGGTATCAAGCAGCCGCGCAAAAGGCGCACTATACGAAGTGAGCGAAGCGATCTTTTTCTGGCCTTTGTAGGCCATCAGCTGAGGGATAGTCAAACGCTTAACTTCAGTATGTATACTCACGGTCTGCTCCTTGCAAAATCCTAGGTGCCCGGCACCTTTGTATGGCACAGTGCCCACACTTACCGGAGAGCAACATGTCCAACATTATGAATACCTTCAAACTGCACGATGGCCATTCCGTCCCCCGTCTGGGATTCGGTGTGTGGCAGATCGAAAATGATATTGTCGCCGATGTTGTGCGCACCGCCATCGAAACAGGCTATCGCCTGATCGATACGGCTGCCATATACGGCAACGAAGAGGGAGTAGGCCAAGGCCTGCGCGACAGCGGCATCGACCGCAAAGACCTGTTTGTTACCACCAAAGTGTGGAACGACAGCCATGGCTACGACGCCACCATGAAGGCGTTTGAAGACAGCATGGCCAAGTTGCAGCTGGAATACATAGATCTGTACCTGATTCATTGGCCTGCCCCAAAAATCGGGCTGTACCATGAAACCTGGAAGGCCATGATACAGCTTAGAGACGAAGGCCGTATCAGATCCATAGGCGTCTCCAACTTCAATACTTCTCATATTCAGCGCTTGCTGGACGAAACCGGCGTGCTGCCTGTGCTTAACCAGATAGAGCTGAACCCGCGCTTCCAGCAACCCGAATTACGCGAATATCACGCCGAAAAAGGGATAATCACGGAATCGTGGAGCCCCCTGGGCCATGGCCAGGCCGACCACGACCAGCTTTGGGAAAACCCCATTTTGCAAGCCATTGCGGTCAAGCATCAGCGCACCATTGCTCAGATTATTCTGCGCTGGCACTTGCAGCTGAACAATATGGTGATCAGTAAATCGGTCAACCCACACCGCATACGCGAGAACTTCGCCGTCTTCGACTTCATGCTCGATAACGACGACATGGCCAACATTGCCACGCTGCACGACGGCGAGGCCCGCCGGGGCCCCGACCCCGAGCGTTTCCGCTTGCCCAAAACCAGCTAAGCCGCCCTCTGCCGGCTTCGGTCAGGCTCGCGCCGTAGCGGCACGGGCCTTGACCACCCACAAGACGTAATACGCGGCCAGCGCAGGCGGCAAACCGAAAGAGACCAACAACACCCACGCCGCACGGCCTGCACCCTCTACACCGCCGGGGTCGCTAAAGCCCGCCGCGTTGGCAATCATGCCACCCAATGCCGACCCAAACGCCACTGCGTAAAGCTGCACGGTAATGATGGCCGAAGAAGCCATGTTTTCTTGACCTGCCGGCGCCACTTTGTAGATGTGCGTCAGCATGTGAGGCCAACACATGCCTATGCCCAAGCCTACCCCCAACAAAGGCAAGGCCAACACCGTCGCCGATACCCCAGGCCCGGGAAAATCCACAGTCAGCAACAGCCCCAATGCAGCAATGGATACTGCCGTCACGGCAGGGCCTAAACGCAGCACGATAGGAATGACAGCCCCGGTCTGGCCGGCGCTACTGACGGTGCCTATCGTCCAGCCTATCGAGATCAGCGAAGCCAGATAGCCGGCTGCCAGCGGCCCATGACCATGCAGCACCTGCAGAAAATACGGAACGAAAATTTCGCTGGTAATGACGATGCTCAGCAGTGCGATGCAGGCATACACCGCCCCCATTTTGGCGAGATCATAGGCCCCTTCCGGCATCAAGCGGGTTCGACCACGCAGGTCTGCAAAAGCGATAAGCAGTGTCAAGATGCAGCCAGCCACAACGCCCAACAGATTCTTCCACGCTACAGGGCTAAGGCTGGCAACGGAAACCGCCAATACGGCCAGCACCATTAAGCCGAGCTGCACAAAAGGCACACCCTGCGCTTGTCGCGACAAGGCGCTTTGCCGCTTTAACTGAGTTTGCACCACGACAGCCAACCCAGCCGCCACCAGGATCACCGACCAGAAGGCCCAGCGCCACAGCCCGGCCTCGGCGAATATGCCGCCAATGGCAGGCCCCAACAGGGTAGCCACCCCCCACATGCTAGACAGCAAGGCCATAGTTTTTGGCCATAAGCGCTCTGGAAACACAATGCGCACACTTGAATAGCTAAGGCCCAGCAAGGCGCCGCCCCCCAACCCTTGCAAAGTACGCCCCACCAACATCCAGGCAATATCGGGTGCCATGGCACACAAGACGGTGCCTACCGTAAAGACAACGATAGCCAGCAAAAATGCCTTGCGTGGGCCAGCCGCAGTCTGCAGATGGGGCGAGAGGGCCGAGCTTAAAATGGAAGCCATGACGAACAAGGTCATATTCCACGAGTAGTAAGCAAGCCCGCCTATGTCTTGCACGACCGAGGGCAAAATGGTCGCAACAATGAACATATTGACGGCGTGCAAGGCCACCCCGCCCGCCAGCGCCAGAGTGCGCAAACCATTGCGCCCCCATAGCAACTCAGACCAAGACGCCGTCGTTCCTTCCTGCCCGTCCTGCACCGACATGACAACTCCTAATAAAACAAACTCTTGAAGCGGCGCAGCACCAAGCTGCCCACTTTGCCCCTCTTAGCGCCAGAAGGTGTCACGCCTAGCCATCATACCGACAGCGCAGCATTTGATAATTTCCCAGAGATACTGCGCCAGTGGCGCGGGGGCACGATTTTTGCGGTGCACCAACATGATGCGCCGCGTCAGCGGGGGTGACAAACGTCGTACCTCCAGACCTGGCAGACCCGTTTCCGGAATGGCCAACCCTGGCATGATGCTGACACCCAGCCCTGCCCTGATCATCTCAAACGCAGCCGTTGCATGCCCCACCTGCTGCGCGACTCGATGCGCTATGCCGTGTCGGCGCAAGGCTTCGTCTATCAGACGTCGACTGCCCGAAGCTTGATCCAGCAAAACCAGCGCCTGCCCCGAAAGGGCCTCCCACGGAAGCTCGCGCTCGTCACGCAAGACCTCGCTGGCCGGCGTAGCCACAACCACGAAAGGGTCGGTCAGTATGGTTTCGCCGTCCAGTTCGCGAAGACGATCTGCGCTGGGTTCGACCACCACGCCAAAATCCACCTCTCCCGACAACACACTGGCCAACACGTCGGACTGTACCCGGTCCAGCAGCAGTATCTCCATACCGGGCTCGCGTTCGGCACATTCAGCCAGACACAAAGGCATCAGCATGGCGGACAAAGTGGGGCTGCTGGCAACCCGTACCTTGCCACGTCGCATACCGGCCCAATTGCGCAACTCCATCAGCATATTGTCGAGCTCGTCCACCCATTGGGGTAGCCGCTGCGCAAGCATGGCTCCAGCTTCGGTCAGCACGACCTCGCGGGTGGTGCGATCAAACAGGCGTATGCCCAGCTCATCCTCGAGCTCGTGCACGGCCCGGCTGACCGCCGGCTGCGACAAGCCAATGCGGGAGCCAGCCCGACTGAAGTTGCGCTCCTGGGCTACCGCCAGAAACACACGTATCTGACGGAAGCTGACATTCACACGCAGTCGCTCACGAAGTCGCGCAGCACCTGCGCGCACACATCAGGTTTCTCGACTTGCAGAAAATGTGTGGTGTCTGGCACGGACACATAGCGTAAGCCATAGTTTTCCGCCATCCACCGACATGCCTCGCCTGAGACCTGCACACCCTCGACAGCGGGATCACATGCCACCAGCTGCAGCGGTATGCTGACACGGCCTACATGTTCGAACAGCGCCGCGTCGTCGTTAGTTGCAAAAACATGCCCCTCACGATCCGGCGCACAAGAAAGCCGCCATCCTTGCCCATCGGTATCGGGACGCATAACCGCCTGTGCCATGTCTTGATAGGCCTGGGGCAACCAGCGCGACAAATGCGACTGTTTGGCAAACTGGGCAGCCAACTCGGAGGGCTCGTTGAAACGGCTGCGACGGGTGACGACGCGCGCCGCCAAACCGTACATCTCGGCCATGTGTGCGTGCCTATAGGGGTTGCCCTCGGGCGGCATGAAGGGCGGATCGTACAGCACCAGCGCGTCTAGGTCGGCACCGCGTTCACGTAAGTATGCAACCGAAACAATAGAGGACAAAGAATGGAAAGCGCCTACGGTGGTGCGGCGACCCAACACGCGGTTAATGGCACGCAGCACATCACCCATGTCACGTCTAAACCATTCCCAGTTGTGATGCTCGTACCGGCCGGCATCGCTGCGACCATGGCCGCGAAAATCGAATACCGCCACCTGAAAGACATCGGTCAGGCGCGACCAGAAGTCAGCATAACCATCTACCGCCATGCCGTTGCCATGGCTACACACCACACGTATCTTTGCATCTTCGGGGCCGAAAACACGGACGGGGATCTTGACGCCATCGGCCATGACGGCAACCATTTGCCGACCATCCAGCGTCAAACCCGAAGAAAGCTGCTGACTAATTGATTCCATGAAAATTCCTGCGCTCTGATTAATGCGGAAAAATTATATATCTATGCAATAAATCCATTTCTATTTTGAAGCGAACTCGCGTTCAATACCTGCCTTATGAAACGGCCTTCTTACCTCCCCGACAATTACACCCTCGCCCTACTGGGCGCCTTGGTGCTTGGCAGCATACTGCCAGCTTCCGGCGTCATTGCCACCGGCCTGGGCTGGTTAACCACCGCTGCCATCACTTTGCTGTTTTTTCTGCACGGTGCGCGCTTGCCGCGCGAAGCCATTATTGCCGGCTTGACGCATTGGCGCCTACACCTGTGTATTTTCAGCTGCACCTTCATCATTTTCCCCATTCTGGGTTTGGTGGCCCGCCCAGCCCTGACGCCCCTGGTGTCCAACTATCTGTACGTGGGCATATTGTTTCTGTGCATGTTGCCGGCCACCGTGCAGTCTTCTATTGCTTTGACCTCCATCGCCAAGGGCAACGTACCTGCTGCCTTATGCAGTGCATCCGCGTCTACATTGCTGGGCGTGGTGCTGACGCCATTTCTCGTCAACTGGCTTGTGGTGCCCACGGGCGGTGCTGGTGCCTCACTTGAAGCCGTGGGGCGCATCATGTTGCAGCTGATGTTGCCTTTCATCCTTGGTCATTTATTGCGCGCACGTTTAGGCGCGACCCTCAAACACCGCAAGCTCGTCATGTTTGTGGATAGAGGCTCTATCTTGCTGGTGGTTTATACCGCATTCAGTGCTGCATCACTGGCTGGCTTATGGCAACACATTTCAGGTAAAGAGCTGGCTGGCTTGGTGCTGATCTGCGCCCTATTGTTGGCAATCATGCTGGGAATCATCTTTGCGCTGGGCCGCATCATGGGCTTTAGCATAGCCGACCGCGTCACGCTGACCTTCTGTGGCTCGCAAAAAAGCCTGGCCAGCGGCGTACCTATCGCCCATATTCTGTTCTCTGCGTCCACCGTGGGCGCCATGGTCGTGCCCTTGATGATTTTTCACCAGATGCAGCTGATCGTTAGCTCTGTACTAGCGCAGCGCTGGGCCAAACACCCTGAGCACGAGGCGGAATCGGGCACCAGCCACTGACGCGCAGGCTTACTCAAAGACGGCTACGCGGTTCCGGCCACCTAGTTTGGCTTGGTAGAGCATGTCATCGGCAAGCTTTAGAACCGCAGCAATGGATTTGGCATCATCCGGCCAATGGGCCACGCCCAGCGACACGGTAATGTTGCCCACCATGGGCATATCGGCCGCTTCAACCTGGCGGCGCAGGCGTTCGGCCATCTGGGCAGCAGCGTGTTTATCCGTGCCGGGCAACAGAATCAAGAACTCTTCTCCACCGACTCGACACGGCACATCACCGGCACGGCAGACCTCTTTCAAGCAGTTGGCCAGAGATTGCAGCACCTGATCGCCTACATCGTGGCCGTAGGTATCGTTGATTTTCTTGAAGAAATCAATGTCTACCGAGACCGCAGCGAAAGGCAGATTTGCGGTCTGGAACTCCGTCAACGCCGCGTCTAAGCTGCGGCGATTACCCAAGCCCGTCAGTGGATCGGTATGCACGTCTGCGTGCAGCCTGCGAATATTGTTTTTAAGCAGGCCTATCCCCAACAGCATAATGCGCTTGAGTTCCTGGGCCTCAAAATACCAGGAGTTCACGGTCTGAATGCGGTCTTCCGTGGTCGTGTCATCCATGCTTTGCGCACTGTTGGCCAAAAGCCGCAAAGGGCGTGAGATCAGCCTGGCGCACCACCAGATCACCAGCAGAGAAAACAGGGTGACCGGCAAGGTCTTGAAAATGACTCGCTGCATCAAAGACTCTATCGGCGCCAGCGTCTGCGCTTTAGGCCGCTGGGCCACCACTCCCCAACCTGTGCTTTCCACAACCGCATAACCGGCCAGCACGGGCACTTGACGGCTGTTAACGGTTTCTTCGCTACCGTTTAGACCCTTGGCAATCTTGTCTATCACCGTATTGCCTTGTACGTAATCGCCCACGCGATCCGCCTGCGGGTGATAAATAAGTTGATGGTCGTGACTGACCACGTACACATACGAGCCATCTTTGTGATAGTGGCTAGCCAATAGGCGGTTCAGGATGCTGGGCTGGCGCAGGTAAATACTGCCGCCGATCAACCCCAGATACTTACCCTTTGGACTCCAAACCGGGCTGGAAATAAAAACAATGAAATTCCCCGCAGCCGAGATGTAAGGGGTGCTGATTGCCGGCTTTTTTTCTTCCATTGCCGCCCGCACGCCGGGGGTCTGCAAAGTCATGCCCATGATGCTTTGATTTTCGGGAGACGTAGCCAGCACTTCGCCACGGCTGTCCAGTAGCATCACGGAGTTAAAGCTGTCGGTCTGTAAGCGTAGGCGCTCTACCTCGGCGACATAGGCCGCTTCATCACCGAAATTCTTCCCTAATACTGCGGCGCTGTAGGCCAGTTGTTGCTGGGCCTGCTCGATAAAATCATTGGTGCTATTGGCCAATTTGGCAGCATAGGCCGCATTGCTTTCCAGAGCGCTGTCGATAAGCTGACGGCTTTGCACACGGTAGCTGGCTTGCATAGTATTGGCCAACGACACGATGGCACTGACGATGGTCAGCACCAAGATCAGGCGTCGCAGATCGACTCTATGAAGGAGCAGCTTGGTCATGGCGCTTGCTTGAAAAAACGTATCATGCGGCATCATAAGGCCTGCATGCAGGCCTCGCTAGGTTCAGGCTATAGCCCTCAGGTTATATTTCTTGCGCGCCGGAGAAAGTCGTGGACTTGTGCGGCGCCCCCGCAACAAACGCAAGCTAACCCTCTGATTCGTAAGCATGGACCCCCACATCAAACGCTTAATCCCCGTGATTGGCATGTTGGCATTTGCCAGCATGGCGGCCACGCGTATTTGTGACCCCATGCTGGTCAATTTGGCGCAGGCCTTCGGCGTGAGCCTTTCCCAGGCCGCCAGAGTGATCTCTTGGTATGCCATAGCTTACGGGGTTTTCCAGCTGCTTTATGGCCCTTTGGGCGACCGCGCCGGTAAATTGCGCGTGGTGGCTGGCGCCGGAGTCGTCTGTTCTGCACTCGCCCTACTGACAGCCTTGGCTCCCACCTACTGGACACTGGTCCTGGCGCGCACCCTCATGGGGGCTGCGGCAGCCGGCATCATTCCCTTGTCTATGGCTTGGATAGGCGACAACGTCTCTTACGAACATCGCCAAGAGGCGCTGGCCAAGCTTTTGAGCACCTCGGTCTTTGGCATGATGCTAGGCCAATGGTTTGGCGGGTTCGCCGCCGAAATGTTGAGCTGGCGCATGGCCTTTTATGTCCTGTGCGCCGCATTTTTGTTGGGCTCGCTTTTACTGTGGTTCAGTGCCCGCCCCTTCATGACACCACCGCCTGCTACTCAGGCAGCGGGCGTCACCCAGTACGTCAAAACCTTGACGGAGCTGCTGCGTATTCCCAGAGTTCGCTGGGTACTAACCGTGACTTTGGCGGAAGGTGCCTTGGTATACGGCGCGTTCTCGTTCACGCCCAGTCTGCTGGTAGACAAATTCGGTATGTCGGTATCGGCCGCCGGTGCCACCATGGTGCTGTATGGCGTAGGCGGCTTGCTATACAGCCCCTTTGCGCGGCGCTGGTTGGCCTTGCTGGGTGAGCGCGGGCTGGCGCTTACCGGGGGTAGCTTGATTACTCTGGCCCTTTTGCTGCTGGGCTGGACAAGCACCCCCTGGGTGGGTGCTACCGCCTGCTTGATGGGGGGCCTGGGCTTTTACATGCTCCACAACACTTTGCAGACCCAAGCTACCCAAATGGCTCCCGCCTGGCGCGGCACCGCGGTTACCCTGTTTGCCTGCATACTGTTCTTGGGGCAGTCGCTAGGTGTCTCACTGGTGGCGATGAATATCGGCCGCTTCACGCTGGGCGCTATGTTCTGGGTTTGCGCAGTGGGAACCCTGTTGCTGGCTTGGCAGGTGTCGCATGGTGTTAGACCGCGCGCAAGCAGAGCATAAGCCCACACCAGGCTTCGCCCCCTTTTAGGGTGTCGGACTGATCTGGGAATACCAGAGGCGGCATCAGCACCGCTGCCAATCCAGCTTCCACACCCCCTGCCGTACATTCTGCAACCACAACAAGCAAGTCAGTGTTTTGGCGTCGGTCAGTTCACCTTCCTGGCTCGCACGCAAGAGGTCTTCTACCGCCACCGCATGGACGTCCAATTGCTCGCCAGCATCCAGAGCGCGCTCGCCCGCTTGCAAGCCACGGGCGAAATAGATATGAATGATTTCGTTGGAATAGCCTATGGCCAGATGCAGGACGCCCGCCTTGGCCCACTCGGTGGCGGTGTAACCGGTCTCTTCCCACAGTTCACGGCGACCGCAAACTAAAGGGTCTTCTTCAGGGTTCATTTTCCCTGCGGGAAACTCGGTCATCACTCGTCCCACCGCATAACGGAACTGACGTTCGACTATCACCTTGCCATCATCCAGCATGGGAATGACCACTACCGCACCGGGATGACGCACATACTCGTAGCTGACTTCACGACCATCCGCCTGCCGAGCCACATCTCGGTTAAGAGATAAAAAATTCCCTTGGTACACCACCTCTGATTTGATGGGTGTTTCGATCAGATGGGTGGCGGTATCAAAGGGGAAGGCTGCGGTCTTGGAGGAGTGTTGAGTCATAGGTAAGCCTCTTGAGAGCGGCACATCGAAGAGCGTCATGCTACGCCACTTGCCTTCAATCTGTCTGCGCTTTGGAAATCCTAGAGCTCGCCTAGACAAAGTTACCATGATGTTTCTTGCGCACATCAAGTCAGCAAGGGGATACGCTAGGCGGATCTGTCACAATAGATGTCCACCGTTTGAGCAGGCTGCTTGGTCCACCGGGCTGTCAGCCCATATAAATCGCCTACTCAAACCATAAGCTGGAACCTAGTCGATGAACCAAGATGTAGAGCCATTGCCCGCTAACAAAAAGACCGCTCCCGACGACTGGCCGGATCCAGCACGCTGGCGCATCTTGACTGTGTTGCTTACCGCACTGTTCATGTCTTTGGTTAGCGTCAGCATCGTCAACGTCGCGCTCCCCGCCATTCAGCAAGGCCTGAACGCTAGCCAATCGAACATTCAATGGGTGCTGTCAGGCTATGCCCTGACGTTCGGTGTCATCCTCGTCAGTGCGGGGCGCGCAGGCGACATCATGGGACGCGGCGGTCTGTTCCTGGCCGGCGTCGTGGTTTTTACCGTCGCCTCCATCGGCGCAGGTCTGGCTCCCAGCGCCCCTTGGCTGAATGTCGCGCGCTTCATGCAAGGGCTGGGCTCAGGCATGCTCAGCCCGCAAGGCATAGGCATGATCCAGCAGTATTTCCGAGGCGCCGAACGCGGTCGGGCCTTTGGCTATTTGGGCACGGCTGTAGGCTTTTCTGTTGCTGTAGGGCCGGCCTTAGGTGGACTGCTCATTCAACTAGGCGGGCCCGACATAGGCTGGCGCCTTACTTTCCTGATCAATGTGCCTGTCGGGCTGGCCACCATCGTTCTGGGCTGGATTTGGTTTCCACGACCGCTTATTGCCCTTCCCAACAAGCATCAACCAGCCGGCACAGCCAAGCACCATGGATTGTTGGCCTCCCTAGACCCGCTAGGTGCTTTGCTGCTGGGCCTGGCTGTACTGGCGGTTCTCTTTCCCTTTATGGAGTCCCGCACCACGCCCTTTACTTGGCTGCTGTTGCCCATTGGTCTGGGCCTGGCCTATGTTTGGGTTAAATGGGAACGCCGCCATGCCCGTCTAGGCGGCAGCCCCATGGTGGACTTGAGTATTTTCTCTATTCGCAGCTTTACCAACGGAACGCTCATCATGGCCATGTACTTTCTTGGCATGACCAGCGTTTGGGTGTTGATAGCCTTATACGTTCAAATGGGCACAGGCCGCAGTGCATTTGAAGCAGGACTATTTGGGATTCCTGCCGCTTTGCTTTCCGCCTATGCCGCAGACTGGGCAGGACGACGTGTGATGCATTATGGGCGTCGTATCGTCATTGCAGGCTTGTTGCTAGCCATACTGGGTTTGGCCTTAAGTATTGCGGTTGCCCTGCTTTACGAGCAAGGGCTCGCCAGCGTTTGGTGGCTAGTGCTGACCTTATCTTTTATAGGCGTGGCGCAAGGCCTGGTCATCAGCCCCAACCAGACACTGACTTTGATGGACGTGCCCCTGGCCTATGCAGGCAGCTCAGGGGCCATCATGCAGACCGGCCAACGCATAGGAAGCTCGATAGGCATTGCCGTTATTACGGCGGCCATGTTTACTGCTCTCAGCGCCACGCATTCGTGGACACTTGCCGTCGTCGTGGGGTTTGTCGTCGTCACGCTCGTGATGTTCGCCACTTTGTACGTGGCCATCAAAGACTTTAAGGGCCGCGTGCGGCAATAGATATAGCCAGCTTTCAGCGAGCCTCAGCCGCAAACCCCGCCGATGCAAAGGCCACTAACTCTTCTGCCAATTTCTGATAATCCGTGCCGTCTAGATTGCCGCCCGAAAGACGCAGCATGCTGGTGGAGCGCGAGCGCGTGGCCGTCAATACTGCCCCCACCAGAAAATACAATCGCCATACCAGCGCTTCTCGGCTAACCGTCGGCAAACACTGTTGCAACAAGCCAAGAAACTGCTCGTTAATCTCGTCGTAGACTTGCGTAATCAGCTGGTCTGACAATTGGCCGTACTGAGCAGTCAGCCCCAAAGACAAAGAGGACGCTGCCATATGAGGCGACAAAGCATCGCTTCCGAACATGGGTTCTATCCACGCGCGCACCACGTTCTCGACACTGAAGCCACCCTCTTTTTTTAATAAGGCAAAGC
>Ga0160490_100242_pt1 | contig 11501 bp, 9 predicted proteins | sample DIDnMG_7_FD_108210 | JGI IMG/M metagenome (GOLD analysis project Ga0160490, IMG submission 108210) | Enriched soil microbial communities from UW Madison campus, WI, USA - DID2934_E24_Lignin MG | ecosystem: Environmental > Terrestrial > Soil > Unclassified | place: USA: Madison, Wisconsin...
GTCTTCGTATGAGTGAAACCCTTGCTGGGAGCGCAAGCCGTTACGCCCCTCGTGCATATAGCGTTCAACGATCTCGGGGGCGGAAAACCGCGCCGGATCAAGCGTGTCGGCCAGGTATCGGCTGGCGTGGAACAAGATATCGTTGCCACCGAAATCTATGAATTCCAGTACGCCTATGGCAGCGAAGCGAAAGCCCAGACCGTAACGCGTTGCCAAGTCTATTTGCTCGGCTGTTGCGACGCCCTCTTCCACCATACGCGCCGCCTCGTTCATGACCAGGGTTTGCAGTCGAGGCACGATATAGCCCGGGCTGCAAGCACACTCTACCGGCACCTTGCCTATGCTGGTCAGGTCGTCACGCAAACGCTTGACGGCATCAGGGCTGGTACCCGGATGCGCGCTGATTTCCACGAGGGGGATCAGGTAGGCGGGGTTCAACCAATGCGCATTCATGAACCGCTCGGGATGCGTGATCATGGGTGACAAGTCGGAAGCCAACATGGTGGAGGTGGTAGATGCCACCAAGGCATCCGGCGCCGCCAACTGCCCCAAACGGCCCAAAGCGTCGCGCTTGGCTTCCAGCGTTTCGGGCACGGCCTCGTATATGAGTCGCGCTGCCGCCAGAACCGGTTCGGCCTCTTGCAAACGACAAAGCTGGATATTTTCCAGGCAGGCTTGCACATCTTCGGCAGGCAAGGCGTCCAGGTCGGCCAGCTGCCGCAGCGTAAGCAGCATCTCGGCCTGCGCTTCTTGTTGCAGCTTTTGCCAAGCCTCGTCGGTTCTGGCTTTGAAATCAATGACAGTCACTGCCTGCCCGCTGAGCGCATAGGCCAGGGCGATGCCGCGCCCCATACGGCCCGCCCCTAATGCGGCAACCTTAGCCGTCACCGCATTCATGACTGCCGCCCGTTATGCATGAGCGCCTGCATGGCGTCTGGCGACAATTGCGCCAGCCCCAAACCACCCAGCGTGCGCTCGGATTCGCGTAGATCGCGCCCCAAAATGGCCCCGGCTATGGCCAACAGGCCTTTGGCAACGGGCGCATCGCAGCGCGCCCAGTCGGCTACCGAAGCCAGGAAGGCCAGACCCATTACCGTGTCTTCCATCATGTAGCGGTGCGTATGCAAATCGATATGCTCGCGCCAGTCGCCGCTATCTACCAGCTTTTTGTGGGAATCCCCGTACATCCATTGGTCGTTCTCGTAGTGATCGGACAGCGGGAAGTGAGGCGCCGAATAACCTATGGCTTCACGGATGGCGATGCGCTCGTTGTCGAGTTTGGACGTAACGGCACGCACTGCCGGCTGGGTGCCTTCGTTGTGAATATCCCATTCGGGGAAATGCTGCAAAGGCGCCGCATTCATGAGGATGAGCGGGGGGTGAATGATGGGGCCGGCATTCATCAAAGCACCCGACAAGGCATCTTCGCAAGGCTCGATGACGGGGAAGGCCTGCAATATGACCTTATAGGCATGCTGTGCATTAGAAGCGGGATAAACCCCAGTGGGCAAACGCGTGGCGCGCATGGTGATGGCAATGGTGTTGGCGCCGTGCTTGCGCGTCAGCCAAGGCAAGGTGCCGGTTTCAGCCCAACTGACCTTGGCGTGGTTGCCCTGCTCGCGCACAATTTCGCTCATCACATACGAACCGAATGTGCCGGGCGGCAGAAACACGACCTGCCCATCTTGCAGATGCGGTGCCATCGCACGGGCGATGTCGGCTTGGGCAATAGCGGGGGAAGGAATGAGGATGAGTTCGGCGCCGCGCACGGCTTCACCGATATCAGTGGTGGGTCGGGCAATCCGAATGGCGCGCTCACCTTTTTCATCTTTGATGGTGATGGTGGAAGATTCCAGCACTGGCAGGAAAGCTTGGGCATCGCGCCGCCAAAGCCTAACGCTGTGCCCTTGTTCGGACAAATCAGCTGCCGCTGCGTAGCACCCGTGGCCACCCCCCAAAACTGCAATTTCCATGTGTCGTCTCCGTGATTTGCACCTGGGAAACCGAGATTCGGCCCACCTGGTGACCTGTCCCGCCAGCCGCCTGCGCCTTATTGCTCAGACAAGCTCACACCTGCTCAGCGCAGGAGAGCGCTGGACCGCAATTTTTTATATGCACTTGCATATATATCCATACTAAGGAATGAAATCGGGCTGCACAAGGCATTTATTGACGGGGTTTTCCCTAGACTTTCAGCGTCGGACGACTTTGCCGGCGTGGCTGATGCGGGCTAGTCAGGCGCATCTGCGGAAGATGGGTTTTCCGTACTAAAATCCGGGGCGCACCGCTGCCTTGCATGGCTTAGCCGGTATCTTCACAAACACCTTGCAGGAACTTGCATGGAACCTCTTCCTCAACAAGAAACCGAAAGCGCTCAGCGGCCCAAAACGCCCGCAGCCCGCGCTTATTACTGCCTGGTGACAGCCTGCGGCGTAATCGCTGCAGTGCTGTTCGGGCTTATGGCATTACTCGTCTGTCTAGACGTGCTCATGCGTAATCTCAGCACTTACTCCATTCCTTGGTCGGTTGAAATGACCGAATACATGCTGATGGTCGCGGCATTCCTGGCGGCACCTTGGCTCGCTTACACCAACGATCACATCCGCGTCGATGTTCTGGTGCGTGGGTTGCCCCCCTGCGGTCGCAAGGCGGCAGACGTCATCGGCAATCTGATCTGCCTGGTCATCAGTTTGATATTGGCCTACGAAAGCATCAAAAGCCTGATCAGCAATGCCGAGCAAGGCAGCATGGTGTTCAAGGTCTTGATCTTCCCTGAGTGGTGGCTAGCCATCCCCATCACCATCAGTTTCATCCTGCTGTCGGTCGAGTTCATACGCCGGCTGTTTGTCAGCAGCCCCACCGCTGAAGGAGCCGCATGATGGAATGGTATATGGCCTTTGGCGTGCTGCTAGGCACGCTGTTCGTACTCATGCTGTTAAGCGTGCCGGTTGCATTCGCCTTTCTGGGTGTCAACCTGATCGGCGCTTGGATCTTCATGGGTGGTGAAGCTGGTCTGGGCCAGCTGGTGCGCAACTCCATCCAATCGGTTAGCAGCTTTTCACTGACGCCGATTCCGCTGTTCGTACTGATGGGCGAGGTTCTGTTCTTCACCGGTGTGGCCTATCGGGCCATTGCTGCTGTGGAACAAATGATTGCCAAGGTTCCCGGTCGCCTTTCCATCGTGTCGGTGCTGGGGGGCACAGTGTTCGCCACGCTGTCCGGCTCTACCATCGCCAACACGGCGATGATGGGCGGCACCATGATGCCCGAGATGCTCAAGCGGGGTTACGCCCCCAGCATCGCCATGGGCCCCATTATGGCCGTTGGCGGCATTGCCATGCTGGTCCCGCCGTCGGCTCTGGCCGTCATGCTGGGCAGCCTGGCCGGCATTTCCATCTCTCAGCTGCTCATCGGCGGGGTCATACCCGGCTTCTTGCTGGCTGTATTGTTCTTGGCTTATGTGGTCATACGCTGCAAGCTGTCGCCCGAACTCATCCCTCAAGATGAAGAAGGCCAGTTTGCTTCAGGTTGGGAGCGCTGGCGCCCCTTCGTCGTCGACGTCTTGCCTTTGTTCGGCATCTTCGTTGCCGTAGTGGGCAGTATGCTGGCCGGCTTGGCTTCGCCTACAGAATCCGCCGCTATCGGTGCGGTCGCCTCCGTCATTGCCACTATCTGCTATCGCTCATTCACCTGGGCAGCGCTATACCAGTCATTGATGGCAACGGCACGGGTATCCGTCATCATCCTGTTCGTGTTGATCGCATCAACGACCTTCTCGCAACTGCTTAGCTTCTCGGGCGCTACTACGGGCTTGCTGCGCATCATTGGCCAGTACGATCTGTCGCCCATGTTGCTGGTAATCGGTATGTTGGTGATTCTGCTGATTCTGGGCACGGTCATCGACCAAATCAGCATGATGATGATCACCCTGCCGTTCTTCATGCCTTTGGCCAACGCTGCCGGCATAGACCCCATCTGGCTGGGTGTCATGATGCTGTTGGCCATGGAAATCGGCTTGTTGACGCCGCCCTTTGGTTTGCTGTGCATGGTCATGCAAAGCGTGGCGCCACCCAGTATCCGGCTCACGCAAATCTATGCTTCAGTCATCCCTTTCATCATTATCGAAATTGCGATGCTGGGCTTTATTTTGCTGGTGCCGTGGCTGGCCGTGGGTTTACCTAATATGACCCGCTAAGCACTTAGCCTAGTAAACGGGGCGCCCTCATTTGGGTGCCCCGTTTTTTTTAGTACTCAGAACCCTTACCCGTCAGGGCTACGCCCACGCGAAGCAGGCAATACGCCACCCAGTCCCAAGCACGCACCACCCTCGATACCCGCTTCAGCTCATCCAGCGTCAAATGCCGGCAATGGTGCGTCATCTCGTACTGCAGCGAAGTTCGCAACCGGGCAGCGAAGGCCTCGTCTTGAATCCAGACGTTTGCTTCGCGTGCCAGCAGCAGACTGAAGGGATCCATATTCGAAGAGCCCACCATCGCGCATCCATCAATAACGGCCACCTTGGCATGCAAGTAGCTGGGCATGTACTCGTAGATCTCCATGCCACCAGCCAGTATGGCGCCGTACAGGCTACGGCTGGCGCTATGCTGCAGACGGTATTCCGCTCTGCCCTGTAGCAGCAGTTGCACCTTTACACCGCGCTGAGCCGCCTGCCTCAAAGCCTGCCGCAAGCGATGACCGGGAAAGAAATAAGAGTTGGCCACAATGGCGTGCTCGCGAGCGTTAGCCAGTGCCTTTACGTACACGTCTTCTATGGATTTTCGATAACGTAAGTTGTCACGCAACAGCAGCGTGGCGCGCACGCCGGGCACAAAGCGCGGCAGGCGCTCGGCCAAGCGCTGCACCCGCGTTTTCTGCCACTGCTTGAAGCGTTCATACCACTGCCGCCAATGCACGCTGTGGTGCCAAGCCATACGTATCCACAGCTCGTCTTGGGTACGGATCAGGTCTTGCAAAAGCGGGCCCTCAATGCGTAGCGCATAGTCGAAGCGAGGCGAAAGTTCGCCTCCATCGTTAGGCACATCCACGTAATCATCAAGTATGTTGATGCCGCCCACAAAGCCTATATTGCCGTCCACGACAGTCATCTTGCGATGCAGGCGGCGCAAGCGCCCCAGGCTGAATCGGTACCAGCGCCACCCTGTGGGTTCCGGCCGGTACACACGCACCTGAGCTCCCATGTACTCCAGGCGCTCGCGCAATATTTCCTGCGTCTCCAGGCAACCAAAGCCATCCAATGCCACCCTGACCTTGACCCCACGCTCACAAGCTCTGTGCAGGTGATCCAGTACCTTAAGGCCGGTTACATCAATATTGAAGATATAGGTTTCCAGATGCACATAACGCTGCGCGCCGTCTATGGCCTCACAGAGTGCGGGAAAGAACTCCTCGCCGTTTTGCAGCAGCCTGATCTGGTTGCCTTCCCGCCAAGGCAGACGGGTGGACAACATGGCCATTCAGGGTAGCTCCAGCTCGGCAAAAATGGGAGCGTGATCGGAAAGTTGCCGCCAGGGAGCGCCGTGCAGTACCTGAGCCTTGCGCACGGCAAACCCGCGCTGGTAGATGCGGTCGAGACGCAGCCAAGGAAAGGAGGCGGGAAAAGTACGCGGCGGCGGCGTCATGCGCGCCAAACCGTCTATGCCTAGTTCGTGGGCAGGACGGTGATAAGGCGTACGTTGAGGCGAGTATGCCCAGCGTTCTAAACGGTAACGCAGCTGACGCATGCCTTGGCGCAGCGGCAGCTGTCTGGCGCTAAGCCCTTGGGGCGACACGGCAAACACCTCGTAGAGACCCAACTGTTGCACGAACAGCGGCGCCAGACGATTGCTCCAGTCGTTGAAGTCGCCGCCTATGATCATGGGCGCCCCCTCGGGCACCAGCCGGCGTATGCGTTCGACCAGCGCCGAAATCTGGCGCGTGCGACCTCCGGCAAACAGCCCCAGATGCACAACCAGGCAATGCACTGCCGTGCCGTTGACATCCAGCGTGGCGTGCAGCAAGCCGCGTTGCTCCAGCTTATGGTCGGAGATGTCTTCGTTTTCGAAGTCGAGTATGGGATACCGCGACAACAGCGCATTGCCGTGATCGGTGAGGTCGCGCACGGCATTGCGCCCATAGCAAAACTGCATACCCAGCGCCGCTGCCAAAGAGGCGGGCTGCTCGTGCAGCATGCTATGGCGCTCGTTGCGCCCCTGTACCTCTTGCAGCAGCAGAAGGTCGGGACGCAATCCGTACAAGCCCAAGCGCAGCTCGGACAGTGATTCTCGAGCGCCCATGGCTGAGCGCCCTTTGTGGATGTTGTAGCTGACGACTCGAATCACTGACATGCCGCCACCCTCCGGTGTTTACTGCTGGCCTTCGATGGCACGCAAACGAATATGCAGTTCACGCAGCTGTTTCTCGTCTACCGGCGACGGAGCATGCGTAAGCAAGTCTTGCGCGCGCTGCGTTTTGGGGAAGGCGATCACATCGCGGATGGAATCTGCACCGGCCATCAGGGTTACCAGACGGTCGAGGCCGAACGCCACACCGCCATGGGGCGGTGCGCCATACTGCAAGGCATCAAGCAGAAAGCCGAATTTCTCGCGGGCTTCTTCTTCGCCGATATTGAGCGCCTGGAACACCTTGCTTTGCACGTCGGCACGGTGGATACGTACCGAACCGCCACCGACTTCCCAGCCGTTGAGCACAATGTCGTAGGCCTTGGCCTGAGCCTTGGAAGGATCGCTCTCGAGCAATTCCTCGTGGCCGTCTTTGGGGCTGGTAAAGGGATGGTGGGCAGCAAAATAACGGCCTTCCTGTTCGTCGTATTCGAACATGGGGAAGTCGATGACCCACAAAGGTTGCCAGCCGGCAACGAACAAGCCATTGGCTTTACCGAAATCGCTATGACCGATCTTGACGCGCAAAGCACCCATGGCATCGTTGACCACTTTGGTTTTGTCCGCGCCAAAGAAGATCAGGTCGCCATTTTGCGCACCGGTGCGTTCGAGCAATTGCTTAAGCGCCTGCTCGTGAATATTTTTGACGATGGGCGATTGCAAGCCTTCGGGCACCGAGGCCGCATCATTGACCTTGATATAGGCCAGGCCCTTGGCGCCGTAGATACCGACGAACTTGGTGTAGGCGTCGATCTCGCTGCGCGGCAGGCTGCCGCCGCCCGGTATGCGCAGTGCCACCACACGGCAAGCCGGGTCGTTGGCCGGTGCCGAGAACACCTTGAAATCCACGTCTTTCATGAGATCGTCTACATCGATGAACTCAAGGTTGACGCGCATATCGGGTTTATCGGAACCGAAACGGCGCATGGCTTCGTCCCAGCTCATGACGGGGAAGGCCGCCGGCAGTTCGACACCCTGCACTTCGCGGAACACGTGGCGCATCATGTTTTCAAAGATCTCGCGAATCTGCTCTTCATTCAGGAAGGAGGTTTCGCAGTCGATCTGGGTGAATTCAGGCTGGCGATCAGCGCGCAAGTCTTCGTCGCGGAAGCACTTGGTGATTTGATAGTAGCGGTCGAAGCCAGCCACCATCAGCATCTGCTTGAACAGCTGCGGCGACTGGGGCAGCGCAAAGAACTGGCCGGGGTTGACGCGCGAGGGCACGAGGTAGTCGCGTGCGCCTTCGGGCGTGCTCTTGGTCAGCATGGGCGTTTCAATATCGATAAAGCCCAGACTATCAAGGTATTTGCGCACTTCGATGGAAACCCGATAGCGCAGCATAAGATTGCGCTGCATTTGCGGGCGGCGCAGGTCAAGCACACGATGCGTCAGGCGCGTGGTCTCGGACAGATTGTCGTCATCGAGCTGGAACGGCGGCGTGACCGACGCATTCAGGATTTCGATCTCGCGGCACAGGATTTCGATCTCGCCGGAAGCCAGCTCGGAATTATTCGTGCCCTCGGGGCGCAAACGCACCAAGCCGGTGATACGCAGGCAGTATTCATTACGAATGCGCTCGGCGGTGGCAAAAGCTTCGACGTTGTCAGGATCGACAACAACCTGGGCCAGACCAGCACGGTCGCGCAGGTCGATGAAAATCACACCGCCATGGTCGCGACGACGATGCACCCAGCCGAACAGGGTGACGGTCTGGTCCAGATATTCGCGGCCAACCTCACCGGTGTAGCAGGTACGCATGTAGGAATACTCCGTATCAATATTTATGAAAAGTTCAAGCGTCGGTGCCGGCGCTGCTGGAAGTACTGGCCGTGCTGGCTGGGGCCGCAGTGCTTGAGGCACTTTCACCCGAACCCGAAGCACCGGCGCTACCACCGCCGTTACGGAAGTCGGTGACATACCACCCCGAGCCCTTCAGTTGAAAGCCTGCAGCAGTGACCTGCTTGGCAAAGGTACTTTTCCCGCATTCAGGACAGTCCGTCAGAACGGGATCGGACATCTTTTGAAGTACATCCTGCGCATGACCGCATGCGTTGCAACGATAAGCGTAGATAGGCATGGTACGAATCCTTCCAAACCGCCCCGGGGCAGGCACACCCCCCCAAAGCCGAGCGCCGGGCTCAGCCCGGGTTATTTCTTGAATAACCCGGCATTTTAGCGTTTTTTACAGGGGGAAACATGGCAGCGTCCGCGCATCTTGCGGTATTCTTGCGCCATGCAAACGCCTTCCCACCCCGACCTTTCTGACATTTCTCACGACGATTGGGTGAATCGCTGGCTCCCGCGCGCCTGGCAGCCCTACGCACGCTTATGCCGGCTTGATCGCCCGGTGGGCACTTGGCTCACCCTGCTTCCTTGCCTGGCTGCGCTGGTACTGGCGGCCGAAGGATGGCCCACTTTGTGGCGCCTGTTCATCTTTTCGCTGGGCGCGCTGCTGATGCGCGGCGTGGGCTGCACCATCAACGATATTTGGGATCGCGACCTGGACAGCCAGGTCGAGCGCACCCGCTTTCGTCCCTTGACCAGCGGTCAGCTAACACTGAAAAACGCTTTGTATTTTCTGCTGGGGCAGTTACTGCTTTGCGCCGTCTTGCTGCTCGCCATCAACGAATACAGCCGCTGGCTGGCGGTAGCCTTGCTGCCCATCGTGGCTATATACCCCTTGTGCAAACGCTTTACCCATTGGCCGCAAGTGGTGCTGGGCATAGGCTTTAATTGGGGCATGTTGATGGCCTGGTCAGACACCCAGAATATCGTGCCGCTGGCTGCGGTGCTGTTCTGGCTGGGTGCGGTGTGCTGGCAAGTCGGGTATGACTCTTTGTATGCCTATGCCGACATCCGCGACGATATCAAGATGGGCATGAAGTCTACCGCTATTCTGTTTGGCGACAAGGGCAAGCAGTGGATAGGCGGTTTTTACGTCGCCACTTGGGCTTTGTGGGCCTGGGCCGGCGTGCTGCTTGGTTTACACTGGTCTTACTACGCCGTGCTTATCCTAATCGGCGTGCATTTTATCTGGCAGGTAAGCGTCTTCAACCTGCAACGCCCCGATCGGAATTTTCAGTTATTCCGTGCCAATATGGCCGCCGGCGTCATGCTCATTGCCGCCTGCCTGGTCGGCACTTTACTCGTCTAAAACTCCTATGCCTGATGCCGTCTCGCTAGTTGCCACGCTGCTGTTCGCGCTGGCCATTATTCATACTTTTTCCGTCCCTTTCTTTGCCCGCCTGGCCAATCGCCATGGCCCGCATGCCGGCCTGTGGCATATGTTGGCCGAGGTCGAAACCGTCTTCGGCGTCTGGGCTTTCGTGCTTATCGTCTGTATGGCTTTGCTGACCGGGCTGGACAAGGCAATTTCGTACCTGGACACGCGCAATTTCACTGAACCCGCCTTTGTCTTTGCCATCATGGTGGTGGCGGCCAGCCGCCCCATTCTTGAGCTGGTACAAGCTTTGGTCAGCCAGGTGGCACGCTTGCTCCCGCTACCACGGGCCTTATCCCTCTATTTTCTGACGCTGGCCCTGATTCCCCTTGTAGGCTCACTGATCACTGAGCCTGCAGCGATGACCCTCGCCGCGCTGATGTTGCGCAAACAATATTTTCAACGTAGCGGCCAAGCCGGGTTCAAGTACCTAACGCTAGGCGTACTGTTCGTGAATGTGTCGATAGGCGGCGTCCTGACGGCCTATGCCGCACCACCCGTGCTGATGGTTGCGAACACCTTTGGCTGGGACAGCGCCTACATGCTCACGCACTTTGGCTGGCGTGCAGCCGTGGCGGTTTGCATCAATGCTGCACTGGTTACACTAATCTGCCGTAAGGCGCTGTTGCGCGGCGAAGTGGGACTAAGCCAAGAAGGCGCCCAGACGGACACCACCCAAACTCGGGTACCGCTTAGTGTGATGGCCATACATCTGGCCTTTCTCGTAACTATTGTTCTGGCAGCGCATCATCCGGTGGTCTTTCTGGCCACGCTCATGATGTTCATAGGGTATGCAGAATCCTACAAGCATTATCAGAACCGCCTACTTATCAAAGAAGGTCTGATGGTGGGGTTCTTTCTGGCGGGCTTGGTGGTGCTGGGCGGCATGCAGCAATGGTGGCTGCAAGACCTGCTGGGCGGGCTGCCACCCACCGTACTGTTCTGGGGTTCCACAGCCTTGACTGCGGTTACCGACAACGCTGCCTTGACCTATCTGGGCTCTTTGGTAGAAGGCACCAGCGAAGCCTGGCGCTATATGTTGGTGGCGGGTGCCGTTACCGGTGGCGGCTTGACAGTGATTGCCAACGCCCCAAACCCAGCCGGTTTCGCCATTCTGAAAAGCCAATTCCCCGACGGCTCGATTTCGCCACTGAAGCTGCTGGGCGCAGCGGCAGTCCCCACCTTGGTGTCAGCGGGCATGTTCCTGCTGTTTTAAAAACCGCGTTTACTTGTGCCGAGAGCGCTTGATACCGCCCTCACGGCGCACCAAACGCATCAGCCACACCAGCAGCGTCAACGAGCAAATCAGCCCGACACCAAAAAGCACAGCTACCAGCCATTCGCCTGTGCTCATATCGCACAACTCACACTGCCGTCATCAGGCGGTACGCCATGTAGGTCTTTGGCCGCTGCCACGGCAAGGTCAGCGGGCAAGGGCACGCCGTTTTTTACGGCCAATACTTCCGCCATGATGCTGACGGCAATTTCGGCAGGGGTTTTACTGCCTATGTAGATGCCTACGGGCGCACGCAGACGTGCCAACGTGGCCTCACTCACTTCGAAATACTCGATAAGGCGCTCGCGCCTTAAAGTATTGTTCAAGCGAGAACCAATGGCCCCTATATAAAAGGCAGGGGTATCCAAGGCCTCCAGCAGCGCAAGGTCGTCTAATTTAGGGTCATGCGTTAGCGTAATAATGCAGGTGCGAAGGTCGGGGCGAAACTCGCGCACAACGTCGTCGGGCATATCGGACACTACCTTGGCACCCGGAACAGACCACGCACCGCGATACTCGGCGCGGGGGTCGCAAACCACCACCGAGAAGCCCGTGGACAGCGCCATACTGGCCAAATATTCGGCTAGCTGCCCCGCACCAATCAGCA
>Ga0160490_100245_pt1 | contig 11288 bp, 9 predicted proteins | sample DIDnMG_7_FD_108210 | JGI IMG/M metagenome (GOLD analysis project Ga0160490, IMG submission 108210) | Enriched soil microbial communities from UW Madison campus, WI, USA - DID2934_E24_Lignin MG | ecosystem: Environmental > Terrestrial > Soil > Unclassified | place: USA: Madison, Wisconsin...
AAAAGACGGCTTTCATTCTGATATTGCCACATCGCGGCCAACACCACGACATCCACGTCGTGCTCTTGGCCTTGCACATAGGCAATCTGTTCGGCGCAAGCCTGTTGTGCCCAGCTCGGTAAACGCGCAATATCGAACTCGGGTATGGGGACACAACTACTACCTGTCACCACCTTGAAGGCCAGGCCTTGCCGTTTGCCCAGTTCGTCAAAAGCCAAATTTAATTGCGCTGCGTGCGAATCCCCGATGACCAGCACAGAAGGCCTCTTGCTTTGGTCCCCTCGGATACACGCTTGCACCACCTGACCATGGCATATGGTTTGAGGCTGAGCGTAGCGGGTACGTTCTTCGGGCAGCGCCGCCACTGCGCCAGCGTTCAGCACCGAACCTTTTGCTTGCAGCCCGCCTAGCAATGCCACAAGCCCCAGCATTGCGCCTATCAGCCTTCGGGTGTTCTGCCTACTCCTGAAAGGCGTTTCTATGTATCGATACGAAAGAAAAGCCAGAATAAACGCAGCCATGCCATAGAAAACCAGCCACGACGCTTCAAGCTCGTATTGCTGCGTGTAATAACGCATGAACGCCAGAATCGGCCAATGCCACAAGTAAAGGGAATAAGAGATTGCGCCAATTGCACCAAAAATACGCCAGGAAATCAGCCTATTAAAGCGGGACTCGCGGGCGGCCAAGAGCAATGAGGTTCCCACACACGGCAACAACACCCATGTCCCGGGAAAGGTGGTTTGGGGCGTAAACCAGAAAGCCAGCACAAGCAGTATTGCGCCGCAAATGCCGGCAAGCTCGGTAAACCGGCTGCTCAGGCGCAGCGAAGGCTGTACCAGAGCCAACCACACCCCGAATCCGAACTCGGCCGAGCGAGCCAATAAGGAAAAATACAGGGACTGTTGCTGCGCTATCGCATAATCAGACCAAGCCAGAACGGCAATGACGAACAAAGGCAGACCATAGCGCAAGGCGCGTCTGGGCAGAAACGCCAGCAGAAAAGGCAAAACAAGATAGAACTGCATTTCTATGGCCAAAGACCAGGTGTGCAGCAGCGGGAGCTCGTCGGAACTGGGTGCAAAGTAATCACCAAACCCTGCAAAATAGTGATTGCTATTGAAGATCAGTGCACTGCCCAGGCTATCTTTGAAAAACGCAAAATCTTGCGGCACCAGTAACAAGGCGGCAATTAGCCCCACCACCAGCAACATGACCAGGTAGGCCGGTACGATGCGCTTGATGCGCCCCAGGTAGAAGCCCGCCCATTGAAACTTGCGCTCGGGACTCAGAATCAACCTGGACACGATATAGCCGGAGATGACGAAGAACATATCTACGCCGACAAAACCGCCCGGCAACCACTGGGCATTCGCGTGAAACACCATCACCGCCAACACGGCGATAGCGCGCAAGCCCTGGATATCTTGACGAAAATCCAGACCAACGGCTTGCGGTGATCCTGCTGAAGGTTTCAAAGACGGGCCGACTGTTAACGCTTCAGGAAAGGATGGTAATCACCCGTCAGGGGCGACAATGCGGCGCCCCGAATATGCGAAACCGTCTCGATGGCGATACGATTTTCCTCTAGGCCAAAGCCACGCCCGGCAAGAATTTCTTCGTAGCTGCGCGTATGCAAATCGGTAAAACCGCCAGAGAACTCGATTTCCTCGCCGTCAACGGTAATAGAGCGATAAGTGCGTTGCCCCGCCTCGCGCGCTTGCGCTGGCACGTCCTCGACATCCACAGAAAGAAACCAGCGCACACGCGCACGCTCGTACTCCAGGTAGCCTGCTGCCTTGGTGGCACTTGAAAGATGCACTTTGTTATCCTGCAGCTCTCCGAAGATAAAGTGCAGCATATCGAAAAAATGCACACCGATATTGGTGGCGATGCCTCCGGATTTATCCACACTTCCCTTCCAGGACTGTAAATACCAGTGGCCTCGGGAGGTTATGTAGGTGAGATCGACCTCGTGCTTACTACCCTTGCTTTGTGTTTGAATCTTGTCGCGCAGCGCCATGATGGCGGGATGCACGCGCAGTTGCAAAATGGTATTAACTTTGCGCCCTGTGTCTTTTTCAATCTCAAGCAGGCCGTCAATATTCCAGGGGTTTAAAACCAAAGGTTTTTCACAGATGGCATCGGCACCCGAGCGCAAGGCAAAGCGCATGTGCGAGTCATGCAAATAATTAGGCGAGCAGATCGCTACATAATCGATTTTTTTGGCATGATTGGCGCGGCTCAGTTTGTCTACATGCCTGTCGAAGCGCTCGAACTCTGTGAAGAACTCGGCCTCTGGGAAATGGCTATCGATAATGCCGACCGAGTCGTTGGGATCTAGCGCCGCCACTAGCTCGTTACCCGTTTCCTTGATGGCCTTCATGTGCCGTGGCGCTATGTATCCGCCGACACCGATCAACGCAAAATTCTTCATCCTGGCCCCTTGGGCAAATAAAAATCAAAAAAACCGGTAACAACTCAATCATAACTTGCCACCCCTGCCGAAAGGCAGTGAAGCTGGGCGCTGCGGCCCACTAGCGGTATGGCTTTTAGAGGTAAGTCGGTAAGTTGCCTAGGCTATGAGACACAGACCGCGATGCTACCCCAGGCATATCGATTTGCCCACTCTAACATGTAGTAATTCTGTAAAGAACCGCGACTTGAGCCCTACAGGCACAGCTGCACAGCCGCCGCAAATCTTGCGCCGCAACAGAAACAGAAACAGAAACAGAAACATTGTATTACAAACTTAAGCTTAGCTGTGAGGACTACTAAAGAAAGCGTGATATTTGAATCCTAGCCTTCTAGCAAGCTGACTAAAACCGCTAAACTACCGCAGTTAAAGCTAGCATGCCCCTCTCATGACTAACCTCGCTCGCATCACCTGCATCAAAGACCTTGAAGCATTGGCTAAACGTCGTGTCCCCACCATGTTCTACGACTACGCTGCCTCAGGCTCATGGACTGAACAAACTTTGCGTGCCAACGAGGCGGATTTTCAGCGTCTGCTTTTTCGCCAGCGCGTGGCTATAGACATCGCCCAACGCTCAATACGCTCTACCTTGCTGGGCAACCCCGTCGCCATGCCAGTGGCGCTGGCACCAACGGGCCTTACCGGCATGCAGCATGCGGATGGCGAAATCCTTGCGGCGCGCGCTGCGCACCAGTTCGGTGTGCCGTTTACCTTATCTACGATGAGCATATGCTCGATCGAAGATATCGCTACCCATGTGCAGCAACCCTTCTGGTTCCAACTGTACGTCATGCGTGACCGGGAATTCATGCGCAGGCTCATAGAGCGAGCCAAAGCCGCTCAATGCTCCGCACTCGTGTTGACACTCGACCTTCAGGTCATGGGCCAACGTCACTTAGACATTAAAAATGGCTTAAGTACGCCGCCCAAACCTACCCTGCGCAATTTATTGAACTTAGCCACGCGACCACGCTGGTGCCTGAACATGGCTCGCACTTCACGTCGTCAGTTTGGCAATATCGTCGGGCATGTTACGGGCGTGACAGATATGTCTTCCCTGGCCTCCTGGACAGCCGAGCAGTTCGACCCCAGCCTGAATTGGGATGACGTAGCGCGCATTAAAGACTTATGGGGAGGCAAGCTCATTTTGAAAGGCATCCTTGACCCCGAGGATGCTGAATTGGCCGTTCGCCATGGCGCTGACGCCATTGTGGTTTCCAACCACGGCGGGCGCCAATTAGACGGCGCGCCGTCGTCGATTCAGGCTTTGCCCAGTGTTGTGGCAGAGGTAAAGCAAGGCACTGAAGTCTGGCTCGACGGTGGGATACGCAGCGGACAAGATGTATTAAGAGCCATCGCTTTGGGTGCGCGTGGCACCATGATAGGCCGCCCCTTTCTGTACTGCCTAGGGGCTGCCGGCCAAGCCGGCGTCACCCGTTGCCTGGAAATCATTGCCAAAGAGCTCGACCTGTCATTGGCTTTCTGCGGCAAAACCAGTCTGGATCAAGTCGATAGCAGCATACTGTTAAAAAACAGCTAAAAAAACGCCTGCCCAGGGGAAGGGCAGGCGAGGTAGCCAAGCTTAAGTCACGATCAGTTGGCCTTTGCCGGATCCACCTTCAATTGATTGTCCACTTGCTTTACACCCTCTACATCGGCTGCAACGCGTTCGGCAAGTTCAATCTCAGCAGGGGTGCCAACGGTACCACTCAAGGTGGTTACCCCGTTGTTGGTTTCCACTGAAATCTCCAGAGCACTCAGCTCTTTCTGCCCCACGAATGCAGCCTTCACTTTGGTAGTGACTGCTGCATCAGAAGCATATTCGCCAACGGACTGAGCTGGCTTGCCATCGTCGTTAGCGTGTGCAACGCCGCCTAACGCCAACCCGACTCCAAGAATGGAGGCAGATAACAAAGTGCGAAACTTCATGGTATTTGCTTTCATAGCATGCTCCTTAAAAGACGCTTAAGCGCTCTTTTGCATAATCGAAACGAAAATCGTGCTGTGCAGAGCGGCGTTATTTACGCAACACGCCACTGAGAATGGACAGCAGCGCCAACACCAAAAACACGAAGAACAGCACTTTGGCTATGCCCGCAGCCCCGGCGGCAATGCCCCCGAAACCCAAGATGGCAGCGATGATCGCGATAACAAAAAATACGGCGGCGTAATAAAGCATGGTGCTTCTCCTGATTAGGTGCTGGGGTTATCCACGGCCTCCTGAAAGCAGTCAGCGATTGTGATCGAAGAAATCACGCACCTCTTTTTCGGCCTGGTCCCGGGTTTTTCCATAACGCTCTTGAATCAGGCCAGCCAGACGTTCGGCATTACCTTCGGTCTTGGTCAATTCGTCATCGGTTAAGTCACCCCAGGCGGCCTTGGCCTTACCCGTCAGCTGCTTCCATTTACCTGCCACGATGTCGTTGTTCATGGTTTTCCCTTTATTAAGTGTCGCGAATGGCAGAAATCATGGCCTATGAAACTGCACTCGCTTTGCTTAAGAATGCTGATCAGCCTGTAATTCATGCTAGAGACTGAGGAAAGCAGTGTCAAACCCGAATGTAAGTTTTTGCAAATTATGTTTTGTGCTGATTCTCGTGGTTTTCACTAGGCTCTTTCAGCCAAGCAGCGCCAATATCGAAGTTACAAATTGGCAGGCCTTTAACCAGATCACTGCAGTCAATGCGAGATGGAAAAGAAAAAGGCACTTAGATTGCTCTAGGTGCCTTGTTTCTTTAGCAATGAATGGTGGGTGCTACAGGGGTCGAACCTGTGACCTACGCCTTGTAAGGGCGCCGCTCTACCAGCTGAGCTAAGCACCCCTGTTTTTGCAGCAAATTATTTTTACTGCGGGGCCGACTCATTGCAAAAGCGAAGCGAATTATAGCGTACCGCTGCCTGCAGGGCAAACGAGCAGTGCAAAAGCTGCCCGTTTGCACGCCTGAATCAGTTGACGGCGTCTTTCAGGGCTTTGCCGGGACGGAACTTGGGCACGCGCGCCTTCTTGATCTTGATAGCTTCGCCCGTGCGCGGGTTACGACCCGTGCGAGCAGCGCGCTCGGACACCGCGAAGGTACCGAAACCAACCAGCGTAACTGTACCTTTCTTTTTGAGCGTAGTCTTGACCGCGCCAATGAACGCATCAAGCGCCCGGCCGGCGTCTGCCTTGGACAGATCAGCCTTGGTGGAGATGTGTTCGATGAGCTCTGTTTTGTTCATTTAAGAATCACCCCTGAAGATAATTTTCTACCAAGCGTGGGAGAACGCTTGGCACCAAAAAAAACACAGCACCCGGATGGTGCTGGTGCTGCTGCCAGACAGAAAACTCTGAGGATTGCTTCGTCTGCTGGCAACCTGAAGATGGCGCCAAAGATGCCATCCGGTTAAGGCGTATTAAGCCTTTGAAAACATACAGTGTCAAGCAAAAAACGCTGAAAACCCGCACCAACACTGCCTTTCAGGAAAAAAACGTTTTAGGAATTGTAAATCAGCCTGCCTTTTCCAAAGCCTGGGCAAAGTCACCGATAAGATCAGCTATGTCTTCTATGCCCACCGAAACACGCAGCAAACCATCTGCAATTCCCATTAACGCCCGACGCTCCGGCCCCATCTCGTGATAGATGGTGTGCGCCACGGGTAACACCAAAGTACGTGTATCACCCAAGTGCGTGGCGAGCACAAACACTTTCAAATGGTTCAAAAAGTCGAAAACATCGATGGAAGGCGCTAACTCTATCGCCACTAACGCACCATGATGATTACCAAAAAACTGCTGGGAACGCTTATGCTGCGGATGGGTGGGCAATCCTGGATAGTGCACACGTGCCACTTTAGGATGCGAACTGAGTGTGCGCGCCAGCGCCATCGCATTCGTGCAAGAACGCTCCATGCGCAAAGCCAATGTTTCCGCACCGACCGCTATGCGGTGCGCCGCATCGGACGAGAGCGTCCCCCCCATATCACGCAAGCCTTTCTTTTTGATCTGCGTGAGCCCCCAAGAGGTCGGGTTGCCATTGCGATAGACATCGGCAATATTAGGGTACTGCTGCCAATCGTATAAGCCGGTCTCGGTCACCATCCCACCTAAGGCATGGCCATGTCCGCCTATATACTTTGACAGCGAGTTCATCACCAAAGAAGCGCCCATCTTTTTGCCTTGGCAAAGCCAAGGCGTAGTCAGCGTATTGTCGATGACATAGACTAAGTTTTCTTCGTTACACCAACGGCCAATATTTTGCATGTCGGCAATTTGCGTACCGGGATTGGCGATGGTTTCCACGAAAACCATGCGTGTGTTGGCTTGCTTGGCCGCCTTCACCTGCTCTACGTCGGTCGCATCGACCAAAGTTACCTCTACCCCTAAGCCTGCCAGTGTCATCAGCAAGCTATTGGTATTACCAAAAATAAACTGACTGGCAATCAGGTGGTCACCCTGCTTCAACAGCGTGAAAAAAATAGCCGTCAACGCCGCCATACCGGTGGCGAAGCTGACAGAAGCCACGCCGCCTTCCATAGCCGTCACCTTGGTTTCCAGCGCCGCCGTCGTAGGGGTGCCTTGGCGCGCATAGGTAAAGCCCGACTTGCCTTGAAAAACCGCCGCCAACTCTCGCGCGTCATTAAACGCATATTCGGAAGAAGGATGCAGGGGTTTATGTATAGCCCCATGCTCTATGCCTGCACGACGATCAGAGTGGACAATAGCGGTGGTAAAACCTTGGTCTGACATGATTAGCCCTGAGAGATGGCTGGAATGTTAAGGAACAAAAGGCGTCTTAGGCTGATTGACGTTGACGCACGGTTTCGTACAGGCAAATGGCACTGGCCACGCTGACATTCAGGCTTTCCACAGCCCCTAACATGGGCAAGCGCACAAGCTCATCGCAAGTTTCCCGAGTCAGGCGGCGCATACCTTCGCCCTCGGCCCCCATCACCCAGGCCATAGGGCGACGCGCCTGCACTTCGTATAGGTCTCCGGAAGCCTGATCATCGGTACCCACCACCCACACATCGCGTGTTTTCAAGTGGCGCATGGTACGTGCCAGATTGGTGACCATAAGATAAGGAACAGTTTCGGCAGCGCCGCAGGCCACACGCTGTACCGTAGCATTCAAGCCCACGGCACGATCGCGCGGTGCAATCACGGCATGCACCCCTGCTGCATCCGCAGTACGCAGGCAAGCCCCCAGATTGTGAGGGTCAGTGACGCCATCTAACAGCAGCAGAAATGGCGCTGTGCCTTGTGCTTCGAGCGTATCGAGAATTTCGTCAAGATCGTTGGCTAATTCATTAGCTTGCGCCAATGCCACCACACCCTGGTGACGTGTGCCGCGAGCCAAACCGTCGAGACGTTCGGCAGGCACCGCAGAGCATTTCAGCCCTGCCGCTTCAGCCTGCGACATGAGCCCCGCCATGCGCTTGTCTTGGCGGCTGGCATCTATGTAAATTTGCTGAATGGTACTGGGTGCATGACGCAGACGCGCGGTGACAGCGTGAAACCCAGCCAATATTTGCTGCGAGGACATGAGCTACCTTTTACGTATTCATCTGGGTGGAAATACGCTTCCACCCGCTGCTCGCATTCTACTCCTACAGGCAATTAGCGCCGCTTACGTACCGCCGGCTTACTGCTTTTACTGGCGGTGGGTTGGCGTGTACTGCGCTTTTCATCGGCACGGCGTTGTCGGGCGGTTGTCCCTTTCAAGGCTGCCGGCTTGGTGGAAGCCGCCCTCTTTACTCGACGCGGCGACTCTTCTTCAGCAGAGCTTATGTCTTTTTGCAGTGCCTTGAACGTTGTGCCTTTGACCAAACGAAAATCAATACGCCTGGCTTCGAGGTCTACCCTTGCCACCTGCACTTGTACGGCATCGGTAAGGCGATAGCGTATACCGGTACGTTCGCCCCGCAGCTCGTGCAGCGAATCGTTGTATTGGAAATAATCCGAGCCTAGCTCGGAGACATGGACCATGCCTTCCACGAACAAGGTGTCCAAGGTAATGAACAAGCCAAAAGCGGCAACCCCCGTCACGCGCCCGCTAAAAACTTCGCCTACGTGCTCTTTGACGAACCAGCACTTAAGCCAAGCCTCGACATCACGAGAGGCATCATCCGCACGGCGTTCACGCGCAGACAGCACCAAACCCAGTTGCTCCCAGATGCTGCGGTCCCGCTCTTTGGGAGGCAGGCCTTCGAGGGCCTCGGCATCGGGCACTTGAGGAACATATTGACGCTTATACAATATGGATTTGATAACGCGGTGCATCAGCAAATCGGGATAGCGACGGATAGGTGAAGTGAAATGGGCATATTGTTCGTATGCCAAGCCAAAGTGACCGGACTCTTCGGGGCTATAGATAGCCTGTTGCATGGACCGCAAACACATGGTTTGCAATACCGCGTAATCTGGCCTATGCCGCGCCTGCTCTAGCAACTGCATGTAGTCTTTGGTGCTGGGTTCGTCCCCGCCTTCAAGATGCAGGCCCAGCGTACGCAGGTACTCACGCAGATTACGCAATTTGTCGGGGGTGGGGCCCTCATGCACTCGGTACAAACCGGTGCGCCGATTGCGACGCGTGAAATCGGCTGCGCAGGTATTGGCCGCCAGCATGCACTCTTCGATCAGCTTATGCGCATCATTGCGCTCGTAAGGCACGATGCGCTCGATACGCCCCAAGGGGTTGCACACAATGCGCGTTTCAACGGTGTCAAAATCTATGGCCCCCCGTTTGGCGCGTGAGTCTTGCAGCAGCTGATACAAGGTGTACAGATGGCTGACGTGCTCGAAGAGTTCGCCCAAAGCCTGGGCCGCAGGCCCGGTAGGCTGTTGAAGCGCAGCCCAAATATCGGTGTAAGTGGTGCGCGCATGCGAACGTATGACGGCAGGATAGAACTGGTAGGCCGACACGACGCCTGCCTTCGCGCCTTTCTGTGGAATCACCATGTCGCACACCAATGCCAGGCGATCGACATTGGGATTCAAGGAACATAATCCATTTGAAAGGCTTTCCGGCAGCATGGGAATGACCCGGCGCGGAAAATAAACGCTGGTGCCTCGCTCGAAAGCATCGGCATCAAGGCCGCTGCCCGGCGTTACGTAATGGCTGACATCAGCAATCGCCACCAGCAAACGCCAACCCGGCCTCTTGCGCTGGCCGGTGCCCAGCTCGACCGGCTCACAATAGACCGCGTCGTCGAAATCCCGAGCGTCTTCGCCATCTATGGTGATAAAGGGAGCGTCGCGCAGATCCACCCTGCCCTTTAAATCGCCTCGACGGACAGTTTCGGGCAGCTTGGCGGCCTCTTTCCTGGTCTGATCAGAAAACTCCACAGGTACGTCGAACTTACGGACGGCGATCTCTATCTCCATCCCAGGGTCGTCTATCGCCCCCAGCACTTCGACAACCCGCCCCAAAGGCTGGGTATGGCGTGTGGGCTGCTGCAAGATTTCAACCACTACGACTTGGCCTGAGTCTGCCCCGCCAGCGTCGCTGGGCGTTACAAGAATGTCATGCTTGATACGTTGGTCTTCTGGCACAACGATGTAAGCGCCGCTTTCGCGCAAGAAACGCCCCACCAGTTTGTTAGTGCGACGCTCAAGGACCTCGACAATGGCGGCTTCAGGTTTGCCACGGTATTCACCGTCTTGACGCACAAGCACGCGATCGCCGTGCAGCACCTTAAGCATTTCGCGTGGCGGCAGAAAAAGGTCAGGCCCGCGATCGTCGCGCAAAAGAAAACCAAACCCGTCGCGATGCCCTTGTACCCTGCCCGCTATGAAATTGCTTTTTGCAACGGCTTGCACCTTACCTCGTGCGTCTTGTGTAAGTTGTCCGTCTCGTTCCATGGCGCCTAAACGGCGCGACAGGCCAACAGAAAATGGATACTTAGCCCCAAGCGCTTTCGCAAGGGCGCGCGGCGTCAGGGCGTCGGCTGCGTCACGCAGCACTTGCATGATGGCCTCGCGAGAGGGGACGTCGGGATCGAAATCCGGTGGTAGGACCGGCTCGTCGTAGGGGCTGGACCCGGCGGATGGTTTATTGTTCTGAGTGTTGCTTTTTGATGACTTTGCCAAGGAATTTTCCAAGTTGAAAAAAGTGCGCTATAATCTTTTTCTCGCTGCACGAAGCAAGACAAATAGTCAAGCTAAGCCGCTTAACTAAATCAAGCTAAACAATAAGGCTTAAGGCCTTAAAGTTTCAGGGCTTAGTTTAACGGTTTATCGGCACAGAGTTAAAGCAATATGCAAAAGCGCAAGCTTACAGCAAACTTTGCGACAACCCTGTTAAAGATTTGAGCAGCACTTGCAGAAAATTTTTTTGCGCTATAAAATAGCGCACTTTCTGTAAATGCCCAGGTGGCGGAATTGGTAGACGCGCATGGTTCAGGTCCATGTGCCGCAAGGTGTGGAGGTTCGAGTCCTCTCCTGGGCACCACCGCTAAACAGAGAACCCAGCTAAGCTTAACAGTTTAGCTGGGTTTTTTGTTACCTATTAATTTTAGTTCTAGCACAGCAAGCCGGCTCTACCCCGTAATCGGGGGATCTAGTCATTCACTAAACTCGGTTAATTAGTCGTCCCTGAAAAATCCCCGTGACCCGCATAAACATTGGTGGTTGGGGGTTTATCGGATACCCGGAACTCCCAGTTTGTTGTCCAATGACGGTTGTTTTCTGGGAGTTTTACTGCCATGTTCGCCTGCCCCGCGGTGTTTGTCATCAAAGATGTCCGTTTTTTCAGGCCGCGTTCTCTAAATTTCGCTGTGCGGGAGTGCTCTCCTTTTCGGGGTTGAGCCAGACCTCGGTGGCGGGTCGCCAATC
>Ga0160490_100246_pt1 | contig 11177 bp, 8 predicted proteins | sample DIDnMG_7_FD_108210 | JGI IMG/M metagenome (GOLD analysis project Ga0160490, IMG submission 108210) | Enriched soil microbial communities from UW Madison campus, WI, USA - DID2934_E24_Lignin MG | ecosystem: Environmental > Terrestrial > Soil > Unclassified | place: USA: Madison, Wisconsin...
ACGCCATCTTCGGCAAACAAGTCGTACCACTCAACGTAGCGTTGCTCGTCTAGCAAAAGATTTTCGTGATAGACGAAATCCACCAGCGTTTGCTGTAGGTTCTCTTGCGTCATGATTACTCCTTCGCCTCGGGCTGCATCAACGCTTGCCAGGCCCTGAACTGATTACGCATAAGCGCCTCGCTATTACCATCGGCCAAGCTGTTGTCTGCTTGATCTAATTCGGTGGGGGTGAACTGGCGTTGCAGGTTTACCCATGGATTACCTGTGCTGGCCAAAGAGCTTTGCTGGCTTTCAAACAAATGCACGTCGTCATGCCCCACGACGCTCATGGGCGAAAACACCAGACGGCTATACATAAGTCCACGCTTGAGCAGCGCTTCGGGTGCCCCTTTTGGCTGAAAGGACCAGACTTCCAAACGCGTCAGATTGGCGCTGATAGGACGCAACACGCGAATGATCTGAGGCGATCCTTTGGAAGCCATGGAAGGATAAAACACGACGTTCTGAGGCGAGAACGACAGAATTTCTCGCGCACGCTCGGGGCCATGCGTCTGCTCGAGTTGTTGCTGATAGTTGGGAATATCTGAGTAAGCAGAATGGATGCTGAATTCTGTTCCCAGGATACTGTGGCCGTTGGGCAGTGTACGTGCGCCCATTTTGGAATAGAAGTCGTAACCCGCACCAAAGGGTAGCAGTTGCTCTAGCGCCGCCGGATTGGCGTCAGAGAACTCTTCACTGATTTTGCCTGCCGTACCCGAAGCCGACTCATGGGTGGAAATGGGATGTACCGAATCGTTGATATTTTCTATGTACATCTTCCAGTTGCAATGGATCTCGGCACGCACGCAGCCACCGGCAACCTGTAGCTCGCCCACGGGCGAGCGGTCGGCCATATTGTCCAGTGCCTTCAGGGCCTGACCAAAGAAACTGTGAAAATCCTCACCTTCTTTGCTAAGGCGCGCAAACACAAAGCCGCGATACTCAGCAACCCCACCTGGCTGGGAAAGCCCTTGCGCAGCGATGCTGTTTTCAAAGCCCGTGCCTTCGTAGCCGGCTTTCAACGAAACGCCACGCAAATGTCCGTCGAAATCGAAATTCCAGGCATGATAGGGACAACGCAACAGACGCGGCACCTTGCCGCTAGGCTCGCTCAGCAAGCGTGCGCCCTTATGAGCACATCGGTTAATGAGCACACGCACGCCGCCATCGGCATGCCGAATCATGATGACAGGGGTACCTACCAAATCCACGGTGATGTAGTCACCTGCTTCGGGCACCTGACTGCCATGCCCCACATACAGCCATGAGCGGGCGAACAGCCTTTCACGCTCAAGCTGGAAAATTTCCTCACTGATATAGACGTCTCGGTGCACTTGTGTGGCCTCAACCAAGCCTTGTAAGGCTTGGGGATCCGAGCGATAGCCCTCGTCATTTTTACTCATGTTTGTTCTCCTATCGTTCCGATTCGGCCAGCGCCATCTGTGCTTCCAGACTGCCTTGCGCCGGGGGCCAATTCGCGCGAGCATCATCAGGCGGCACGCTCGAAAGCAAGACGCGGGTGTAAGGGTGGCGCGGATTGCTGAACACCGTGTCGGTTTCCCCCTGCTCGACCACGCTGCCCCTATACATCACCAAAACGCGCTGACACAAATAGCGAATCACCGACAGATCGTGCGAAATCAGCACCACCGCAATGCCCAGTTCGCGGTTCAGACGCAACAGCAAATTCATGATGAGGGCTTGAACCGACACATCCAGGCCCGACACAATCTCGTCTGCAATCAGCAGCTGCGGCGCAGCACACAAAGCCCGTGCGATGTTGACACGCTGTTTTTGCCCACCCGAAAGTTGCGAAGGAAAGCGCTGCAAAGCATCTGGCGCCATGCCCACCTGACCCACCAGACGCAAGGCCTGCTCCCGGCGGTTTTCAGCCGTTATACCCGCCTGAATTTCCAGAGCTTGGGTCATCAAGCTTTCTACGGTCCGTCTGGGATTCAGGGCTGAATCCGGATCTTGAAAAACCATCTGCACGGTTTGTCGCATGTGTTCAAGCTGCTGAGTCGAAGCCCCCTGACGGGCAATACCGCTCACCCGCACTTCGCCGCCCGTAGGTTGGACCAAGCCGGCCATGATACGCGCCAAGGTGCTTTTGCCACTGCCGCTTTCGCCCACCACGCCCACCAACTCGCCGGGCCGAATGGACAGATCTAAGGGCTTAAGTGCGTCGAAATAAGCCTTCTTTCCGTCCGCCCGCTTAATCGTGTAGCGCATGCTTGCCTGATGCAACTCAAGCAAAGTGCTAGCACCCGCAACAACCGTGCTCGAGCGCTGCGGCAGGACTTTGGTCTGCACGTTCTCTTGTATTCGGCAAGCCGAGGCACAACGTATGTAATGCCCCTCGCCTACCGCCTCGAGGGGGTGCACATGGGATTCGCATTCAACATTACGTGTGGCACAGCGCGGAGCAAATCGGCAACCACGCAGCTCGACCATATCGCGCAGGCCGGGCATCAGGTCGGGAAGCACCGGTAGCTCGTGCAGATTGCCGTGCAACGATGGGGTCGCCTGCTTGAGCGCCCACGAATACGGATGACACGGCTGCTCTAACACCAAACGCGCGGGTCCTGTTTCGACCACGTCTCCGGCGTACAGAACAGCAACGTCATCGCAAACATGGGCGGCCATGCGCAAATCATGCGTAATAAGAATGACCGCAGTTTCATACTTTTTCTGAATATGGCGCAGCAGATGGATGATCTGAACCTGCGTTACGACATCAAGCGCTGTCGTGGGCTCGTCGGCAATGATGAGCTCAGGATCACCGGAGAAAGCCATGGCGATCAATACACGCTGGCATTGGCCTCCGGATAGCTGGTGCGGATAGCGGCTCAGTATCTGCGCAGGCTCGGGCAAGCCAACTTCGGCCAACTTTGCCTGCGCATATTGATTGCGCTCGGCACGCGCTACGCCTACCCGCTTAAGATGCTCGAGCATCTGCTGTCCTATGGTCAGCACGGGGTTTAATGCCGACAAAGGTTCTTGCGGAATAAACGCAATGCGCTTGCCCAAATAGCCTCGAGCTGCAGCGCTAGTGAGCCGTTCACCCTGAAACAGAACCCGGCCGGCGGCGAAACGCAGATTGGACGGTAGCAGGCCGGCCACGACACGACCTATCATGCTTTTGCCAGCACCTGATTCGCCCACCAAACCCAGCGTGCGGCCTTTGCCTACCGCGAAGTCAACCTGCCGCAGCAGCGCGACCTCTTGCTTACCCACGCGAGCAACCACCTGGACACCCGAAAACTGCAGGACGGGATGCGTCATCTCAGCTCCTTTTTTGAAGACGGGGGTCGAGCGTGACTCGTAGACCATCGCTGAGCAAATTGAACGCTAGTACGGCAAAAATGATGCCTCCGATGGGTGCTAGCAAAGTCCAGCCTGCCTGGTAAATCTGGTCGCGACCATCGGCCAGCATCACCCCCCAGGCGACGACGTCGGAGGGTACAGACAAGCCCACGAAACTGAGTATGGCTTCAACGATGATGGCCACCCCCATCTGCAGGCTGAACAGGGTCAGAATCAGGGGAAGTACGCCGGGCAAGATTTCGCGTGTCATGGTGCGCCAGTGCGAGAACCCCAGCAAACGCGCCGCCTGCACGTATTCCCGCTCGCGAGCCACCAACACTTCGGCCCTGACCACCCGGTAAAAACGCGTCCAGTCGACCAGCACAACAGCCAGAATCACGTTACGTACGCCAGTACCCAGGCCCACCATCAACAGCATGGAAAACACGACCGGCGGCACCGACAGCCAGAGACCAACCAGGAAACCCATGGTGGTGTCGAAGCGCCCGCGCAGATAACCGGCAAGCACCGCTAAAACGGAACCAAAAACCATAGCCCCCGTGGCCGCGAGCACCGCCACCAATAAGGCAATGCGGCTGCCGTAAATCAGGCGCGACAGCACACATCGCCCAAGCGAGTCGGTGCCCAAAGGAAACTGCGCCATGCCCCCTGCGTCCCAGGCGGGCGGCAGCAAGGTAGCCATAAGGTCTTGTGCGTTAGGGTTGTTGGGGGCCAGCCATGGGGCAAAGATCGCCACAAACACAAAGAACAGCACCATGACGCCGCCAATCGCCACCTTAGGATGCCCCACGGCACGTCGCAGACGGCCGCGCCAACTGGGGCCTGAACCCACCTTTGTTGTCATGCTTGCCTCAGTTTGGGGTTCAAGGCCGTGTACAGGCCATCGACACAGAAATTCACCCCCAGCACCAGCAGACAGAACACCAAGGCAACGCCTTGTATCAGGGGCAAGTCGAAGTTTTTGATGGCTTGAACCATCAGATTGCCCAGACCAGGGAATGAAAAGATGACTTCAATCAGCAAAGTGCCGCCAAAGAGAAAACCAAACTGCACACCCAACAAGGTCAGGGTGGGCAATGCCGCATTTTTGAGCATATGGCCCCACAGAATGCGGCGCTCGGAGACACCACGTAGCCGCACCACGTTAACGTAGGGCTCGGTCGCTATCTCGATGAGGCTGGAACGCAGCACCCGGGCAATGATGGGGCTGAACGACAAGGCCAGTGCGAAAGCCGGCAATAGCAGATGCCGTAAAGCGTCCCACCACGCTGCCCATTGGCCTGCAAGCAGGGTGTCAATCAGCAGAAAGCCAGTCACCCTGGGCACGCTGAACGAGGGGTCTAGCTGCCCCATGAAGGGTAATATCGGGAACGCTACCCCCAGCACAACGATGAGGATGATGCCCCACAAGAATGAAGGCACGGACAGCAGCACCACCAACAGGAAATCGGCCGGAATTTCAAGCTTGCGCCCTTCAAACTTGTACATCATGACGCCGCCGGGGATGGCGATGAGCAGCGCCATCACCAAACTGACCATAGCGAGCTCTAACGTGGCCGGCAGCGCTGTCTTTATCAAGGCCGTCACCGGTTCACGGAAGAAAATAGATCGACCCAGATCGCCATGGACTGCATTTTGCAACCACACGCCATACTGCTTGGCAATAGAGCCGTCCATGCCTAGCACCTGACGCAGCGCCTCGGCATCTTCGTGGGTGGCCGAGGGCGGCAGCATCATTCCCAGGGGGTCGGAAGGGATCAACCTGAGCAGGATGAACACGATCACCGACAACAGCAGCGCCGTGATCAACACTACCCAGACCTTCCTTATTACCAGACTTAGCATGGTTTCATTTCCAGCTGTAATCCTGCGGCAAGATATAGCCTGTCTGGTAGGTGGGCAGATTCAGCCCCTTTTTGTGCGCAATGGTGGAAATAGACTGCAAAACGGGCAGGCTCCAGGCATTTTCGGACGCGCGCTTCATGATCTCGTGGTAGCTGGCCAGCCGCTTTTCCTCATCCATTTCGGTGCTCAAGGCGTCTAGCTCGCTTGCCAAAGCGGGATCTTTCCAGGTAGAGAGACGCAAACGCGGGTCGAGAATGCGCCCCACACCCAACTCGGGGTCGCCGGTGGCGTTTGCCCACACATACAACATGACACCGTCGAGCTTCGAGGAATGGCTAAGCTCAAGATATTTGGCCATGGTGATTTCTTCGACTGTGGTTTCAATACCGATTTGGCTCCACATCTGCGCAATGGCTCGTGCCATGTCATAGTCGGAAGGGAAGGTATTGTTGGTAGACAGCAAGCGCATTTTCAAAGGCTTGTCTTTGCTGTAACCGGCCTTGGCCAACTCGGCGATGGCTTGCTCTCGGTCAAAGGGGATACTGAAATCGGGTACGTCGGCAGCCGACCCCTTGGTAGCCAATACCGACAATGGCTGAGCCACATTGTTGTAAAACGCCCGAGACAAGCCCTGTTTGTCTATCGCCAACTGCATGGCCCGACGCAGATGCTCGTTCTGGAAGGTTTCCACATAGCTAGGCATCTGCAGGATGAACATCTCGCTGTAGGGGTAGGTCTTGGCCTCTAGGTTGGGCGATTTCTGCAGACGGGCCACTTCACGCACGGGAATTTGTACGGAGACATCCACCCTGCCCGACTCTACCGCCGCCACTCGGGCCGAGGAATCTGGGACGATCTCGAAGACGACTTTATCGATGGCTGGTTTACCGCCCCAATACTTGTCGAAAGCCTCGAGCGTAATGCGCGAACCCCGCTGATAGCCGGTGAGTCGGTAGGGGCCGGCGCCTATGGGCTGCTTCAAGAAGGCTTCTTCCCCCACTTTTTCGATATAAGCCTTGGGCAAAATATAGGAAGTCAGGAAGGCCAGGCTCTTGATTGCCGTGGGGGTGGGCTTGGAGAACGTCATGACAGCCTGATGCGGGCTGACAACCTCTATGCCTGTGACGGTGGGCATCATGCCGTTCAGCGCAATGGCCTTGTTTTTAGAGGCACGCTCGAAAGTGAACTTGAGGTCTTCGGCCGTCAAAGGGCTGCCGTCGTGAAAGAAAATGTCCTTGCGCAGGTTCAGTTCGAGTTTGGTACCGGCATCGTCCAGCCATTTCCAGGACTCAATCTGGCGCGGGGTAGCGACCAGTTTGTCGTCCATGAAAGTGGGGGAATCGAAGACCGCCTTGAACAAAGACTGCCCCGCGGGGAAAGTTACCGCAGTAGGGTCCCAAGATGGGAGATCAACGGGATAGGCGATTTTCAGTTCGGTAGGTGCCGCATGTGCACCCCCGGCCATAACGACCGCCGCTGCCGCCGCACCCATCAGTTTGCGGACCACCCTCGTACACCAAGTCTTCATGGAGAACTCCTTTTTGTTTACGTGACTAGAGGGAGCGGTGGAACCTCTACCCGGCACCCACAAAAAGTATATTGTTTGTCGATAAATGTAAAAATAATGGATTTCCCTAAACTTTAAATGTTATGAATCAACATGTTATTGTTATAAAAAAATATAAACTTCTTCCATCCAGAGAGCAAAAATGGCCGAAACCTTACGCGATCGCCTTCAGTGGCAAACCTCTCATGGACAAATCATGGATGCCGATCGTCGCTACTTACTCATGCGCACCGACGTCTTGATGGGTGTATTCCGAGAACTCCCCCCCGAGGCAAGGCAACAAGCATTCGCTGCATTGGCACGATCCGCCAACCAAGGCGGCGGCGCCTCTACCCGCGCTTACTTCCAGTCTTTACAAGGCGACGTCTCAGCCCTTCTGAACACCATGACGGCTTATTCTGCCGAGCTAGGTTGGGGAGTCTGGTTTTTCTCTCGCGATGCCCAAGCGCACAAAATCCACCTGAAGGTGCACAACAGCCCATTCGCCGCCGGATTCGGCGCTAGCGACCGCCCCGTCTGCCATCCCATTGCGGGTATTCTGCAAACGGTGGGAGAACTGGCTTTAGGCCAGTCGGCCCTCGTGCAGGAAACGTGTTGCGCGGCTCAGGGCCACACTCATTGCGAGTTCCACATCCAAGCCCTGCCCGCCCCCGACTCTCAATGATCTCGCCGTGAGCAAAACCATTAAACCGACACAAAAACTGAAAATCCGCGAACAGGTGTACGAACACCTGCGCCAGCGTATGCGCAGCGGTACCATCACCCTGACAGACCGACTCGTAGACCACGAGATAGCGGCCGCCTTGGCCGTGTCGCGCATGCCGGTGCGCGAAGCCTTGCTTCAACTTAAAAGCGAAGGCCTTCTTGAGGGCACCTCCCGGGGTTTCCGCCTAAGACAGTTCACGCCTACCGATATTGCCCAGATGTTCGAGGTGCGCCTACTGCTGGAACCCGCAGCCGCCTGCAGTGCTTGCGAAAAAGCCTCTGTGGAAGGCTTGGCCCGCATGAGAAAAGCCGTCGAATCTTCGCAACTGGCCCATGAAAAAAATGATGCGGTGGCTTATATGGCTGCCCAAACGGTATTCCGCCAAACCTGGATAGACATGGTGCCCAACCCCCATTTGGCCGCCATGATTACGCGTTTGGCAGACCACGTCGAGGCTGTACGCCTAGCCACCTTAAGCGACCCGGAGTTTCGCTCTTGGTCTCTGTCTTCCAGCCACCAGCTTCTCGAGGCTTTTTTAAAGAAAGCCCCTAAGCTGGTCGAGCAAGCCGTGCACTACAACCTGCGCAACGCCGCCACGTCTTACTACGCCACTCAAGACAGGCTGATCAGCGCACACTAACGGCCCCTTACGGGGTGGCTACGCCCCTCGCCCTCACCTCCTTCCTCGCCCCCGTCCCTCAGGTTTGCTTCAGGACGCTATACTTTCATGCTCTTTTACGTGTCATACGTTTGATTACAAGCATACATGCTGCCAAAGCGCCCGCCATCGATTCCCTGGTTTTCCATGTCTGAGACACGCCGCGCTCTTTTGCTTTTCCCTCTCCGACACCAGGAACCTGCGTGAAAAAAGGCTTCTACCTCGTCATGGCCGCGCAAGGGCTGTCTTCTTTGGCAGACAACGCTCTGCTCATCGCAGCCATCGCCCTGATCATGGATCTACACGGTCCGGACTGGATGGCGCCCATGATGAAGTGGTGGTTTGCTTTGGCTTATGTGGTGTTGGCCGCCTTCGTGGGCGCCATTGCAGACTCCTTCCCCAAGGGGAAGGTCATGTTCGCTACCAACGGCGTCAAGCTGTTCGGCTGCTTACTGATGTTCAGCCACGGCTTATTCGGCCTAGACGCAGGCACCCAACTGCTGTTGGTGTTCGTCGCCTATACCTTGGTCGGCATAGGTGCCGCCGCTTATTCCCCGGCCAAATACGGCATCATCACCGAAATGCTGCCCCCTTCTTTATTGGTAAAAGGCAATAGCTGGATAGAAGGCCTGACGGTGCTTTCTATTATTGTGGGTACGGTTCTGGGCGGGGTACTGATCAGCCCGACGGTTTCCAGCGCTCTGCTGTCCCAGCCCTGGTTGGCAGCCCTGGCCAGCACGCGCGCCGAAGCCGCCATTGTGCTGATTGCCATCATTTATTGCCTGGCCGCCGCCTGTAACTTGCTGATTCCGGCTACGGGTATGCGCTATCCGAGGCAGCACAAGCATCCTGGCAAATTGGTACGCGAGTTCTCCAACTATGTGTGCATACTGTGGCGCGACAAGCTTGGGCAAATTTCGCTGGCCGTCACCACCTTGTTCTGGGGTGCCGGCGCCACTTTGCAATTCATCGTTATCGAATGGGGCGCCCAACATCTGGGTTACAGACTGGATCAAGCCTCTATCCTGATGGGCGTGGCCGCTTTTGGCACTATTTTCGGCTCCATCCTGGCCGGCCTTATCCCCTTGCGCAGAGCCCTGTGCGTGCTGCCCTTGGGTGTCGTCATGGGCTTGGCCGTGCTACTGATGCCTGTGGTGTACAGCACATGGTCGGTCTATGCGCTGCTGTTCTTCGTGGGCGCTTTATCGGGCTTTTTCGTGGTCCCCATGAATGCCCTACTTCAGCATCGCGGGCATGTCTTGCTGTCGGCTGGGCACTCTATTGCCGTGCAAAACTTCAACGAGCAACTGAATATTCTGCTGATGCTGGGCATGTACAGCCTGCTGCTTTGGCTGCGGCTCCCCATCAACATCATCATTATTATCTTCGGCTTGCTGGTTGCCTTCCTGATGCTGGCTTTCATGTACTGGAGCCACCTGAACCACCGCATTCACCCTGGCCTGCAAGAGCAGATAGGTTCAGACGAGCACGGCCAAGCGCTGCGTTAAGTCAGAACTCCGCCACACAGGCCAGCAGCTCTTGGCCATATGCTTCGCGCTTGCGAGCCCCTATGCCGGTAATACCGGCCAACTCTTCCAGGTTGCGCGGGCATCGCAAGGCCACGTCTCGCAGGGTGGTATCGTGAAAAATAACGTAAGCCGGCACGCTGTGACTACGTGCCGTCGCCGCACGCCATGCCTTCAGGGCCTCAAAGCGTGCCTGTACGTCTTCGGGAAGGTCTTGCACGACAGCAGCGGGGGTGCGCCCACGACTTCGCGTAGCCGCACGTTTGGCAGAAGGCGCCGCACGACGTAAGCGCAAAACCACTTCACCTTTAAGCACCGCACGGCTTTCTTCGGTCAGCACCAGTGTGCCATAGCCTTCGTGATCAACCGTCAACAACCCTCGGGCCAACAGCTGACGCAAAACGCCACGCCAGGCCTGGTCGGATAAGTCGGTACCGATATTGAACACGCTAAGGCTTTGATGGTCGTGCTGCTGCACCCTGTCGGTCAGCTTGCCACGCAAGATGTCGATAATATGCCCGGCACCAAAGCGCTGCCCTCGCTCTCGCCAAAGCCGATAAACAGCGGAAAGCACTTTCTGGGCTGCCTCAGTGCCATCCCAGGATTCAGGCGGGCTGAGGCAATTATCACAATGACCGCAAGGCTCGATAGGTTGGTCAAAATATTCCAACAGGTGCTGGCGGCGGCAAGCGACGGTTTCGCACAGGCTCAGCATGGCGTCCAGTTGCGCTACCTGACGGCGCCGAAACTGCTCATCTCCCTGCGACTCATCTATCATGCGGCGGTGCTGCGCCACGTCTTGCAAGCCATAGGCCATCCAGGCCGTCGAGGGCAAGCCGTCACGACCAGCCCGACCGGTTTCCTGATAGTAGCCCTCTATGGACTTGGGCAAGTCAACGTGCGCCACAAAACGTACGTCGGGCTTATCTATGCCCATCCCAAAGGCAATAGTTGCCACCATCACCAGGCCATCTTCGCGTAGAAAACGAGATTGGTTCTCTGCCCGGAGTTGCGTGCTTAAGCCGGCGTGGTAGGGCAAGGCTTGAATACCATGACTGCTTAAATAAGCCGCCAGATCTTCGCAGCGCGCACGCGAAGCGCAGTAAACAATGCCGCAATCACCCTCGTGCTCGGTACGAATGAAATCAAGCAACTGGCGTTTGACCTCTTGTTTTTCAACGATACGGTAAAGAATATTGGGTCGGTCAAAGCTGGCGACAAAGTGCCGACATTGCTCCAGCGCCAATCGCTGGGCTATCTCGTCACGGGTCTGCGCCGTGGCTGTCGCCGTCAGGGCGATGCGCGGTACATCGGGCCAACGTTCGGCCAACATCGAAAGGCCCAGATACTCAGGCCGAAAGTCATGCCCCCACTGCGACACACAATGGGCTTCGTCGATAGCAAACAATGCCACCCGGCCCTGCTGCAACAGATTCAGGCAACGATCAGTCAAAAGCCGCTCGGGGGCCACGTAAAGCAAATCCAGCTGCCCCGCGACAAAAGCGTC
>Ga0160490_100247_pt1 | contig 11079 bp, 11 predicted proteins | sample DIDnMG_7_FD_108210 | JGI IMG/M metagenome (GOLD analysis project Ga0160490, IMG submission 108210) | Enriched soil microbial communities from UW Madison campus, WI, USA - DID2934_E24_Lignin MG | ecosystem: Environmental > Terrestrial > Soil > Unclassified | place: USA: Madison, Wisconsin...
TCTGCCCGAGTCGCAGTGGGATGCCCCCATTGATTACGAAACCTATGCCGCCATGTCGGCCATGGTGGGCCACGGCGGTATTGTGGCCTTTGACGACAACGTAGACATGGCTCACATGGCTCAATACGCCATGCATTTCTGTGCCGTCGAATCCTGTGGCAAGTGCACGCCCTGTCGCATAGGATCAACTCGCGGCGTAGAGGTCATTCAAAAGATACGCAACGGCCAACAGCGTGAGCAACAGATCACGCTGTTGCGCGACTTGTGCGACACCATGTTGGCCGGCTCGCTGTGCGCGCTGGGCGGCATGGCACCCTACCCGGTGCTGTCCGCACTCAACCACTTCCCCGAAGACTTCGGCGTAACCCGCCCTGTGACTTCGGACGAGCCCGCCTGAACCGGAGATCTCTCATGCTTGAAACCATCGTTATTCGCGAACGTGACTTCGGCACCCCGGTCTCGCTACAGACCGAGATGGTCACGCTGACCATAGACGGCCAGCGCTGCACCGTCCCCGCCGGTACCTCAGTCATGCGTGCTGCCGCCGAATCCGGCGTCAACATCCCCAAGCTTTGCGCAACCGACAGCGTGGAAGCCTTCGGCTCCTGTCGCCTTTGTCTGGTCGAAATTCAAGGGCGCCGCGGCTATCCGGCATCGTGCACCACGCCTGTTGAAGAAGGCATGGTTGTGCGCACCGAAACGCCCAAGCTGCACGACCTGCGTCGCAACGTCATGGAGCTCTACATCTCCGACCACCCGCTAGACTGCCTGACCTGCCCTGCAAACGGTAATTGCGAACTGCAAGACATGGCCGGCCAAGTGGGCTTGCGCAATGTGCGTTACGGCTTCGACGGGGCCAATCACCTTAGCGACCCTACCGACGCCTCCAACCCTTATTTTTCTTACGATGCCTCCAAATGCATCGTCTGCAGCCGCTGTGTGCGGGCCTGCGAAGAGGTACAAGGGACTTTCGCCCTGACCATCACCGGCAAAGGGTTCGACTCGCGCGTTACGGCGGGTCAGCACGAAGATTTCATCGATAGCGAATGCGTCTCTTGTGGTGCTTGCGTGCAGGCCTGCCCCACCGCCACACTGACCGAAAAAACCGTTATCAACATGGGCCAGCCCGAACATGCGGTCGTCACTACCTGCGCTTATTGCGGCGTGGGTTGCGGCTTCAAAGCCGAAATGAAAGGCGAGCAAGTCGTGCGCATGGTGCCTTGGAAGGACGGCCAAGCCAATCGCGGGCATTCTTGCGTCAAGGGGCGTTTCGCCTGGGGCTACGCCACCCACAAAGACCGCATCACCAAGCCCATGATACGGGCCAGCATTCAAGATCCCTGGCGCGAAGTCAGCTGGGACGAGGCCATTCAGTATGCCGCTTCCGAGATCAAGCGCATACAGGCCAAGTATGGCCGCAACTCCGTAGGCGGTCTGACGTCTTCGCGCTGCACCAACGAAGAAACCTATCTGGTGCAAAAGCTCGTACGCGCCGCTTTTGGCACCAACAACGTCGACACCTGCGCACGGGTATGCCATTCGCCCACGGGTTACGGCCTTAAGGTAACGCTGGGTGAATCCGCCGGCACGCAAACCTTTGATTCGGTCATGCATACCGATGTCGCGATTGTCATCGGTGCCAACCCCAGCGCTGCACACCCTGTGTTTGCTTCACGCCTGAAAAAGCGTTTGCGCCAAGGCGCCAAACTTATCGTCATCGACCCCCGCCAGACCGAGCTGGTTGACTCGCCCCATATCAAGGCCGACTACCATCTGCCACTGCGCCCGGGCACCAATACCGCCATGCTCACTGCCTTGGCACACGTCATTGCCACCGAAGGCCTGATCGCGGAAGACTTCGTGAAAGAGCGCTGCGAAATCCCCGCCTTCGAACAATGGCGTGCGTTTGTCTCACAGCCCGAGAACTCCCCCGAAGCCATGCAGGGCGTTATAGGCGTACCCGCTGAAGACATCCGCAACGCCGCCCGCTTGTTTGCAACCGGCGGTAATGGGTCCATTTACTACGGCTTGGGCGTCACCGAACACAGCCAAGGCTCTACCACAGTGATGGCCATTGCCAACCTGGCCATGGCCACCGGTAACGTGGGTCGCGAGGGCGTGGGCGTCAACCCTCTGCGAGGCCAGAACAACGTGCAGGGCTCTTGCGACATGGGTTCCTTCCCGCACGAACTGCCAGGCTATCGCCACGTTTCCGACAACGTCGTTCGCGCCCAGTTCGAAGAGGCCTGGGGCGTTAGCATTCAGCCCGAGCCCGGCCTGCGCATTCCCAATATGTTCGACGCGGCGCTGGAAGGCAGTTTCAAGGCCTTGTATTGCCAAGGCGAAGACATCGCGCAATCCGACCCCAACACGCAACACGTGGCGGCAGCGCTGTCTGCCATGGAGTGCATCATCGTCCAGGACATCTTCCTGAATGAAACCGCCAAGTTCGCACACGTTTTCCTGCCGGGTTCGTCCTTCCTGGAAAAAGACGGCACTTTCACCAATGCCGAACGCCGTATCTCGCGGGTACGCAAGGTGATGGAGCCGATGGGCGGCTACGCCGACTGGGAGGCAACCTGCCTGCTTTCCAAGGCCTTGGGCTACCCCATGAACTACTCGCACCCCAGCGAAATCATGGACGAGATCGCACGCCTGACGCCCACTTTCACGGGGGTTTCCTTTGCTCGCATCGAAGAGCTGGGGGGCAGCGTTCAGTGGCCTTGCAACGAGCAGGCGCCCGAAGGCACGCCCATCATGCACACAGACGCTTTCGTGCGCGGCAAGGGCAAGTTCATGATTACGCAGTACATTCCCACCGACGAGCGCAGCACGCGCAAATTCCCGCTGTTGTTGACCACCGGCCGTATTCTGTCGCAGTACAACGTGGGAGCACAGACACGCCGTACCGACAACAATATGTGGCATAGCGCCGACGTGCTCGAGATACACCCCCAAGACGCTGAAGATCGCGGCGTGAATCAGGGCGACTGGGTGGCGATTCAAAGCCGTGTGGGTGAAACCGTACTGCGTGCCGACGTCACCGAACGGATACAACCGGGCGTGGTCTACACCACCTTCCACTTCCCGGAGTCCGGCGCCAATGTGGTTACCACCGATAGCTCGGACTGGGCTACCAACTGCCCCGAGTACAAAGTAACGGCAGTGCAGGTGCGCAAGGTCACGCAGACCTCCGATTGGCAGAAGGAATGGTCCAGCTTTACGGGTACCCAACTGGCACTACTGCGTGCCAGTTCCCAGGAAGCCATCGAGCAGCCCTGACACGCCTTATGCACGCGCCTGCCCCTGTCTCTTGCGCCACCCAGGATGCCGATTCGAACGGCGTCCTGGAGGCGCAAGTCCATCGCTATCGCGACGCTCAGCCCCTGGCTACGCCAGAGGCTGACTGGCTGGCGCAAGAAACCCCTATCGCGCTGGAATACAACGGCATCAGCCACGCTACCGTGCTGGCCACACCGTGCGACATCGAAGATCTAGCCCTGGGGTTTTCTATTACAGAAGGCATCGTACGCAGTGCTGCCGACGTCTACGACATCGAAGTCACGCCCACGCCGCAGGGCTTGATTGCGCAATTAAGCATAGCCAGCGCCTGCCTGGATCAGCTTAAACGTCGTCGCCGCACGCTGGCCGGTCGTACAGGCTGCGGCCTATGCGGCCTGGAAAGCCTGGACGACGTCGTGCGCCCGCTGCCACCGGTAGCGGGCCCTCCTTACCCCATACTGCCCTCTGCCATTGTGCGCGCCATGCAGGCGCTGCGCGAACGTCAACCCTTGCATCAACAAACCGGGGCTACCCATGCCGCCGCTTGGGCCACGCTAGAGGGCGAGCTACTCTATGTGCGCGAAGACGTGGGCCGCCACAATGCGCTGGATAAGCTGATAGGGGCTTTGCTGCGCCAGCAGCTGAACCCGGCCCAGGGGATGGCGGTGATCTCTAGCCGGGCCAGTTTCGAGATGGTGCAGAAGGCAGCTGCAGTGGGCATACCCGCCGTTGCTGCCGTTTCGGCGCCCACCAGTTACGCCGTGCAAACCGCCCAGCAGTTGGGCGTTTTACTGATTGGCTTTGCGCGCAATCAGGGCTTTACCGCTTACGCACACCCCCAGCATCTGGGGACACAAGATTCGGAATCCTTACCGTGAACAACAGCATCGACACCTTGATCATCATGGCTAACCGTATAGGCGATTTTTTCGAGTCGCAACCCGACCGCGAAGAGAGCATGTCTGGTATTGCCACTCATATCCGTAACTTTTGGGAACCCCGCATGCGCACCGCGTTGCTGGATTTTCTGGCACAGCAACCCGACGGTTCCACCGGTAGTCAAACACTGACGCCATTTACGCTTGAAGCCATTGAGCGTAATAAGGATTCGCTGCGTCCTCGTACCTGATACGCGCCATCGCAGCCGGCCTTATACCCATGGCGGCTTAGGCCGCCGTTTTTATTCGGCCTCGCGCCAAAGCAAGACCTCAACGCTGGCCTCACCGGAGTCCGCTGTTACCCACGCCGTGCCGTCTTGCACATTCACATTCAGGCTCATGCTACGAGCCGCCAATGCCGCCAGATCCTGGGTCGCCTGCACAGGCAAACCGTAGACCGTCAGGTTACGCGCGCGCGACAATTTGTTTTTTACACCCGCCCACCAGCCGTCCGCGTTGCGGCCATAGGCATAAACCACCACCTGATCTGCACGGCCACATGCCTTCAGCAGGCGCCGCTCGTCCGGCAAACCGGTTTCCACCCATAGTTTTACCGCCCCCGTTAAGTCTAGACGCCACAGATCGGGTTCATCGACTTCGCTGAGGCCCCGCGTAAAAGCCAGGCGGTCTTCTTCGTCGGCATGTAAAGAAAAGGCCAGCAACCTGACCATCAGGCGCTCGTCCGTCTCCGAAGGATGACGAGCAACCGTGACAGCATGGCTGCCATAGTAAGCACGGTCATTGTCGGCAACGTGGATATCCGCTTTATAGACGGTGGAACGCAAAGCCATGTCACTCTCTTTCAAGGCTGTCCGGTGATCGAGGAAACACTTTCCTGATCCTGTCGGCACTCATTCGAGCCGCATCATAACGTAAGCGGGCTTGCCTTGTTGAGGTGCTGATTAAACAATGCCTGGTTCGGCAAAGTTTGTTGACTCGGGTTACTGGCGATTGCAGTAACTGAAAAAAAGCACGCCATGCCCACACGCGCATACCCACCTTTGTGAATATGCGTGTGGGCATGGCGCGACGGCTTAGTCGGACTCTTTGACCCGATAGACCAGCACGGCGGTGTGCGCCAAGCCCAACACCTTGACCGTGACACTGCCCAGCAACAGACGCGACAAACCACTGCGTCCGTGGCTGCCAATAAAGATAAGATCGCAGCCGTTATCGGTGGCTGCCTGAACGATGCCGTCGGCCACATTGAAGTTAGAGACAGCGTGAGCCGTGGCTTTCACGCCTGCCGTCTCGGCGCGATCCAGCACGGATTGCAGGTATTTCTCGGCTTGCTTGGCAGCCGTTTTATCGTAGTCTTCGTCGGTAATGGCATACGCGGCGGCCATGCCATCGAAGCCCACGGTGGCGGCAAAAGGCTGCGAGACGTGCAGGGCGACGACTTCGGCGCCGATTTGGCGGGCCAGGCACACGCCTTTGTTGGCAGCCTGCGCGGACAGCGGCGAACCATCGGTGGGGATAAGAATTTTCTTGAACATGGCGGTTTCCAATGTTGAGTGATAACGACGGGTGGTACGCGCAGGCGCGGTTTTAAGACGCCAGCCACTACCGTCTATGCTAAGCCAAGCCCGAGGCGATGAAAATGGGTAATGACGCCTACTTTGCGCAGAATCAAATCTGCTGGGAAGCGCGGTACAAATTCGTGCAACGAGTGCCAGAACGGCAATACGCCAACACTGGCGCGGGCAGCTCTTCAAGAAGCTGCTTGAAGCGCTGAACGTCTTCGAGCGTCATGGCGCCACTGACCACGGGTTGGTAGGCCACTTGCAGACCCGCCTCGCGAGCCGCTTGCATCACCTGCTCAGAGGTAGGCTGCTCGGCCCCGCCTTCGTTGTCGGGGCGGTTGATAATGACACTGCGGTACCCGGCCTGTGCCACTGCCGCCATGTCTTGGGGCGCCAGTTGTGGCGCCACGGCAAGGCCTTCGCTCAGGCGATTCAGGGGTACGGACATGCGAGTCTCCTTGGGAGTGTAAGGGTGAGGCCCAGGCGCGCCAGATGCTGCCCGGTTTCTGGGGCTGCCAGTACGCGAAATTCCGCCACTCGCTGTTCGCCCAAAATATCACCTTGCATTATATGGCTGGCGGGGTGGCACATTAGTAAATCCCCTTCGCGCATCTGGGACAGCCAGGCTTTCAACAACCGGGCGTAGGACGCCTCGCCGCCTTGAAAGTCGTAAACGCCCGCTAAGCTGCGACTCATGGGCCAACGCCCCTTTGCCAACCACTCCAACGCGCCCGCCCCCAGCGTTTGAATCACTGCCGCCTTGAAACGGTAGCTTAGCGGTAAGCCGGCTGCCGGCAAGGCCGTGGTGCAACGCAGCCACGGAGCGTGCGCTGCATACCTGCGCGCCAACTCGGCCGATAAAGCCTCACGAATTTGCGGCAATTGATGTACGTGCTGATGACCATCAACAAAGTCTGGTGCTTGCTGCATGAGGTCTTCGTAACGGTCAAACTGACGGGCGATCTGATCACGCAGCTGCCCCGGATTCAAGCGCCGCAGGTAAGCTTTGCGAATCAGGGTTGCCAAGGGATGTATCAAGGCCGCCGCGGGATAGGGTTCGGTAAAATTCAGATGTAGGCCTGCGCTTAGCCCCGAATCTCGTAAAGCAGCGGCATCAGCGCCAAACTGCGGGCCGTCTACCAAACAGCTGGTGGCATTCAAGCGCCCCAGGCGCGCCAGTTCCAACACGCCCTGGTTTACCGCCGAATTCATGCCAAAATCATCGGCACAAATGATGATGTGCTTGGCTGCCTGCTGCCCGCCCATCGCTACTCCCTTGTCATGCTTGCTAAATGAACACACTGCTTACGCAATTGTCGTGGTTTGTTATTGTCGGCTGCAGCGCCGCCGCCACCCATTGGGCCGTGGCAGTGCTATGCGTTGAGCTTTTGGGCTTGGCACCCCTGCTGGCCAACGTAGCCGGCTGGCTGGTAGCGTTCAACGTGTCGCTGTTTGGTCATTACCATCTTACCTTCAAACATCAGCACGCCCCCTGGAAACAAGCTGCACTCAGGTTCTTCGGCGTTGCATTGCTGGGCTTCATACTGAACGAGTTGGCTTATGCCTTACTGCTGCACACCACTGGCTTGCGCTACGACGTGGCGCTGGCTGTTGTGTTGGTAGGCGTAGCCGCCCTGACCTTCTTGCTTAGCCGCTTCTGGGCCTTCCGGCGTCTACCGCCTAAACCGGCCTCGCCACACTAAACTTGTGGCCCATCAGAGTCTGTAGGCTTAGCCAAGCCTTGGCCACGCCGGGCCTGTACAAGATATACCGGCCTTTGTTTGACCTCGTTGAAGATACGCCCGACATACTCGCCCAACACCCCCACCGATAGCAGGTTGATGCCAGAGAAAAACAGAATCACGGTAATCAAGGTGACCCAGCCTTGCACCTCGTTGCCATGGACGAAATAGTCGATGACGATGAATGCGCCATAGACAAAAGACATGAGCGATATCAACATGCCCAATGTGCTGACCATGCGCAGGGGCCAAGTGGTAAAGGCGGTCAGGCCGTCCAGCGCAAAGTCGAATAGTTTGAAAGGCTTGAACGTGCTGCGCCCATGCAGGCGTTCGGGGGGTTCGTAAGCCAGCGGCTCGGCGTGAAACCCCACCCATGCAAACAAGCCTTTCATGAAGCGATTGCGTTCGGGCAGCATCAATAAAGCGTCTACCACCACGCGATCCATCAAGCGAAAGTCACCTGCATTTTCTGGCAGGGAGGGCCCGCCCGAAGTACGCATGAGTTTGTAAAAGAAGCGCGTCCCCATGCGTTTGGCCCAGGATTCATCGCGGCGGGTTGCGCGTACCGCATACACCATCTGCACGCCTGCGCTCCAACGTTCGAGCATCTTGGGCAGTAATGCCGGGGGATGTTGCAAGTCTGCGTCCATGGTGATGATCACCTGGCCTTTAGCGGCAGCCAGGCCCGCACTGAGCGCCGCTTCCTTGCCAAAATTACGCGACAGCTCGATCATCACCAGTTGAGGATGCGCTTGCAGCAGGGGCGTCAGTGCCTGTACCGTATGATCACGGCTACCATCATCTACCAGTATGATTTCGTATCTGTCGGCCAGGGTTTTAAGCACCGCCATCAAGGCAGGTACCAGCACCTGCAGATTCGCGGCTTCGTTGAAGCACGGTACAACGCAGCTAATAGTAGAAGGGGAGCGAGTAGTCACGACAAGCAAGGCTGCTAAGGCCAGATCAACAGAAGTGGCGCCCGATAAGGCAAGGCGTGCGAAAACCCCGCCAATGTAATCCACCCCACTATCGATTGCAACGAAAGGCTTCTGCGCACGACGATGACAAGCGTCGGCAACACCCATTTAGCTCACTGCTAAAAAGATTCATATAAAATACATCTTTTAGCGTCATACCCTTTCTGTAACTTCCTTAGCCATCACGATAGGCCTAGCCATGACACAGCGCGACACCTTGTGCACCCAGGAAGAAATCACCACCCTGGTTCATTCCTTTTACGATCGCATTCGCCAAGACGAAACATTGGGCCCCATCTTCAATGCACACGTCCAAGATTGGGATGTTCACTTGGCGCGCATGGTGAGTTTCTGGTCTTCCATGCTGCTGGGGGCCGGTACCTACGACGGCACACCCATGCCCAAGCACATTGCCCTGCCCGACCTGAAGGCCGAGCTGTTCGAACACTGGTTGGCCTTGTTTCAAGAAACCACACAGGCCCTGCCCAACCAAGCGCTCGCAGAGCGAGCCCAAGAGCTTGCGCACCGCATTGCACGCAGCTTATGGTTTGGCTACCAGTTACATAGACAACCCGAACGACCTGTTACCGAAATTCGTCATGGCTAACGTCATCCGTATTCAAGAACCTGGCCGCCATACAGGCGGCAAACCTCAGTGGCGTGCTTTTCTTAGCCTGGGGTTTCGCCCCCTTTATCCGGCCGGCGCCCTCTGGGCTGCGGTAGCGGCAGCCTTATGGGTTTTTGCGCCCCAATGGCTGGAAGGCCCCATGGGCGGCATGGTGTGGCACGCTCACGAAATGCTTTGGGGCAGTGTCGGCACCATTGCCGTGGGCTTCTTGCTCACTGCTGCAGCCACCTGGACAGGCCATAACCCCATGAAGGGAACGCCCCTGGGCATAATCGTTTTGCTATGGGTCATTGCCCGCACCGGGTATTTAGCAGGTAGCATGCCTGCCTTTTTTGTGGCGGGTCTGGCGGAAACCGCTTTTTATCTATTCAGTGCCACCGCCTTAATGCGCGTCATGATTCGCGGTGCAAGCAAACGCAATCTGGGCATTCCCTTTTTGGTAGCCGGACTAGGGCTGAGTCACGCTTTCTTTTTGTGGGCTGTGTTGGAGGGTGACTACCTTCGCTTAATGCATTATTTTGGCCTGGGCATGATCTGCATGGCCATGATTGCACTGCTGGTCGCACGGCGCGTTATCCCCTTCTTTGCCATGCGTGCCGTGCCACAGTTGAAGATTCCCATGCTGACTCGCTTGGGCCAGGCTCAACTGGTATTGACCTTGCTAGCGGTGCTGTTGTTGGTATTTAAGCAAACCGTCGCGGCAGCGCCACTATTGTTTTTGGTGGGTGTGGCTGCGCTGTTTCAGGTCTTGCGCTGGAAACCCTGGGCTGTTCGTGGGCGACCCATTCTATGGGTACTGTATCTAGGTTATGCCTTTCTGGGCCTAGGCTTGATTGCCTCCGCCGCGCATTTTGCCGGCATAGGCGGCGCCTGGTTTGCACGACTGGCAACGCCGGTACACGTTATAGGCATGGGGGGGTTCGGGCTGTTGATCATAGGCATGATCACCCGTACCGCACTCGGGCACATGGGCCGTCCCCTGGCACTGGACACCAGCATGGTCATCAGCTACTGGCTGATCCTGGCAGCCACTTTGTTACGGTTGGCCGCCTTATTCCCCACGCCGGCGATCGTGCCTTTACTTCACAGCGCCACCACACTGTGGGTCTTGGCTTTCCTGATGTACTTGTGGCGATTCATGCCCATGCTGGTGCGGCCCACGCCTTAGGCACTTTATCGTTTTATAAGCCGGTGCGTGTCTCTAGCCCCAAGCTTCGTGCGCACCAGGCCAAGACGGTTTAGCTCTGACTTCCCGATACTGTCACTCAAGACAATTCTGGATTTCACCGTCAATGAAAACGAATTTTTCGGATGCGCAACTTGCGGATCCCGCCCTAGCCGAAGCCGACTCCATACTGAGTACCTGCCAGCATTTCGGTTTCTGTACCTCAGGATGCCCCACCTACGTACTACTGCACGACGAAAACGACGGCCCCAGAGGACGTATCGATCTCATCAAAGAGATGCTCGAGTCCGACGCCCCACCGTCACCGGCTACTGTGTCTCACATAGATAAATGCCTGTCGTGCATGTCCTGTATGAGCACCTGTGCGGTCAAGGTCGACTACCTGCATCTGGTGGACATCGCCCGCAGCCATATCGAAAACACCTATCGGCGCCCCTTACGTGAACGCATGCTTAGGGCCGCACTGGCCTACGTACTGCCGCGCCCCATTTGGTTCAAGAATGCCCTGCGCGCCGGTCGCTGGGGAGCCAAGCTTAAGCCCGTTTTGCCGCGCGCCGTACATCATTATCTGGATTTGATCCCACCGCCTGCCGCGCCTGGCGTCTCGGACATGCCTGACCTGACTTGCTACCCAGCCCAGGGCCCAAGAAAATGGCGCGTAGCCTTGCTGGCCGGTTGTGTGCAACCCACGCTCTCACCCGAGATCAATGCCGCCACCATTCGCTTGTTAACACGCTTGGGCTGCGAGGTCGTGGTTCCCGCCGACACCGGCTGCTGCGGCTCTCTCAATCTACATATGGGCA
>Ga0160490_100249_pt1 | contig 10923 bp, 12 predicted proteins | sample DIDnMG_7_FD_108210 | JGI IMG/M metagenome (GOLD analysis project Ga0160490, IMG submission 108210) | Enriched soil microbial communities from UW Madison campus, WI, USA - DID2934_E24_Lignin MG | ecosystem: Environmental > Terrestrial > Soil > Unclassified | place: USA: Madison, Wisconsin...
ACGCGTAGCAGTTCGGCAGCTTCCATAGCTTAGCGGCGGCTGTTAAGTCGGTTAAGTCGGTCTGCCGGCGTGATGATATCGGTCAAGCGTATTCCGTAGCGGTCGTCCACAACCACGACTTCGCCTTGGGCAATCAGATAGCCATTGACGTAAATATCCATGGGTTCGCCTGCCAAACCATCTAGTTCGATGACCGAGCCTTGTCCCAATTGCAGGATGTTCTTGATCGTCATACGCGTCCGGCCAAGCTCAACCGAGAGCTGCACGGGAATATCAAGGATCAGGTCGATGTCACTGGTGGCACTCTGGCCGATGTCAACCAAAGGCTGGAAAACACCTGGTGCCGGCGCGGGGCTGGGGCTGGGAGCTGCGTTGGAAGCCGCTTGTTCGGCCATGGCGCGAGCCCAGTCGTCATCCACACCTTTCAGGCCATCTGCCTGGGAAGGGGGCGGGTTGGCATTTTGTTCTGACAGGGCCGCAGCCCAGTCGTCGGCGGGGTCGGCGTCCGTCTTCTTGTCGGGGTCGGTGATGTCACTCATGCTTGTTTGCCTCGGGGGAGATCGGTTCGCTGTTTTGCACCATGTGCTGCACTTTCAGGGCATAACGACCGTTGAAAGTGCCGTAGGAGCAGGTCATGATGGGAATACTGCCGACGAAGGTCTGTATGGAACTGGGGATGTCCAATGGCAAAACATCGCCTTTGCGCAGTTTCATAAGTTGCTTCACGGTACTGGGGATACGCGCAAACTCGGCTTGAAGCTCGACGTCGGCGCTACGGACCTCGCGCGAAAGCTGGTGGGTCCAGCGCAAATCTACTTCGTTCAAGCCAGTATCTTGTAAAGGCCGCGTCAGTAGATCGCGTATGGGTTCTATCATCGAGTAAGGCAGGCAAATACTGAGATTGCCGCCCGATGCGCCCAGTTCGATATTGAAGGAGGTCACCACGACAATCTCGTTGCCGCTGGTAATGTTGGCGAACTTGGTGTGCATTTCCGAGCGAATATATTCGAACTCGATCGGATAGATATTCTGCCAAGCCGAACCGTAGGCTTCCAGTGTCAAGTTAAGCAGGCGCTGAATAATGCGCTGCTCGGTCGTGGTGAAGTCTCGACCCTCGATACGGGTGGCGTAACGACCGTGCCCCCCGAATAGGTTGTCTATGATCAGAAAAACCAGGTTTGGGTCAAAGGTGAACAGCGACACGCCCCGCAATGGCTTCATGGCCACCATATTCAGGTTGCTGGGGACGGGCAGGTTGCGTTCGAACTCGGAGTATTTTTGCACCTTGATGGTCGCGACCGTGATGTCGGCGTTGCGACGCATGAAACTCAATAAGGTGCTGCGCATCTGCCGGGCAAAACGCTCGTTGATAAGCTCGAGCGTTTGCATGCGATGCCGCACGACACGGTCGGGCGAGCTTAGGTCGTAAGGGCGAACGCCTGTCGGGGCTGCGACGGGCGTTGCCGACTGGCTTTCACCCGTGACGCCCGCCAACAAGGCATCGACTTCATCCTGAGAAAGGAAGCTGGAGTACGCCATTATCTATTTACTGAACCACGAATGCAGTGAACAGCACACCCATGACCTCGGGGCCGTTCTGGCGGGGGGGATAGGGGGCGTTGATGGCCTTGCGCAGGCTTTCCGCCAAGGCAATGCGGCCATCGGTCTGCTGTACGCGCGAGGAGGAGTGCCGGCTTAGCTCGGTGAGAATGCGGTTGCGCACCTCGGGCATGTATTCGATGAGGTAATTGCGTGCAGTCTGATCCGCAACGCGCAGGGTGATCTCTAGATAGAGAATCTGCGGCATGTGGTTGTCTTGCAGCGTAACGGTGAATGGGTCCAGCGCCAGAAAAATAGGGGTGGCGGGGGGCGCGGCCTCGGCTTCCTTTTCAATGCCGGTGCCGACTTGGGGGCCGGATTGCATACCCAGCTTGCCAAAATAGAGCAGAGCACCGCCGGCGCAAACGGCGACCAGGATGAGGATGAGCAGAATGGTATTCAGAAAGCGCATGGCACGTAGGTATCAGCGATGAGAGGTCTGGCCCGGTCAGGCATAAGTGTTGATAAGCAGATGGCTTTCAGCGGCTCTGGCCACTACAGCTGGTGCGGAAGCCTGCGTATCGGCGGTGTTTGCCGAGATAGCAGGTGTGGAACGGCCGGCTGGCGCGGGAGGCGGCTGTTGACCGGCCTGATCGCTACCCACATGTGTATTGCCCAGTGACAGCCCTGCATCGGCCAATTGCTGGGCCAGATGGGGCAGGGCGGACTCTACCGCTTGGCGAACGGATGCATGGGACGAGACAAACCAGGCATGGGCAACATTGTCTTGAATCTGCAAAGTCACGCGCAGCGGGCCTAGGTCGGGTGGGTCTAAACGTAACTCGGCCTGTTGAGTGCCGTTGGCACCGGATTGCAAAGCATGACCGACTTGTTGAGCCATGGCCCTACCCCAAGCGGGGTGCTCAAGGGAGGGGGCGATGGAGAGCATCAGCGTTGAGGCGCCAGGGCTTATTGTCGTAGCTGGCAGCCCAGTGGTTTGTGAAACGGAGCTGACCGTTGATAAGCCTACTGAAGTTTCGGAAACGACAGAGGCAACAAGCTGAGAAGAGCCAGGCTCGCCGGCAGATCGAGGCGATGCTGCGAGTGGGCTGATCTGTGCGGGTTCGGTTTGCTGCGCATCGGTTAACGTGGAGCGCTGGACGGCTTCTGCGCCGTTCATGCCGCGTGTGGACACTATCGTCGGACCGGCGGCGGGCTGCTTGCGAAGCGATGGGCTCGCGCCGGCTGGGGATTGCTGGCTCCAGGTGTTTTCTGACTTTGTGGGCGTCAAGATGCCGTTTTGCACCAGAGCATCTTCTGGTAAGACCGCACTGGACGAATTAAGAGCATCAGCTGAGTAGGCAGAAAGTAACACGCGTGATGCCGCCGAAGGGTGTAAGGCGGGACTGGCGCCTTCAGCCGATTCCTCAGGGTGAAGGGGCGATGCCTGTTGAGCGACGACCTGCGGGGCAGAGTTGGGGAAGAAGTCTGCGAGCAATTGGCGCGCGGCCTCTTCGGCCTGTGAAGACTCTGAAGAAGACAGGGGGTCTTCTTGGGGCTTTGGGGTTCGAGCACCTGCTGCCCGGGGCTGCTCGGTTGGCCGTTGAGAGGCCAGCAGTTGCGGAAAAGTTTGCTCGCCTTCTGGATGGTGGCGCTCGGCCAGCCCACCCTGTTCGGTGCCGGCTGGCTGTGCGGATAACTGCGAGGTCGAGACTGGCATCATGGTCATGAGAAAGCAGTAGATGACGTTTGCAGGACAGTGCGACGCGATGCGCGCTCGTCGGTTTGGCGTTGTTCCTTGCGTTTTTCTTCTTGCAGTCGGGCATGGGCACGCCGAGTTTTCAGCGCGTCATAGGCATCAAGTTGGCGTTTTTTCTGTTGCCAGGTGGAACGCGCATGGGCCATGGCGTCCTCTAGTTGGCTGACTGTCTTATTTTGCAGTGAAATGGCGTTATCCAATGTCTCGAGGAACTGCACAAAATTGCGATAGTTCGACGCTGACACGCCTGCGCCCAGCGATTGCTGCGCGCGCTGCTGATAATCGTGGCGATAGGAGTCCAGTTGCTGTCTTTGCTCTTGGGCCAGTCTCAGTTTGTCGGCTGCATTGCGCAAACCCAGCGCGGCATCGTCTAATTGCTGGCGAGCCAGATCAAGCAGGATGTCCAGATTTGCGGTGTCAGCCATGGAAAGCCTCTCGGTGGAAGTAGGGTTGCATCAAAGAGCCAAGCTCCAGGACCGTTTGTTCGTAGCCCACGCGCTCGCGCATGCCTTGCCTTAGAAAGCTGCGTAAACGTGGGTAGGCGTCTATGGCTTGGTCGACCTCCGGGTCGTTGCCTCGGCTATATGCACCTACGGCAATCAAATCGCGGTTGCGTTGATAAGCAGACAGCAATTGCTTAAAACGATGCGTCATCGCCAAATGACTTTGATCTATCAGGCTGGGCATGACGCGCGAGATAGACGCTTCAATATCGATGGCGGGGTAGTGGCCCGTTTCCGCCAGACTGCGCGACAGCACGATGTGGCCGTCCAGAATGGCGCGAGCAGAGTCTGCGATAGGGTCTTGCTGGTCGTCACCTTCTGTGAGTACCGTGTAGAAAGCCGTGATAGACCCGGCTGGTAGGCCAGGCTTATCGGTGCCGGTGCCGGCGCGCTCGACAAGTGCGGGTAAGCGCGCGAATACCGATGGCGGATAGCCTTTGGTGGCCGGCGGCTCGCCGATTGCAAGGGCAATTTCGCGTTGGGCCATGGCAAAACGCGTCAGCGAATCCATGATCAAAAGTACATGCCTGCCCTGGTCGCGAAAGTGTTCGGCCAATCGGGTGGCATAAACAGCGCCTTGTAAGCGCAGCAAAGGCGAGACATCGGCAGGTGCCGCTACCACGACCGAGCGGGCCATGCCCTCAGGGCCCAAGTTATGCTCTATGAACTCTTTAACTTCCCGGCCTCGCTCGCCGATAAGGCCCACGACGACGACGTCGGCAGCGGTATAGCGTGTCATCATGCCTAGCAACACACTTTTGCCCACGCCAGACCCTGCGAACAAGCCCATGCGTTGTCCGCGACCCACGGTAAGCAAGCCGTTGATGGCACGCACCCCGACATCCAGGGCAGTGTCTATGGGTGAGCGTTGCAGTGGATTAAAGGGGCGCGCGCTTAACGAGGCCTGTGGCACGTTACGCAGATTGCCTAGCTCATCCAGTGGGCGGCCTGCGCCGTCAAGAACCCGGCCCAGCAGGGCGTCGCCTACGGGCAAATGGCGTGCCAAAGAGGCGGCGGGGGCCAAGGTTTCCAAACTGTCGGGTTCGGCGAGTACCGGCAAGATGCCAGGAGCTTCTTGGGGAATCACGCGCGCACCCGGAGGCAAACCCGAGATGTCGCCCTGCGGCATCAGAAACAATTGGCTGCCGTGAAAACCCACGACTTCGGCGTCTACCCAGAGGCCTGCCGCCGCGTTGCACTCGATGCGGCAAGCCGCACCGACGGGAAGCCGGAGACCGGTGGCTTCGAGGACCAGACCCGTGGCGCGCACCAACTTGCCCGAAGTTTGGCAGGGCTCAATGCGTCTGACCTGGCGAGCGGCGGCTTCCAGTATGGTGTTCCAGCGTTGAGCATCAGGCAGGCGTGGATCCCTCTGGGAGTTCATTTGCTCTCCTGCCAAGCAGGGGCGTGTGTTGCGAGGCTACCGGCAACACGTGCCCAGCGCGTTTGCAAGGTGGCATCTATTTCGCCCAAAGAGGTTTCCAACACGCAACCACCGGGCGTAAGGGTATCGTCGTGAAGTAACTGCCAGGGGGGAGGTGCGGGTAGCGAACGGAAATACTGTTCAAGCAGCTCGTGGTCGGATGGATGGATGCGTATACGAATCCAGCTGAGTTGACCTTCCTGCGGTTGCAGCAGTTCGCGCACGGTATGTACGAGCGACTCGGGTTGAGCGTTGAGCGTTATCTGAACGACATGCCGAGCTATGTGCAGAGCAAGATCGACCAGGCCTTGCGCAACTTGCGTATTGAGTTGCTCTAGCGCTGATTCGGCGCTTTGCAACAAGCCATCAAGCTGTGCTGCTCGACGGTTTTGCTCTTCCAGAGCTTGTTCCATGCCTGCTTGGAAACCTGCGGCATGGCCTTGTTCGTGTCCCGCTTCTTGCCCCTGGGCAAAGCCGGCTTCATAGCCTTGGGTGTGACCTTGCTCGCGAGCTTGATCCTGCAGCTGTTCGAGTAATAAGTCCAGGTCGCCGCCGTCTGGCTCTGCCGGCTCGGGAGTGACTGGCGGCGGTGGGGGTGACGTATCCAGAGACGACGGGCGTGGGCTTGAGTCTCCCACTTCGTGCATTTCCCAGCGCCGCCAAGCGGCGCGAGTGGCGCCGCTGCGGCCAGAAAGTGACGAACCGTCGTTAGACATATTCGTCGTCTCCCATTCGACCCAGATTGATCTGGCCGGTCTCGGCGAGTTTCCGGGCCGTCAGCAAGATGGCCTTCTGCGCCTCTTCAACGCGGGACATGCGGACCGGGCCTTGGGCCTCCAGATCTTCGCGCAGCATATCGGCGGCGCGATTGGACATGTTCTTGAAGAACCTGTCGCGTAGATCTTCGGGGGCGCTCTTGAGGGCAAGCGGCAGCAGGGTGGGGTCGGCTTCCTTGAGGATGATCTGTATGGCTTCGTCTTCCAGATCGGCCAAGTTATCGAAGACGAACATTTCCTCCATGATGCGTTGCGTCAGGTCGGCATCCAGTTCGCGCAAATCGGCAATGAGCGCATCTTCGTCGGTAGAGCTCATGAAGTTGATGATTTCCGCAGCCGTGCGTACGCCGCCCATCTTGCTGCGTTTGGCGCCCTGGCCCGACAATACATCGCTGAGTACGTCGGTAAGTTCGTGTAGAGCAGCGGGTTGCACACCGCCAAATGTGGCGATGCGCAGGATGACGTCGTTACGCAGTCTTTCGTTCAGGTGCGAAAGTACGGCTGAGGCACGATCGCGTTCCAGGTGAACCAGGATGGTTGCAATAATTTGCGGATGCTCTCCACAAATCAGTTCAGCTACGCTGTTGCCCTCTAGCCAGTTCAGTGAATCTATGCCGTTAGCTCCGTCGCTGGCCTCAAGAATGTCTTCTATCAGGCCGGCAGCACGGTCGGTACCTAAAGCCTTGGTCAAGACACTACGGATATATTCGTCCGAGCCCAGCGAGACAGCCATGAACTGATCCGCTTCTTCGCGAAAGCTTTCGAGGACTTCGTCGACATCGCTACGGGTAATCTGCTTGAGATTAGCCATGGCTATACCTACTCGCTGCACCTCGCGGGCCGACAGAAACTTGAAGACCTCGGCGGCGGCATCCTCGCCCAACGACATCATCAAAATGGCGCAGCGTTCCAGATGGTCGTCGTCGCTGCTAGTCCTTGCCATTTTTTTCCATCCAAGAGCGCATCACCATGGCAACTGCACGCGGATCTTTCTCTGCCAACGTGCGCGCCACATTCAGGTTTTCTTCGTAACGAGTCATCTCAGATGCCCGGCGCTGAGCTTCAGCAGCCATTTCAGCCGCTGTATCCGGCAACGCTGCCGGCTGCGGGGCAGCCTGGTTCAACTGGCGTAAAACCGGCTTGATCAACTTGAACCAGAGGAACAAGGCGATCAGCAGGTAAAGCAAGTAGCGCCCGAGTTCCAAAGCAAGCGCTTGGTTGGCCTCGTCTTGCCAGAAAGGCGGGGCGACGCTAACGTCATCTGTGGCGAAAGGGCTGTTGATGACACTGACCGAGTCGCCCCGAGCTTCGGAATAACCCATGGCGTCTTTGACCAGGCGTGTGAGCTTGTCGAGTTCGGCAGGTGGCAGCGCTTGGGGATTGCCTTCGGCGTCAAGGATGTAGTTGACGACTACGGCGACCGACAGGCGTTTGATTGTGCCTGGCGTATCTTTCGTGTGACTGATCGTGCGGTCGACCTCGTAGTTGTACGTGGCGTCATTTTGCAGAGACTGCGCACGGTCGGAGGCAGCGCCCGGCATGGCAAGGGCGTCTGCAGCCGGGGCGTTAGCAGGAGGCGGCTGAACGGTAATAGGGGCTTCAACCGGCCCCGGGGGTTGGTTGGAGAGTGCTCCGGGAACGCCGCTGGCAAGATTATCTTGGCCTTGTTCCACCGTGCGCAATTGCTTGCTGCGCACAGCCTCTTGCCCCGAATTTTGATTGGGGCGGTAGATTTCAGCGGTTTGCTCGCGCTGAGCAAAGTCGAGTTCGGCACTGGCTTGGGCGCGAACGTTGGTCTTGCCCACCAATGGTGCCAGCAGCGTCAGAATACGCTCTTGCGTGCGCTGTTCGACATCTCGGGCCAATGCCTGTTGGTCGCGGTGAGGTTCGGCTTGACCATTTTGACTGGACAGCATGCGGCCAAGCTGATCCACCACCGACACGTGTTCGGCTTGCAGCTTGGGCACGCTGGAAGAAATGAGCCAGGTGATAGCGGCAACTTGGGCGTCGCTCAAGGTACGCCCCGGATAGAGCGTTACCAGCACCGAAGCGCTTGGAGGATGGCGATCGCGCAAAAAGAGGGATTCGCGAGGCAAGGCTAGATGAACGCGCGCGCGCTGAACCGCGTGAATGGACTGTATGGAGTTGCCCAGTTCGCCCTCAAGCGCTCGCTGATAAGAGAGTTGCTCGGAGAACTCGCTGGCGCCAAAACGCGTGTTGTCCAGTAACTCGAAGCCTATATTGCCGCTGCGGGGTAGGCCTTGACCCGCCAAGCTGAGACGTGCCTCGTGGACGCGATCGGCGGGGACAAGAATCGCTGAGCCGTTGTCCGAAAAGCGATAGGGCACGTTCATTTGAGACAGGGCGTTGACGATAGCGCCACCGTCGCGGTCCTCAATGCCCGCAAACAGCACCTGATATCTGGGCTGGCTGGCCCACATCGTCACGACGATCAAGGCAGCCACGAGCGCGGCTCCCACACCCAGAAGCAGAGGGAGAGGTAGAGCCAATAAACGGCCAAGGGCGGGGAAGCGCGCTGTCAGCGCTTCTTTTTGTGTCATGCGGCAGCTCGGAGCGAGGCGGCTCGCGCAGGCAGGTGCCAGCGGCAGGCTGGAGAAAGAGTCAGCATTTAGAAAAAACAACAAAAACCGAACCGTAACGCCCAGGGGCGTGCGCGACCATCTCGCCGCGCTGATGGAATCATAAAGAGTGGCTGGTTTTTGGAAGGGTGGAAAAACCGGGTCTTTTGGCGGCTAATAGCTGTCTTGATGCAGTGCGGCGTACGGTAAAGTCCGTCTGTCCTTTCCTATACCGAGATCTGCGGCATGACTTCACCCGTCTCTAATATGGCTGCTCTTGTAGGGCAGATGCGCCAAGTGGCGCAAGCTGCCAGCCAAACGAATCCTACGCAGACCGAGGGTTCCCTGCCGCCGGGAGGGTTCGCCACAGAACTTAAGCGTGCCCTGGATAAAGTATCTTCCATGCAGAATGCGGCTTCAAGCCAGGCCCAAGCGTTTACCTTGGGAGAGCCGGGCGTGGCTTTGAACGATGTCATGATAGATATGCAAAAAGCCGGTATCGCTTTTCAGACGACGGTTCAGGTGCGCAACCGCTTGGTGGCCGCCTATCAGGAAATCGCAAGCATGCCCGTATAAGCGGCAGGGTTAAGGTGTGGCCTATGGCGTAGCCGGGGTCGAGCCGGATGGGTCAACTGAGGTTTGGTTCTCTAGCGTATAAACCCAGGTCAGCAACTCGGCGATGGCCTGGTAAAGCTCGGGTGGAATGTGTTTGTCCAGGTCTACCTGCATCAGCAAGCCCACGAGCTCTGGTGATTCGTGCACGTATAAACCGCTGTCTTGGGCACAACGAATAATATTCTCAGCAACGGTGCCATAGCCTTTGGCCACGACTCGGGGCGCGCCATCCTCGGGTTCATAGCGTAGAGCAATGGCGCGTTGGCGCGGAGGGTTGGATTCACTCATGATGCGGCTTTAACGGTGCCGTGGCTTGCTCAGAGCCTGCAGGCTGCAGGTGCTCGTCATCGAACTCAGCGTGGATGTCCAGTTGATTCAAATGCAGACCGCAGGCGTGCATCTGTTGGCGCAAAGTGTCGGCATGGGCCTTTAGCTGCTCTTGTGCCTTTGGGGCGGCAAGGTGGATATTGAGCATGCCGTCGACGACAAGCAAGCGGGCGTGAATTTCCCCAAGCTTGGGCAATCGGAGGGTCAGCGTACTGGACCAATGGTGCGACTGCTCATCGAAAGAGCCGTCTTCTTGACGGCCATCTCTGGCGATGCGCCATTCCATAGTGGCTTGGGGCCAGACTTCGCCACGCCATTGCAAGGTGTGTAAAGCCAGGGTTTCCAGTTGTTGCCGAACAGTGAGTGCAGCCTCTTGCGGTATGCCCGCGACTCGGGGGGCGGGATCTGCACCTTCTTGAGCGGGGAGAGTGTCAGCCAAGCGGGCTTGCGGCTCGGAAAGAATCTGAGCACGTGAATATCGGCCTAGCGAGAACTCCGCAAGATGGGATTCGTAAAACAGGCCGCTGCGGTTTATGGCCTGTTCAAGTGCTTGAAACAGGTTGCCTGCCATGGGTGAGCTGAAAGCAAGCGCTGTCGGTGTCAGGCTGGTTGCAGCGGGTGGGTTGTTGATCACGCGGGGAGCGGCGGGCTCGGGCAACAAAGCCTGAGGCTGAGTTAGGGCGGGCAAAGGTGAAGGGTATTGCCTGAGTAACTGCACGAGCGTTTGAGCGATATTGCCCAAAGAAATAGGCGCCGAGGCTGTGCCGGGAAGGTCGGCGTTGGGCTGTAGGGAGAGGGGGCGTTCGGTGCTGCCGGGAGCGGGGGCTGGTGCCGGCCTGTTACCTAAAAGCTTGGGCTGTTGCTGTTGTTGGCGAGGTGCCTCAGGTAAGGGGCCGGGTGGTCGTTCCGGAGAATGGGCCGGACTTTCTACGGCCTGAGCCTTGGGCGTTTGTGGTATGAAATCTTGTGTGGTGGGGCGTGTGGAGGAAACCAGTTGTTGCGCCAGTTTGGTACCCAGCAGCGTATCTAGGCGTTGAGCAAGTAGATGGCTGCTCGTGAGACGCGAAATGCTCATGAAGCCTGATGGGGGCCGTAAGCTTGATGCAGTGATTGCTGGCGTTTCAAGCTACCCATCATGTGCCCTAGTCGAGCAAGCTCGGGCATAGCCAGTTCGCGCAATAGCGCATCGTCGTGAAGAATTTTGGTTAACAGGATCTGACGTGCCTGGGGGTTGGCAACGTCAGGCCCAGAGACCTCGCGCAGAGCTTCGACAGCATCGCGATACTGCTGGCTCAGTGTAATGACCCCCGACCAGTCGTGGTTCTGGGCCAGCTCGAGCATTTTTCCCGATAGTTCGGCAAGGTGTTCGTAGCAGCGAAGGCCGGGATCGGCGTTGCGCGGG
>Ga0160490_100250_pt1 | contig 10906 bp, 9 predicted proteins | sample DIDnMG_7_FD_108210 | JGI IMG/M metagenome (GOLD analysis project Ga0160490, IMG submission 108210) | Enriched soil microbial communities from UW Madison campus, WI, USA - DID2934_E24_Lignin MG | ecosystem: Environmental > Terrestrial > Soil > Unclassified | place: USA: Madison, Wisconsin...
ATCCAGCGCGGCGGCGGCAATTGCCAGGATGATGATTGCCGCGATCAGTTGATAGAGCAGCGTTTTGGTAGCCGAGGTTTTGGCCAGACGGGTGCAGCGTATGACGACGGTGGTGGCGCCCCATAACAGGCCGCCTATCAGTGCCAATACATCACCCAGCAGCATATTGGGGGCAGCCGGTGTGGGGCCTCTAGGCTTGGCACCTAGAATCGCGACGGCGATGCCTGTGAAGGCCAAAGCAATGCCTACCCATTGCAGTCGCGTCAAGCGCTCTTCAGGCAGGCGCCAATGCAGGCCTATGGCCGCGAAAATAGGCGCGCTGTATATCAACACGGCAACATGCGAAGCCGTGGTAAAGCGCAAGGCCTCGCCCAGGAACAGAAACTCTGCGGCAAAGAGTAAGCCCACCACGATGCCTGGCCGCCATGAACCGTCTGCCAGATTCAAGGGCTCGCGCCGCCAGGCCATGGTAGCAACCACCAGCGCTGCGGCAATGGCCGAGCGCAAGCAAATTTGTAAAACCGGTGACACGTCGACGGCGGCAACTTTCAGGGCAATTTGTTGAAAGGCCCAAGACAGGCACAGCACCGCCATCAGGCCAAAAGCCAAGCCGTCAACGTTTTTGCGGGTAGTCAATGAAGCACTCATGGTCATCGGTGTTGTTTCAGACGTGTTCCAATCGTGCGCGACGGTCGCCCCGCAAAAAGCCCATGAGAGGCACAGAGATACCGCGCCCAATAGCCATCACCTTGAACAGCTCGCCCATTTCCGCCTCGGACAGCAGGCGTTGCACGGGCCCGATCATGCGGCTGTAAGCCGCCGTATCCGAAGGGTCTATCTGGGTGAGCAGTTCGGTCAGGCCCGCGTTCATCAGAAAGCGCGCTTGCGAAGTATAGCCCAAGACCTCCAGCCCCCCGTCTTGCGCGGCCTGAGCCATGGCGGTGAAGTCCACGTGCGCGGTGATGTCTTGCAGCCCTGCCAATACCAGCGGGTGTGCGTGGGCATGATGGCGGAAGTGGCACATCAAGGTGCCCTCCATGCGCTGGGGATGATAGTACTCGTGTTGTGGAAAGCCGTAGTCGATCAGCAAGGCTGCGCCCTTGCGCAGCCAGCTGCCCATCTGCCGCACCCAGCTTTCCGCCTGAAAATTGACTTCGGAGCGGTAAGCGGGTAGCGGGGGCATACGACGGCTGATGCTGTCTATTAAATGTCCGTCAGCAGCGCGTTCCGTAAATTGGAAGGGGCTAGGGGGGAGATCGGGGGCGAAACGTATTTCGTCGGGCTGGGCGAGCGTGACGCCGACTTCGTTCAACTGGCCGTCCTCATCCCAGCGGAACAGCGTGACAGGCATGGCGTCCAGAACCTCATTGGCCAGCACGCAGCCCTCGAAGGCTTCGGGTAGCGCATCCAGCCATAGTATGTCGGCCTGTAGTGCTTCCAACTTGTTTTGTTGGCGTAGGCGTAAGTCGGCGGAGACTTCCAAAATACGATAGCGGGGTTCTATGCCCAATAACCTGAGTGCGGGGATCAATGCGGCGGCCAAGGCGCCGGTGCCGGCGCCAAACTCCAGGATCTCGTCGGATTGGCTGCCCGCCAGTATTTGCGCTACCTGCCCGGCCAGCGCTTGCCCAAACAGGGGGGTCATTTCTGGGGCGGTAGTGAAGTCGCCTGTGCCGACCTGTGCGCCTAGCTTGCTGGTTCCCACGGCGTAATAGCCCTGGCCCGGCGCATACAGCGCGTGAGCCATCCAGTCGTCAAAAGGCATGAAGCCGTCGCGTTCGCGGACTTGTTGTGCCAGGCTTGTCTGTACGGCTTGCAGGTGTTCGTACTCGGCTGGTGTGGGCGTCAGGGCGTTGGGCGCGGCTCTGTGAGACATGGGCTATTTTGAATGACGACGTAAAAGCCAGAGTGTACGCAGCATTGCAGCAAAAAAGGCCAGAAGCAAGCTGACAATGAGCGCAATAACGAAATTATCCAGAATGAACCACGCCGGTATCGTCAGCGTAGCGGCGAACATCAGTGGGCGGGAAGCCAGTTGCAACAGCGGTCGGGTGATGGGCTGTAGACGGTCGGCAAGTTTACGCAAGACGGCCATGCCTGGATGAGATAACACAAGAAAGGGATGCCAAAAATAGACATGCGCCCGTTTTAAGGCGGGCGCATTAGTATACGGTAGCCGATTTTCGTGCGCTCGTGGTAACAGCGAACGGAAAATGGCTAAAAGCGCTACCTTACGGCGCTGGGCGCCGCAGGTGTTTGCAATAAGTGTTTAGTTGCTGCGGTCGGCGAAGCGGCCAGGCTTGCCGGCGGGTTTGCCGTAGCTGCTGCCCGCACCACGGGGGCCGGCGCCTGCGGGCCTGCCTGGGCGGCCTTCAAAGCTACGCTTGCCTTCGTAGCCAGGCTTGTCACCAAAGCTGCGTTTGCCTTCGTAGCCAGGCTTGTCACCGAAGCTGCGTTTGCCTTCGTAGCCTGGCTTATCACCAAAGCTGCGTTTGCCTTCGAAACCGGGCTTATCGCCAAAGCTGCGCTTGCCTTCGTAGCCAGGCTTGTCGCCAAAGCTGCGTTTGCCTTCGAAACCGGGCTTATCGCCAAAGCTGCGTTTGCCTTCGTAGCCAGGCTTGTCACCGAAGCTGCGTTTGGCGCCACCGCCAGCACCGTTGGGGCGCTTGCGTGCGGGCTTGGCAGCTTCCATTTTGCGGGGCTCCAAGCCTTCGATGATCTGCGAGGGAATGGGCTGACCCAAGAAGCGTTCCAAACGTTTGATTTTATGGCGCTCGGTATGCGTGGCCAAGGTGAAGGCCGAGCCATGATTACCCGCACGCCCGGTACGCCCGATGCGGTGGGTGTAGTCTTCGGGCTGCATGGGCAGATCGTAGTTGATGGCGTGGCTGATGCCGGGTACGTCGATGCCGCGTGCGGCGACATCGGTCGCCACCAGAATGCGCAGGCGGCGGCGATGCAGTTGATCCAGCGTACGCGTGCGTTGGCGCTGGTTCATGTCACCATGCAGGGGGGCTGCCGGGAAACCTTGCTCTGATAATTGGCCTGCCAGTTGATCGGCGCCGCGCTTGGTGGCGGTGAACACGATGGCCTGATCCAGGCTGGTGTCGCGCAGCAGGTGGTTCAACAATTGCATCTTGTGATGCTCGTTGTCGGCGTACAGCAGGCTTTGCGTGATGTTCTCGTGCTTGTTCTTGGCGCCCATCACGTCTATGCGCTGAGGGTCGCGCAACATGTCGCGGGCCAAACGGGCAATGGAGTTATCCAGTGTTGCCGAGAACAACAGGGTCTGACGCGTGTCCGGCGTAGCGGCGACGATGGTTTCCATGTCTTCGATGAAACCCATGTCCAGCATGCGGTCGGCTTCGTCCAGCACCAGCACTTGCAGGCCGGATAAGTCAACGCGCTTGGCTTTCAGGTGATCGATGAGGCGGCCCGGCGTGGCTACCAGCACGTCAACGCGGCGGCTCAGCGCCTTCAGTTGAGCACCGTAAGGCACGCCGCCAACCACGGTGGCCGAGCGTAAGCCGGTCATGCCCGCGCCATAGCTGCGGGTGGCGTCGCTGATTTGCATGGCCAGTTCGCGAGTGGGGGTCAGCACCAGAATCTGTACGCCCTTACCCTTGTTGGCAGAGCGGTGAACGATGCGTTGCAACGCAGGCAGCATAAAAGCAGCAGTCTTGCCGCTACCGGTCTGGGCGCTGACCATCAGGTCATGGCCGGCCAGCGCAGCTGGAATGGCTTGCTCTTGTACGGTGGTGGGTTGTTTGAATCCGGCTTCTTGCAAGGCGGACAGAATGACAGGGTCTAGCCCCAGAGCTTCAAACGACATCAGGTATCCTTTGCGGCTCGTCGTAAAGGAACGAGCAACGGTTAAGCCCGCCTGATTAGGCGGAGGGTGCGCGGTGGTTGAATGGTGCATCGTGCCGACCAGACAACCAGCGCGGCGCAAGCCGCAAGGAACGCCTGAGAACTCAGGGTTTACCGAGGTTTGGGGTCAGGAAGCGATGATGCGCGACATGGGTGCTGGATGAGCCAGGCAACTGCCAAAATACGGCGCGCTGCCGTAAGAGGATGTCGTCGCATGTGTTATGCAGTGCCAGCATTATACGCTCAGAAACGAAGATGCGGCTGGAAATGTCGCTGCGACGCAACACTTCTTAGGGCATAAGCGCGTGTTTAGCGGTTTAAACGTAGTGGTTTTCCAGTAAATCGCGTAGCGCGGCACGAAAAGCGGGTAACTGCGCTTGCAAATTTTCTTGGAAGATAGACCAGGCCAGTTCCTGTTCGGGGGTGTGTTCTCGCGGCGCTGCCCAGATGGCATCGGGAAAACGGCTGTCCAGTGGCCAGCGCGGGATGACGTGCCAGTGCAGGTGAGGCACCATATTACCCAGCTGCGCCAAGTTTATTTTCTTGGGAAGCAGTTCGGCGCGCATGACGCCCTCTACTTTCCACACCACATCCATGAAGGCCTGGCGGTCTTCTTCGGAGAGCTCAGTCATTTCGGACGCGTGATCGTGCCAGATGACCCGGGTAAAGCCAGGAAAATCAGGGTCGTCTACGCTGACCACCCGCATCTTGTCGTTGCGCCAGATAAGGTGCAATGGGTTGGCGGGCTGGCAGAGCGGGCAGTCAGGCAGATGTGTCATGAGGCTTCGCGGGGCCTGGGAGCCAGGCCGGGGTTACGCAGGATGGGGGTGATGATACGCGTTTCAGATAGGCCCGAACAGCTCGCTGAGCGCTTCGCCGGGCTCGGCTGCGCGCATGAAGCGTTCACCTACCAGGAAGGCCTGCACATTATTGCTGCGCATCAAGTTGACGTCTTCGGGGGTCAGAATGGCGCTTTCGGTCACCACGCGCTTACCAGCCGGCACCTGAGACAGCAAGTCTAAGGTGTTGTTGAGCGAGGTTTCGAAGGTGCGCAGGTTGCGGTTATTGATGCCGAGCAGCGGGGTCTTCAGTTGCAAGGCGGCGTCCAGCTCGTCCGCGTCGTGCACTTCAACCAGAACGTCCATGCCCAGTTCCGAGGCCAGGCTTTCCAGTTCTTGCATCTGTGGCAGGCTGAGGGCGGCGACGATAAGCAAAATGCAGTCGGCCCCTAGCGCACGCGCGTGCGCCACCTGGTACGGGTCGATCATGAAGTCTTTGCGCAGCACGGGCAACGAGCATGCGGCACGCGCCTGGCGCAGGTAGTCGTAAGAGCCCTGAAAATACTGTACGTCGGTCAGCACGGATAAGCATGCTGCGCCATGGGCGGCGTAAGATGAAGCGATCTGAGCCGGGTTGAAGTTCTCGCGTATGACGCCTTTGGAAGGGGATGCCTTCTTGACCTCGGCAATAACCGCCGGTTTGCCTTGAGAAATCTTGTCTTCCAGAGCACGAGCAAAGCCGCGTACGTCTTTGCGGCTTTTTGCTTCGCGAAGAATCTCGGCCTCGCTGCGCATTTGGCGCGCAGTGGCGACTTCGGCGCGCTTGGTGGCAAGGATCTTTTCAAGAATATCGTTCATGACTGCAGCGTCCGTGTGTAGTTGCAGAACTCGTCCAGCTTGGCGCGCGCGGCACCGTTGGCCAAAAGTTCAAAAGCTTGTTTAAGGCCGTCTTTGATCGAGCTAGCGCGGTTACCCGCATAAATTGCCAAGCCGGCGTTGAAGCCGACGATATCACGAGCCGCGCCTGGTTTGTTGTCCAGCGCTTCGAGAATCAATTGGGCCGACTCGGTGCGGGTGGCGACTTTCAGGCTGCGATTGGAGACCATGGCCATGCCGTAGTCTTCTGGATGGATTTCGTACTCGCGCACTTCACCATCCTTGAGTTCACCCACCAGTGTGGCGGCACCCAGAGAGGCTTCATCCATGCCGTCCCGGCCGTGCACGATAAGCACATGCTTGGAACCCAGGCGTTGCAGCACGCGTACCTGAATACCGACAAGGTCGGGGTGGAACACGCCCATCAATTGATTGGCGGCATTGGCGGGGTTGGTCAGGGGCCCCAGGATGTTGAAGATAGTCTTGACGCCCAGCTCTTTGCGCAGCGATGCAACGTTCTTCATGGCGCTATGGTGGGCCGGCGCAAACATGAAGCCTATGCCGGTGCGGTCTATGCTTTCGATGATTTGAGCAGGCCCCAGATTGATATTGGCGCCCAGCTCTTCCATGACGTCGGCGCTGCCTGAAGAGGAGGATGCGCTGCGGCCGCCATGCTTGGCAACCTTGACGCCGGCAGCCGCGGCGACAAACATGGCAGCGGTGGAAATATTGAAGGTATGCGAACCATCGCCACCGGTGCCACACATGTCCAGGAGCTCATCGGGGTAGGGTGTCTTGACCTGCAAGGCGAACTCGCGCATGACCATGGCGGCGGCGCTGATTTCGCCTATGGTTTCTTTTTTGACGCGCAGCCCCATGATCAGCGCGCTGGCGATTTGCGGCGTCAGTTCGCCACGCATCAGCATGCGCATCAGGTGCAGCATTTCCTCGTGGAAAATCTCGCGGTGTTCGATGCAGCGGGTCAGGGCTTCGTTAGGCGTAATAGGCATGATGTCGTCCTTTTCTTATAGCGTCAGGAAATTGCGCAGCAAGGCGTGGCCATGCTCGCTCAAGATGGATTCGGGGTGAAACTGTACACCGTGTATGGGCAGATGTTTATGACGAACGCCCATGATTTCGCCGTCGTCTTCGGACGTTGCGGTGACTTCCAGGCAGTCAGGCAAGGTAGCTGCGTCTATCACCAGCGAGTGATAACGCGTCACGGTGTAGGGGGTGGGGATGCCTTGGAAAACGTCTTGGCCATTGTGGCGAATCAGAGAGGTTTTGCCGTGCATCTGGCGCTGGGCGCGGATGATGTCGCCACCGTAGGCGGCGCCTATGGCCTGATGGCCCAGGCAGACGCCAAGGATGGGCGTTTTGCCGGCCAGTGCTTGAATAAGGGGTACCGAAATGCCGGCCTCAGCAGGCGAGCAGGGACCGGGTGAAATGCAGACCCGTTCGGGGTTCAGCTGGATGATGTCCTCTACGGTAGCTTGGTCGTTACGCACGACGGTTACTTCGGCACCGAGTTCGCCAAAGTACTGCACAAGGTTGTAGGTAAAGGAGTCGTAGTTGTCTAGCATGAGCAAGTGGGACATCGGGGTTCTCCTGGGTTAGGGAGCCGCCGTGCCGGTGGACTTGCTTTGTTTGAAACCTTGCCTGCCGGTACGGCGGCAAGGTGTACGGTATTTCGACCGCAACGATATGCCGCTTCCTATTGGAAGCGCCACCACGAAGCGAAAGAGGTCGAAACGAAAGAGATCATGTTCTGTGAGAAGAAGCTGCTTGATGCGAGCGTGCGCCAAACGATACTGCGCATGCTGGAAAACGCAAGTAGTTTAGCACGACGCGGCAATAAAGCCGTTTGCCATGCCTACCCTTAAAGATGTATTATAAATGCATGTTTAAACGGTTTTCTTCTCAACTCCAAAGCCACGCGGCGCTTTCAGCCTGTTTGCAAGCTCGGCGTTCAGTGGCAACTTTGCCGGATTTTTCATGCTGACTCCCGATATGATCGCCTTGGTCAAAGGCACGGCTCCTGTGCTCAAAACCCATGGCGAAGCTCTGACCCGCCATTTTTACGCCCGCATGTTTCAGCACAACCCCGAGTTGAAGCACGTCTTCAATCAGGGGCACCAACACGTAGGCCAACAGCAGCAAGCGCTAGCAGCTGCAGTGGCTGCCTATGCCGAAAACATCGAAGACCCCGGCGTGCTCATGCCGGTGGTAGAGCGCATCGTACACAAGCACGTCAGCTTGGGCATACGCCCCGAGCATTACGCCATCGTGGGCAAGCACTTGCTGGCTTCCATTCGCGAAGTCTTGGGAGAAGCAGCCAGCGACGAGCTGATAGAGGCGTGGGCGGCTGCTTATGGTCAGTTGGCAGACTTGCTCATTGCCGAAGAAGCACGCTTGTATTCCAAAGTATCAAGCCAACCCGGTGGTTGGTCGGGCTGGCGTGCCTTCCGTATCGATGAAAAAGTGCAGGAAAGCGCGGAGATTACTTCGTTCTATCTCGCCCCTTGCGACGGTGGCGAAGTGCCGGCCTATCAGCCGGGCCAGTATGTGTCCGTGCGTATTTATGTGCCCCAGCTTGATCTGATGCAGCCTCGCCAGTACACGGCTTCCGACCGCCCAGGGCATGGCCGTCTACGGATATCGGTCAAACGTGAAGCGGGCGGCGGCGATGCGCCTGCCGGGCAGGTTTCCAACCTGCTGCATGACCAGTACAAGGTAGGCGACGTGCTGGATGTCGCGCCGCCGGTGGGCGATTTCCACCTGAGCGTCGAGAGCGGGCGCCCGGTTGTGCTGTTAAGCGGTGGCGTAGGCCTGACGCCCATGATCTCTATGCTGAATCATTTGATAGAGCAAAACGACGAGAGACAGATTCGCTTCATTCACGGTTGCCGCAATGGCCAGGTGCACGCCATGAAAGACCATGTCAATGGTATTGCCACCACGCACCCCAATGTGCGCAAGGCGGTGTTCTATGAGCACATAGGCCCGCAGGACAAAGTGGGACAAGATTATGACCACGAGGGGCGCGTCGACCTTGAGGCCATACGCGAACAGGCCATATTGCCGGAGGCCGATTACTTCTTGTGTGGCCCTATGCCTTTTATGCAGGCGCAGTATCACAGCCTTAAAGCGCTGGGTGTACCTGTAGAACGCATCCATGCCGAGGTGTTTGGCACAGGCGGCCTGGGGGCATAAGGCGCTGAGCTTGGCAAAGGGCGGCTGGCTGTTGGGGTAACCCTAGCAGCCGCCGCCTTTTTTCTTATGGCTGTTCAGTGGCTCGGCGCAGCCACTTTGCCCATCGCTGCGGGCCTTTGCCAACACGCTCCATGTCTTGAATAAATAGAACAAGAAGCAAGCCCCCCAGAGCAATCCCGAGATGGCAAGCAGCGGCATAAACCAAGCCATGCCGGAGGGCAGGCCGGCCCAAGCGCGTAGCACGGCGGCAAGTACCAGCACTATGGCTGTGATGGGTATCCACGGGCGCATGTCCAGCCATAAGCCCGCGTGAATGCGGCCCACCATGGCCATGATGGTCAATACGGAAAGACCGGTGGCGCCAAGCATCATCAGGTGGCGACCGGCCGAGGGCATCCAAGGCAAGCCCAGCCAGGCCAGCCCCATGGCGGCATAAGCCAGCGCAATTATCCAATAGCAGGCGTAAAGCATCAGCGCCCAACGCGTGAATAAGGGGCGTCCGACATGCCAGTCGTTCAACAGATTGAGCATGGCGGCTGATGCGGCCAGTGCCGTCCAGGCGGTGACAGCGCCTGGGCCAAGCGTGAATTCGGCTGCAGTGCAGCAGGCAATGCAAAACACCGCCAGTTTGCGTCTGGGTGGGCGCGCCAGATAAACCGCTTGAGCCGGACTGGCCCCAGGCTTACCTTCCTCGATAAGGCCATTGACCACCGACATGGAAACACGGCTGGCCGCCAAGATGATGAGAATCATGATGAGGCCGTTCGCAAGATAAAGCCAAGCGGCGGGAGCAGGTAATGGCAGAGCGGTGAGCAGTGCCGCGAAGAATCCGGCTTGTGTCAATGCCAGACCGCCCAGCGCCCAGGCAAAGCTGGCGTGTTGCCTCTGCGCGGAGCGCCAAGCCGGTACTGCTGCTTGCCGCAATAGCAGGCCCCAAAACAGCAGGTTTAGCGCGGCGGTCAGGTATAGCAGAGCCTCGTTTGCCCACCAGGCTGACGCCAAATAGCTGAGCCTGGCCAACAGCCACACCAAGCTTAAGCGAACCAGCTTCTCTGAGCGGATAGCGGGTGTGCCGGTGAATTCAGGGATGGCAGTGAGAGCAAAGCCGGCTATGGCTGCGCCGGTAAAGCCGAAAAGCAGTTCGTGCCCATGCCATAGCAGGCTGCCGCCGGGCGGGTTAAAGCTTAGTAGCTGCCCAGAGAGCACCAATAGCCACAGGCCTATCAATAAAGGGGCGCTGCCGGCGGCTAACACAAAAAATGGGCGAAAACCGCACATGAATAGAGGCAGGTGTTTCATGAGGGCCTCGCTACATCATCCGCAGAAATCGCAGCTGCGGCCATAAGGCTTGCCTGCAAACCAAAACCCAAGCGAATTTCATCCATTTGCATAAACAGGGCAGTGTGCTCGTAAACCCAGGCGTCCGAACGCTGTGCAGTCGGCAGGTCTAATGTGATTTCCTTGACCAATCGACCCGGCGCAGCCGCCATCATCACAATACGGTCGGCGAGCCTTACGGCTTCCATCAAGTCGTGGGTAATCATCAATACGGCGGTACCGCTTTGCTGCACTTGCGTGCTTAACAGGCTGTACAACTGCGCTTTCAAGCCTATGTCCAGGGCCGAGAAGGGCTCGTCCAGCAAGAGTAAATCAGGTTTGATGGCCAGCGCACGTGCCAAGGCGACGCGGCTTTGCATACCGCCGGAGAGCTCATGAGGGTATTTGCCCAAATCCGCTGCGCTCAGGCCTAGCTGACGTCCCCAAAGCAGGCCTTGCTGGTGCCGCACTGTTTTAGCGTCGCCCTTGGCTTTCAGCCCCAGGCAGATATTGTCCAGAGCGCTTTTCCAGGGCAATAGGCGGGGCTGCTGGAACACGCAGGCGGGTGTTAGAAACTGGCTTTGGATAAGCCCTTGGGTGGGCGTGAGCAAGCCTGCGACCAGATGCAGCAAGGTGCTTTTACCGCAACCTGAAGGGCCTACCAGCGCCAGGGTTTCAGCCTTGTGCAGATCCAGGTTGATGTCCGCCAATACCTCGGTCAGGCCATAGCGATGATCCAGGTGACGAATGCGCAATTCGCTCATGAGCCAGACTCCGTGCGCCAGCGCTCGATATGACGTTTGAGGGGCTCCAACACCAGATACTCAAAGGCCAGAAGCAAACCCAGCACG
>Ga0160490_100252_pt1 | contig 10828 bp, 9 predicted proteins | sample DIDnMG_7_FD_108210 | JGI IMG/M metagenome (GOLD analysis project Ga0160490, IMG submission 108210) | Enriched soil microbial communities from UW Madison campus, WI, USA - DID2934_E24_Lignin MG | ecosystem: Environmental > Terrestrial > Soil > Unclassified | place: USA: Madison, Wisconsin...
CCGCGCTGGAGCGCGGCGATATTGCCGCCTACGCCGCGCCCATAGGCCTGGGCCCCCAACTGAAGAGCCAGGGCTATACGGTCATCGACTTGGCCAGTCAGCACGGTTTGCAAGGCAATGCCGTCATTGCCGCGCCCGAAGCCTTGCTGAAGTCGCATCCCGGTTTGGGTGAGGCTTTCCAGAAGGCCAGAGAGAAAGCCGCACGCGAGTTGCATGAACACCCTGACGACTACTACGTCTTCTACCTGAGCACCACCGCTTTCAAAGATGGCGTGGTGCGCGAATCCTACCCTTTGCCGGTGCACAACATCGAAAGCTTTCCCAAGCAAGGCCTGGAGTTGTTAGAGGGCACCAAAGCCTTTCTGCTCAAGAGCGGCTTGGCCAAAGATGACTTCGACATCAGCGCTTGGCAGTGGAAAGAGGGAGCCGCGCCGTGAAAGCACCAGGCCTCTTGCATAACAATAGGCCGCTGCGTTCGGCGGCCTGGGCAGTCTTGCCTTGGATTGTGCCGGTGCTGGTACTGTTGCTGTGGCATTACGTTTCTACCCATGGCCTGGTGTCAGCACGGCTGTTTCCCCCGCCAACGGCTGTGCTACAGACACTTGCCGAGCTGTTCAGCAGCGGCGAGCTGTGGCGGCATATCAGTGTCAGCTTCGGGCGTGCCGCCGCCGGCTTTGCTTTGGGGGCGGGCCTGGGCTTGATACTGGGTTTGCTGAGCGGGCTTTCCAAAACAGGTGAGCGCTTACTCGACACCAGCCTGCAGATGTTGCGCGCCGTTCCCCCTTTGGCCTTGGTGCCGCTGGCCATCATGTGGTTTGGCATAGACGAAACCACACGCGTTTTTCTGATTGCCTTTGCCACCTTGTTTCCGGTGTATCTCAACACTTACCACGGTATACGGTCGCTGGATTCCGGCTTGATCGAGATGGCGCGTAACTACGGCTTGCAAGGCTGGCCCTTGATACGCGATGTGATCCTGCCCGGCGCCGTGCCCTCGATTTTGGTGGGCATACGCTATGCCCTGAGCGTGGCATGGATAGTGCTTATCGTGGCCGAAACCATTTCGGCAAGCGCGGGCGTCGGCTACTTGGCAATGACGGCCCGCGAATTTCTGCAAACGGAAGTCGTGGTCTTATCCATTTTGCTGTACGCGGCTTTGGGCAAAAGCACAGACAGTGCGGCGCGCTGGCTAGAGCGCCGTTGGCTGAAATGGCACCCTTCTTATCAACGTGAGGCGTTAGCATGAGCATAGGTTCTTCTCTTTCCGGGCTAGGCGGCCTAAGGCGGCTGTCGGCAAACTTGTTGCCCCCCAGCGATGCCGCCGAGTTGGCCGCATACCCCACTGTGGAAACCAGCGTTCAGCCTGGCTTGGCTCTTACGCTGCGGGGGGTGAACAAGTCATTCGGAAGCCAGGCGGTGCTGCAATCGCTGGACTTGGACATAGAGCCGGGGCAGTTTGTCGCCATCGTCGGGCGTTCGGGTTGCGGCAAATCTACCTTGTTGCGTGCCTTGGCCGGCCTGGAAACCGTGGATGATGGCATCTTGTTTTCGGGGCCTGCTCCTTTATCCACACGCCGTCGCGACATCCGCTTGATGTTCCAGGATGCGCGGCTACTTCCCTGGTTCACCGTGCTCGACAATATCGGCTTGGGTCTGCAGGGTAACTGGCGTACGCAGGCTTTAGCGGCGCTGGAAGAAGTGGGCCTGGCTGCGCACGCAAGCAAATGGCCCTATCAGCTTTCAGGTGGCCAACGCCAACGCGTGGCGCTGGCACGTGCCTTGATTCATCAACCCTCATTGCTATTGCTGGATGAGCCGCTAGGCGCGCTGGATGCCCTGACGCGCTTGGAAATGCAGGCGCTGATAGAGCGGGTGTGGCGCACTCACCGGTTTACCGTGGTGTTGGTTACCCACGAGGTCGAAGAAGCCGTGGCCTTGGGGGAAAGAGTGCTGGTCATGGAGCAAGGCCGCGTAGCGCTGGACCTGAATGTAGACCTTGAACGCCCACGCGTACGCACAGCTCAAAATTTTCTGGGTTTGCGTGAAACCGTGTTCGAGCGGATTTTATCGCGCTAATAAAAGCGGTTTTGGCACTGAGCTGTAAGTTGGGGGAAAATGGTGGATATTTGCTGCTTTTGCCTGGTTTTGACAAAACATAAGAGAAGCAGGCACTAGGGGAAGGACTTTTCAATCCAGCTCCCAAACCTCGCCTTGTGGATAACTTTCCCCTCAACAGGGTAGAATCGAGGTTTAGCGAAGACAGTAAGCCATGAACGAATTTTGGCAGTCTTGCGTCCAGAAACTGGAGCAAGACCTCCCTCCCCAGCAGATTAGCGCTTGGATACGCCCTCTGGTGCCTGTGGCATACGATGAGGACCGCGCCGTGCTGCGCGTCGCCGCGCCCAACCGTTTCAAGCTGGATTGGGTGCGCAAGAATTTCGTCCAGCAGATAGAAACCTTGGCCAGCGAGTGGTACGACAAACCTGTTCAGGTGTCGTTCGAGTTGGCCAGTTCCCAGCACGCGGGTGCCGGCCGTGCAGGCGGCGTTGCCATGCCGCGCCCGCCGGTGGCCAGTGCTACGCAAGAAGCCCCAGCGGCTCCGGCACCGGCCCCCCAGCCTACCCCGGTGGCTGCGGCGGTGACCGACGGCGTACACGACCGCTCTCGTCTGAATCCAGAACTGCGTTTCGATAATTTTGTTACCGGTAAAGCCAACCAGTTGGCCCGTGCGGCCGCCTTGCAGGTGGCAGAGAACCCCGGCGTTTCGTACAACCCGCTGTTCTTATATGGCGGCGTGGGCCTGGGCAAGACTCACCTTATCCATGCCGTAGGCAATGCGCTGCTGGCCAATGGCACGGGGGTGCGCGTGCGCTATGTGCATGCCGACCAATACGTTTCCGACGTGGTGAAGGCCTACCAGCGCAAAGCTTTCGACGAGTTCAAGCGGTATTACCACTCGCTGGACCTGCTGCTCATAGACGATATTCAGTTTTTTGCCGGCAAGAACCGCACGCAAGAAGAGTTTTTCTACGCCTTCGAGGCCATGGTGGCGCAGCGCAAGCAAATCATCATTACCTCCGATACCTACCCCAAAGAACTGGCCAATATCGATAGCCGTCTGATCTCCCGTTTTGACTCGGGGCTCACCGTTGCCATCGAACCGCCGGAACTTGAAATGCGCGTGGCTATTTTGCTGCGCAAGGCCGAGACCGAAGGCATCACCATGCCCGAAGAGGTCGCCTTCTTTATCGCCAAGCATTTGCGCAGCAACGTGCGCGAACTTGAAGGCGCGCTGCGCAGGGTGTCTGCCTACGCTCGATTCCACGGGCGTGAAGTCTTGTCCGTCGAAGTCTGTAAAGACGCCTTGAAAGATCTGCTGTCCGTCTCCAACGGTCAGATCACCGTCGAGAACATACAGAAGACGGTAGCGGATTTCTACAAAATCAAAGTGGCCGACATGTATTCGAAACGTCGGCCCGCCAATATAGCCATGCCTAGACAGGTGGCTATGTATTTGGCTAAAGAGCTCACCCAAAAGAGCTTGCCCGAAATTGGCGATCTGTTTGGCGGGCGGGATCACACCACGGTATTGCATGCCGTGCGTAAGATTTCCGATGCCCGTACCAAGCAGACAGAACTCAACCATGCCTTACACGTACTAGAACAAACCCTGAAAGGATGACCATGCAACTCGTCAAAACATCCCGTGATGCATTGCTCAAACCGTTGTCGACGGTGGCTGGAATCGTCGAGAGAAGAAATACTCTGCCCATCTTGGCCAATATTTTGTTGCGCAAGCAGGGTGACGAGGTGTCGTTCATCGCTACAGATCTTGAAGTGCAGATCTCGACCCATGGGCAGTTTGGCGTTGGCGAGGGCAGCGAAGCCACCACGGTGGCCGCTCGCAAACTGCTCGATATTCTGCGCGCCTTGCCCGATGTGGGCGAAGTCAGCCTCAGCCTGACGGGGGGCAAACTGACGCTGCAGTCGGGCAAGAGCCGCTTTGCCTTGCAAACCCTGGACGCAGCCGAGTTCCCCATGGTGTCGCAGCCGCCCAAATGGGATGTCTCTTTTACCCTGCCGCAAAAGACGCTCAAGCATCTGTTCAACATGGTGCATTTCGCCATGGCCCAACAAGATATCCGCTATTACCTGAACGGCCTGTTGCTGGTCTTGGACGCCTCCGGTGTGCGCGCTGTGGCAACCGACGGTCATAGGTTGGCCCATATCGGTGCGCAAGTGGAAGGCATAGAAGGCCATCAAGAAGTCATTGTTCCGCGCAAAACCGTGCTGGAAATGCAGCGTCTGCTGGCAGACTCAGACGAGCCCGTTACTGTAGACGTGGCGCCTGGCCAGATCCGCTTTTCTTTTGGTGAAGTCGAACTGGTTTCCAAGTTGGTCGAGGGCAAGTTCCCCGACTACAACCGCGTCATTCCCACCAACTATACGCGTCACTTCCTGATCAATCGCGAAGTGCTGCAAGGCAGCCTGCAACGTGCCGCCATTCTTACGTCCGACAAGCTCAAAGGCGTGCGTCTGCAATTGACCGAACACCTGCTGAAGGTGTCGTCGACCAACGCCGAGCAGGAAGAAGCTACGGAAGAACTCGATATCGATTACAGCCACGAGCCCTTGGATGTCGGTTTCAACGTCAGCTACCTGCTGGACGTCTTGGGCAACGTCAAGACCGAGCAGCTGTGCTGGTCGGTGCAGCCCGATGTGAATGCTTCGGCCCTTATCACGATACCTGACGACGAATCGTTCAAGTACGTGGTTATGCCCATGCGGATTTAATACAGGCCTTACACCTTATGTCAGATCAAACTACCCAAACCGGCGCTACGCCCGGCGCAGAATACGGCGCAGAATCCATCCGCATGCTCAAGGGCCTAGAGGCCGTGCGCAAGCGGCCCGGCATGTATATCGGCGACACCTCCGACGGCACCGGCCTGCATCACATGGTTTTCGAGGTGGTGGACAACGCCATCGACGAAGCGCTGGCGGGCCATTGCGACGAAATCGTTGTCACGATACACGCCGACAACAGTGTTTCCGTTACCGATAACGGTCGCGGTATTCCTACCGATATCCATAAAGACGATGAGTTCGGCCGTAGTGCGGCAGAAATCGTCATGACCGAGTTGCACGCGGGCGGCAAGTTCGACCATAACTCGTACAAGGTCTCGGGTGGCTTGCACGGCGTGGGTGTCTCTTGCGTGAATGCACTGTCGCAGTGGCTGCGTCTGACGATCTGGCGTAATGGCGAAAAGCACGAAATGGAATTCCGCCAAGGCGAGCGCGTGGCGCCCTTGGCCGTTACCGGCACGGCAGACCGCAAGGGCACCAGCGTGCGCTTTTTGGCCGACAACACCATCTTCGATAACGTAGAGTACCAATACGATGTGCTGGCCAAACGGCTGCGCGAGCTCTCGTTCCTGAATAACGGCGTCAAGGTCAAGCTGATAGACGAACGCCAGGGCAAAGAAGAAGACTTTGCCTTCCTGGGCGGCGTCAAAGGCTTTGTGGAATACATCAACCGCAGCAAGACAGTACTGCACCCGAATGTTTTCTCCGTCAGTACAGACTCTACGGCGGGTGGTGAAACGGTGGGCGTCGATGTGGCCATGCAATGGAACGACACTTACTCGGAAACCGTGCTGTGCTTCACCAACAATATTCCACAGCGTGACGGCGGTACTCACCTGACCGGTTTGCGCGCAGCCATGACGCGGGTGATTAACAAGTACATCGCCGACAACGAACTGGCCAAAAAGGCCAAGGTCGACACTGCGGGTGATGACATGCGTGAAGGCCTGGCCTGCGTATTGTCCGTAAAGGTGCCCGAGCCCAAGTTCAGCAGCCAGACCAAAGACAAGCTGGTCTCCAGTGAAGTGCGCCCTGCCGTTGAAGAAGCCGTAGCGCGTACCCTGGAAACCTGGCTGCTCGAAAACCCTGTCGACGCCAAGGCCGTCTGCAACAAGATTATCGAAGCTGCCCGCGCCCGCGACGCTGCGCGCAAAGCACGCGAGATGACGCGGCGCAAGAGCGTGCTGGAAGGTGCAGGCCTGCCAGGCAAGCTGGCTGACTGCCAAGAAAAAGACCCCGCGCTTAGCGAAATTTATATCGTCGAGGGTGACTCCGCCGGCGGTTCGGCCAAACAAGGCCGTGATCGTAAGTTTCAGGCCATTTTGCCCTTGCGCGGCAAAGTGCTTAACGTTGAAAAAGCGCGCTTCGACCGCCTGGTTTCCAGCGAGCAGATCACCACGCTGATCACCGCGCTGGGCACCAGCATCGGGCCCGACTTCAACATCGAGAAGCTGCGCTACCACCGCATCATCATCATGACCGATGCTGACGTTGACGGTGCGCACATTCGTACCTTGCTGCTGACGCTGTTCTACCGCCAAATGCCCGAACTCATCGAGCGCGGTTACGTTTACATTGCCCAGCCACCTTTGTACAAGGTCAAGGTCGGTCGCGAAGAGCGTTACCTTAAAGACGCCCAGGAAGAAGCCCAGTTCATGATGCAGCTGGCGCTCAAGGATGCCGAGCTGATCACGTCGGCGGGTGCTACACCCATACGCGGTGACGCGCTGGAAGAACTGGCTCGCCAATACATTCTGGCCGACGCGGTCATCGACCGTCTGTCCCGCTACATGGATACCGGGGCCTTATCAGCGATGGCCGAAGGCGTGGTGCTTGAACTTGACGACGCCGAGCAGGCCCAGGCTTCGGCAGCGCGTTTGCAAGAAGCCTTGGCCGACCCGGCAGACCCCAAGGTAGTAACGGTTGAAGCCGAGGAAACCGAAGACGGCGCATGGCGCTTGGTGCTCAAGCGCCTGCACCATGGCAATACCCGCGTCAGCGTATTCGACCGCGTCTTCGCGCGCGGCGCCGACTACAGTGTGCTGGCACGTGCGGGCGCCACATTCACCGGCCTGATCGGCAAGGGCGGCGAAGTGGCCCGTGGTGAAGGCGACCGCCGCAAGAGCAAACCGGTCTCCGACTTCCGCGAAGTCATGCAGTTCTTGCGCGCAGAAGCCGAACGCAGCGTCACCAAGCAGCGCTACAAAGGCCTGGGTGAAATGAACCCCGACCAGCTCTGGGAAACCACCATGGACCCAACCGTACGCCGCCTGCTGCGCGTTGAAATCAAGGACGCCATCGCAGCGGACGAGATGTTCACCACCCTGATGGGCGACCACGTCGAACCCCGTCGCGCGTTTATCGAGCAGCATGCGCTGCAGGCCAGCAATATTGATACTTGATGTTGAGAGGCAGCAGGCGTGTTTGGAAGGGTTGCCACCTCGGCAGATGCGGCAGGCGCTGGTGGACATTCTCGCCAGCGGCAGAGGTCGTGAACGGATGGTGTTGCATTGAGAGATCGAAGAGCCGTGGCCGAGAAAACCCACGGCTTTTCCCTTTTCAACAGCTATAAAAATAGAGCCCAAAGTGCGATGATAGTTACCCGTTGCTTCAAAGCCGATACGACATGGCTGGGGCAGGCTGTGAGCAAGCTCTACAATGCGTTCATGGTCTTGGCCAGAGTTCGCCATGCGAAAGCGGCGTGTGTGACCGTCTGCGGTTTCGACCATTACCACGTTGAAATCCTTGGCAATATCAATTGCCATCCAGGAACCATAAGACGTATGCTGTACGCGGTCAGTCATGGGGAGTACTCCTCTCAAGATGTCGTAATCAAGAGAATGGACTTGTTGCTTATGACTGACTAGTTCCCATTGTGCATGTACTACGGCCCGGAATACGCCAGTTCAGCCTTGATGCAATGGGCACAACGGCATGGGATTGCGTTGCAATTCATCCAGCCAGGCAAGCCACAACAAAACGCTTATATTGAACGGTACAACCGCACAGTGCGTTATGACTGGCTCACCCATCACTTATTTGATTCGATCGAACAGGTTCAAGACTACGCAACCCGCTGGCTCTGGACTTACAATCACGAACGGCCAAACATGGCGTTGGGTAGGTTTACGCCTATCCAAAAATTAGCCATGGCGGCATGAGCTCTACTTTTAACAACCTCCCAAAATGGGGGGATTACCAGGGGAAGTCAACTTGTAGAATTTTCATGGTAGGTTCCTTTGTACTTCTACATATTTTACGGAGAATCGCATGGCACGGGTAGCAGATAAAGTAGCTTTAGTCACGGGTGGTGCGCTGGGCTTGGGTAAGGCGGCGGCTGAAATGCTTGCGCGAGAAGGTGCAAAGGTGGCGGTAACCGACGTCAATGTAGACGAAGGTCAGAGGGTTGCAGCGGGCATTAATGCAAAGGGTGGTCACGCCATTTTTGTTCAGCACGACGTTAGCAGCGAAGATCAGTGGAAAGCAGCAATTAAAGCAACGCTTGATGCCTTCGGTCGGCTGGATATTATGGTTAATAATGCGGGTGTCGGTGTTCTTGGAAACGTAGAAGACACAACGCTCGAAGACTGGCGTAGAACGCAGAGTGTTAATTTGGATGGCGTGTTTCTGGGTACGAAATACGGTATTGAGGCCATGCGTAAAAGTGGTGGCGGCTCTATTATTAATCTGTCGTCGATCGAGGGGCTGATCGGTGATCCGGATCTGGCTGCATACAATGCCAGTAAAGGCGGCGTGCGAATTTTCACCAAGTCGGCTGCTTTGCATTGCGCGCGCGAGAAATATGGCATTCGGGTTAATTCGGTTCATCCAGCCTATATCTGGACGCCAATGGTTGAAGCTGTTACGGGTGGGGAGGGTACGGAAAAGTATCAGTCATTGGTAGACTTGCACCCGATCGGCCACCTGGGGGAACCAGACGACATTGCCTATGGCATTGTTTATCTGGCCTCAGATGAATCTAAGTTCATGACTGGCGCTGAGCTCGTGATCGATGGTGGTTATACGGCACAGTAAATCGGGATGGTTTTGTTTTTAACATGAATGACAGTGATTCCATCCGGGTTTGGCGAGAAGTGCTCGAATTTTGGTTTCCTGAAGGGCGCTCACTGCAGATTGATCTCGTCACCCATCAAAATTATTGGCTTTGGCGAATGTGTGGTGGAGCCGACAACGACATCACAGGCCGCTTTGCAGAGTTGACAGCGGAAGCGGCGGTGGGCCGTTTTAACCACTGGGTAGCTCATCCCGAAGGCAGGCTGGCTCTCGTTGTCGTGCTTGATCAGTTTTCAAGATCGATGTGGCGGAATAGCCCCCGAGCCTATGCGCAGGATACGGCCGCGCTGGCGCTCACTATGGAGGGGTTCTCGAATAGCCACTACGCACAACTACCTACGCCTTGGCACAAGGTGGTTTTTGGCTTGCCACTTGGGCATTGCGAAGGGGATGATCATCTCGACCGCCTAGATCTTCTTATTAAACTTCGTGAAGAAATAGCCGCGCAAGCGCCACCCCACCTGGTGTCGGTATATCAGTCGTTAGTGAAGCAAGCTCAAGATGTACGGCAGGTTATTGCTGATTTCGGACGCTACCCCCATCGCAATCAGCTGCTGGGCCGCCGGTCTACGCCCGATGAAGAAGCCTATATCGCAAGAAAGCAGTTTCCACATCTGCGAGCATTTCAGAATTTTCACTACTCAGCGGACCATTGATGCAATTATCGGACTTGGAAGTGTGAATGGGTAACAGATCATAAAAGCTTGGCCGAGCCTAAGGTGCGCTAATGCAAAAAGGCCTGAGGTCGGTACATTACCGAGCCCAGGCCTTTCAATTTTAGTTTTCAACTGCCCAACGTTTTGGACAACTGAAATTTAAGATGCTTTCTTAAGTGACTTTTTCAGCGCTTTGATTTTGTTCTCTTGTTTGTTTACTTTGGCTTGACGCGCTTTGATCTTTTGCTTAAGTAAGGTCTGAATAAGCCAGTTCAGAACGCGGCAAAACCGCTCTGACGGCAAAAATCCCAAAAATGATTAAAAACTGCTCAAAATATCGCTACTTTCGGGGTGTTTCTACTCCGATCAGACCCGTAACCGGGTCCATTGGCGCTTTTTGGGCGCACCTATCCTGCCGCCGCCATCAAATGGCGGCGTGCCATCCAGATATTGGACAGCGTAAACAACATCTTCACGTGGGCCGTGTTTTTCACCAACCCGCGATAACGCACCTTGCGAAAGCCGAACTGACATTTGATGACCCGAAACGGATGCTCAACCTTAGCGCGAAGGCTGGCCTTGGAGCGCTCGTACGAGTCGGCCAAGCGATCCAATGCGCTGGCACCCAACGCGCGTCGTTTGCCCGGGCGCATGGCAATGTGCCACTGAACACCGCGCCCCTGATGTTCGTGCCGCTTCTCGATGCCTCGGTAACCGGCATCGCCCAGCACCAGCTGCTCTTGCCCATGCAGCAATGCAGCCGCTTGGGTGAGATCGTGCTCGTTGGCCGCCGTACCCACCACGGTGTGCACCAGCCCCCTGTGCAAGTCCACACCAATATGCGCCTTCATCCCAAAGTGCCATTGGTTGCCCTTTTTGGTCTGATGCATCTCGGGGTCACGAGCGCCTGCGGCGTTCTTGGTCGAACTGGGCGCTTCAATAATCGTGGCGTCCCTAGACCATCCACGCTTTTATGTCTGACACGAACATTAAAGAGTCGGCCCTGAAATATTCATTTCGACAGTCAGGGACTGCTTCAGGCGGCCAGAAGCGCCGGTTGGATTGAGCTGCGGTGGCGGTTGATTCGGCCACTGGAACTCCTCGCAGCCAAGAACGACTGGAACCACCCTGTGCTCGACGCTTTCTGCAGGCGCAAAAAAAGGTGCCACAAGAAGGACACCCCCTTCTTGGCAATCATGCGTAGCAGCCATTTGATGTTGTAGCCCTCCGCG
>Ga0160490_100253_pt1 | contig 10777 bp, 6 predicted proteins | sample DIDnMG_7_FD_108210 | JGI IMG/M metagenome (GOLD analysis project Ga0160490, IMG submission 108210) | Enriched soil microbial communities from UW Madison campus, WI, USA - DID2934_E24_Lignin MG | ecosystem: Environmental > Terrestrial > Soil > Unclassified | place: USA: Madison, Wisconsin...
ATGGGCTCGATGTAAACCACATCGGCCGTCTCGGGGTCTGTCATGATCGTGGCCGGATTGCTGTTGACCAGGATGGTGCGATAGCCTTCGGCTTTAAGGGCCTTGCAAGCTTGTGCGCCCGAATAATCGAACTCGCAAGCCTGACCGATAACAATCGGGCCGGCGCCAATGATGAGGATGCTTTTTATGTCTGTACGCTTTGGCATAGTGTGTATTTTTACGCTTGGCCGGCCATGAGGCTGATGAATTTATCGAAGAGCACGGTGATGTCGCGCGGGCCCGGACTGGCCTCTGGATGGCCCTGGAAGCAGAATGCGGGGGCATCGGTAAGCTCGAAGCCCTGCAAAGTGCCGTCAAACAGCGAAACGTGGGTGACGCGCGCATTGGCTGGCAAAGTCTGCGCATCGACACTGAAGCCATGGTTTTGGCTAGTGATGAAAACGCGATCAGTACCGACCTCTTGTACGGGATGGTTCGCGCCGTGATGGCCCGCTTTCATCTTGACAGTACGAGCCCCTACGGCCAAGCCCATGATCTGCTGACCCAGGCAAATGCCGAACAGAGGGATTTTGCGCTCAATAGCCGCTTTGGCAGTAGCGATGGCGTAGTCGCAAGGCTCTGGGTCTCCCGGGCCATTGGACAAAAAGATGCCGTCGGGATTCAGTGCAAGAATTTCCTCTACCGGTGTCTGGGCAGGTACAACAGTGATTTTGCAATCACGGTCGGCCAGCAGACGCAGGATGTTGGACTTGACGCCAAAATCGAAGGCGACGACGTGGTACTTGCCGTCGCCCACTTGATGGTAGCCGGCACCCGGCTTCCACGTGCTTTGCTTCCATTGCAGGGTTTCACGAGTGGAGACCTTGCTGGCAAGATCTTGCCCGGCCATGCCGGGGAATTCGCGCGCCAGCTGAACCGCACGTTCGGCGTCGTCGCCGACGAGGATACATGCGCCCTGGGCACCGCCGTCACGCAGGATACGCGTGAGCTTACGCGTATCTATGCCGGCAATGGCCACCACGCCCTCAGCCTTCAAGTAGTCGGGCAAGGTATGGGTGGCACGAAAATTGGACATACGCTGGGGGCAATCACGCACCACCAAGCCAGCAGCGTGGATACGTGTGGATTCGACATCGTCGGCATTCATGCCGGTGTTGCCGATATGCGGATAGGTAAAGACGACAAACTGACCGCTATAGCTGGGATCCGTGAGGATCTCTTGATAGCCGGTCATGGATGTATTGAAGACGGCCTCTGCAACAGCGACACCCTCGGCTCCGATGGAGTGTCCCCTGAATACCGTACCGTCTGCCAAGGCCAGGATTGCGATGGGCGCGCGATGGGACGCCTCTGAAAAAAGGGATGGCAGCACAGTAAACCCCGAATGGTTCAAAATCGATGATCAAACTTATCGATTATACCTTGCTTGGCTATCCCCCCGCTTCAACCTCGTAGAGTTTTATTCATTATCCCCCGCTGGCCAACGTCGCCCACCACAGCGTTGTCATTCAAGATACGTATACTATCGCTAGCCAGGCGCCAATATTCATGCGCCCTCACCCCTCTTACAGCAGGAAACCGTCATGCCCACCCAGTTGGAATCGCTGCGTCAATTCACCACGGTAGTCGCCGACACAGGCGACGTCGACGCCATCCGTGTACACCGCCCTACCGACGCCACGACCAACCCCTCCCTTATCCTTAAGGCCGTCAAGCAAGAGCGCTATCGCCCTTTGCTGGAAAAAGTGGTGGCTGACAACCCGCACGCCGACCTGGCGACGCTTACCGACCGCCTGCTGGTGGCATTCGGAAAAGAAATTCTCGCGATTATTCCTGGGCGCGTGTCTACCGAGGTCGATGCGCGCTTGTCCTTCGACACGGCTGCCACCTTGGTGCGGGCAAAGCACATCATAGACACCTATGCCCAAGCCGGCATAGAGCGGGAACGCATACTGATCAAAATTGCCTCTACCTGGGAAGGCATACAAGCGGCTCGCGCCCTGCAGGCAGAAGGCATAGCCTGCAATCTGACTTTACTGTTTTCTCTAGAACAAGCGATTGCCTGCGGCCAAGCGGGTGTGCAGTTGATTTCCCCCTTCGTGGGCCGTATTTACGACTGGCACAAGAAACAGGCCGGCGCCAATTGGGACGAGGCCGCTCACACCGAGGCCAACGACCCCGGCGTACAGTCCGTGCGTACTATTTTTCATTATTACAAAGCGCACGGCATCGTCACCGAAGTCATGGGCGCCAGCTTTCGCAATATCGGCCAAATCCGTGCGCTGGCCGGATGCGATCTGCTAACCATCAGCCCTGAACTGCTAGCGGAGCTCAACGCCGACAACACCCCCTTGTCGGCACAGCTCAAAACCAGCGATAGTTCAGCGCTGGCGCTGACGCGTCAAGTACTGGATGAAGTGGGATTTCGCACAGGGCTTAACGAAAACGCCATGGCCACCGAAAAACTGGCAGAAGGAATACGCGCGTTTGTAGCAGACGCCCTGCATCTTGACGCCCTACTAGAGCAGGCGCGCCAAAAATAGCGCCCCGTTCGCACGCGGCACCATTTAATGCGCCTTGCGCTCCATGAGCGCCCAGGCAATGGTGCCTGCGTCGACATATTCAAGCTCGCTACCGGCGGGCACTCCGCGAGCCAAACGGGTCACCTTCAGGCCTCGCTCGCGCAGTAGCTCGGCGAGATAATGCGCAGTGGTTTCGCCTTCGGCGGTGAAATTCGTGGCCAGGATAACCTCTTTGACCAGGCCATCTGTGGCGCGCCCAAGCAGGCGATCAAACTGAAGTTGCGCTGGGCCGACCCCCTCTAGAGGCGCCAAGCGCCCCATCAGAACGAAATACAAGCCTTTATAACCATGGCTGGCTTCGATCATGTTCTGATCTGCGGGCGTTTCCACGACACACAATAAAGATTCGTCGCGTTTGGGATGCGAACAGGTGGCGCAGATGGGGGTTTCAGTAAAACCGTTGCAGCGCTCGCAATGAAGCAAGCCCTCTACGGCATGCGATAAAGCCAGCGCAAGCTGAGCCGCACCTGGCTTGTCATGCTGAAGCAGGTGATAAGCCATGCGCTGCGCGGTGCGCGGCCCCACTCCCGGCAAACGCTTAAGCGCTTCTATCAGAGTTTGAAGAGGCGCGGGCTCACCCAGTACGTCCATGAGTACGAAATCAGAAAGGCAGCTTCATGCCGGGGGGCAATGGCATTCCAGCGGTCACACCCGCCATTTTCTCTTGGGAGGTAGACTCCACCTTGCGCAGGGCGTCGTTAATGGCGGCAGCCACCAGGTCTTCGAGCATGTCTTTGTCGTCTTCCAGCAAGCTGGGGTCGATTTCAACCCGGCGCACATCGTGGCGACAAGTCATGTTGACTTTGACCAGGCCACCACCCGACGCACCTTCAACCACTATATCTGCAAGCGCTTCTTGAGCCTTGCGCATGTTTTCTTGCATCTGCTGCGCTTGGCGCATCAGGCCCGCGATCTGACCTTTCATCATGAGGAGCGATCCTTTATCTTTCTGTGTGAAATAAGAATTCAAGCACCCGTGCGACCGACCGCGATCGGCTGCTCGGGACGAATGGAACCCGCAATAATACGCGCGTCAAAGGTTTCAATGAAGGCTTGCACAACGGTATCTCGTTGCACCGCCAATTCGGCTTGATGCTGGCGTTCGGCACGCTCGGCTTGCGCGACGGCATGCGCCGTATCTTCGCCGGTTTGGCCAAACTCGATCTCCAGGCGCAGCGGCTGGCTGAAATGCTCGGCCAAGACGGTGACCAAGCGTGCACGGCCTGCGCTTTGTTCTGGCGTCAGCAAGCCTACGCGAAGCTTGACTACATTTTTCTGTACACCTAGCCATTCGCTCTGGCGCGCCAGCTCGGAAGCCCAACCTGTTACGGGCAGCGCTGCCGCCAACGCCGGCCAAGCCGCCGACGTCATCGCGTCCAGACGCGGAGGCGCGGAAGAGTCCTCGACATCGTCAAGCGACGCCATTTGAGCCGAAACAGCGCCAGCCAGATCCGCTGCATACACGTCGTCATCGCTTACCGGACCATACGTGTCGTCGTCTGGCACGTCCTCCAACCAAGCCGGCGGTTCGCTGCTATCTTCGGACGCTAGCGAGACAGGGGTTTCCGGCTGCGAGGAAACTGGAGTGACCTCGGGTGCTGATTCCGGCGGAGGCTCTGGGTGAGTGGGTTCGGATGCGGTTGCCTTTGGCGTTGCCGGCACGGACTTGGCCGCTTGCTCCGCAGAAGGCAACTCTTCCCATGCAGGGACATCTTCAGGCGCTGCAACAGGCTCAGCCTCGGCTTTGGCAACAGCTGCCTCAGTAGGCAGGTTTTGCTTAGGGGCAGCGGCTACTGGCAAGACAGGCGGTGCGGGCTGGACAGAGGCGACAGGCACGACAGTCTCAGCCGCCTCTTTTGTCTCCGGGCCAGGGTTCTCTGCGCTGGGCTGCCCTCCCCCGCCACCACTACCTTGAGGGGTGACCACATCGGGCGAGACAAAAGCCAACATACGCAAGCAAGCCATGACAAAGCCCGCGTATTCGTCGGGCGCCAAGACAAGCTCGCTGCGGCTGTGCACAGCCACCGAATAGAAAAGCTGTACTAAGTCGGGATGCATGCGCTGGGCGATATCTTGCAGCGAAGCTGCAAGTTGCACGTCACCAGTAGGCGCATCGGGTACGCGTTGCAAAATGGCAATACGCGATAACAAGCCCGCTAAATCATCTAGTGCGCTTTGATAGGACAAACCCCGGTCTGCCAGTTCGTCGGCAATGGCCAGCACACCAGGCCCGCTAGCTTGCAGCAACGCTTCCAGCAAACGCACCAAGTAGCGTTGATCTATGGTGCCCAGCATGCCCTGAATAGCGGCCTGAGTAAGATTACCGGCACTATAGGCAATACCTTGATCTGTCAGGGAAAGCGCATCACGCATGGAACCACTTGCGGCTCGCGCAAGCAATTGCAGCGCAGGGACTTCGAAGGGGATGCCCTCTTGGCCCAAAACATACTGCAAATGCTCGACGATGGCGTCGGGCGTCATCTGCTTGAGGTTGAACTGCAAGCAGCGCGACAGCACCGTGACAGGAATTTTTTGCGGGTCAGTCGTGGCGAGGATGAACTTGACGTGGGGTGGCGGCTCTTCCAGCGTTTTGAGCATGGCGTTGAAAGCGTGGCCGGTCAGCATGTGCACTTCGTCGATCATGTAGACCTTGAAACGGCCGACTCCCGGCGCGTACACCGCTTGCTCAAGCAACTGCGTCATTTCGTCGACGCCGCGATTGGATGCTGCATCGAGCTCGACGTAATCGACAAAACGCCCACTGTCGATCTCGGTACAAGCTCGGCAGACTCCACAGGGGGTAGCCGTGATGCCGGTCTCACAATTCAAAGACTTGGCAAGTATGCGAGATAAGGTGGTTTTTCCCACCCCGCGCGTGCCGGTGAACAACCAGGCATGATGCAGTCGTTGCGTAGACAGCGCGTGCGTCAGCGCCCGGACTACGTGATCCTGGCCAACCAGGGTGTCAAACGAACGAGGCCGCCACTTACGCGCCAATACCAAATAAGACATGCGGGGGGCAAGAATGAAGAATAGGAAGGCGAGCCTGACTTCGGCACTGGTTCTGCACGACTATGGCTGCTTCGTTCCCGACCTGACCAGGTTCGCCGCCGAACCATGCGAAGGGGCCCGCCAGCCCACAGTTTAACAGCATCGGCGCGCGGCGTCTTTGTCTGATTTCTAGCATGTGACCCAGATGTCTACGCGCGGGAAAAACAAGGCGCCACGCGCTGATCGACCATCCAGTGCGGAAACCTGAGCGCAGTACCGCAACAGTTGTTCACCATGCCGCTGGCGCATGCGTTGCTCGAACTGCGCAAGGCCTTCGTTTTCTCTGGGTACGCCAGTTTTATAGTCCACTACCAACCAGCCCCGCTCATCCGATATGGCCAAGTCAATAACCGACACACGACCGCTGGCATCCAACAAAGACCATTCTCTAGAGGCTTGCGCCACCCGCAGCAACCAGCGCCCTCGCTCGCTTGCCAATGTTGCGAACAAGGTGTCCAACACAATCCGGGCCGCGGCATCCACTCTTTCGCCAGCCACGCCCGCGCGACTCAACTGACGCACCATCAAGCCCAAGCTGTCGGCCAAACGTTCACGAGGCCATGCCTCCAGGCCGTCTCGGCCTATGCGCTCTAGCCATGCATGCGCCACCGTACCGACGACAGCTTCATCCTGCTGCGCATCCGCCTGCCATTGCCAGCTGAGTTCAGTCGGCATGCGTAAAGCTTCGACGACAGGAGGCAGACTCTCTAACGCTTGACGACGCAGTGGACGATTCGCGGGGGCGGCCACGGCCAAGGTGTCGCTAAGAGACGCCATTGCAATCGGCGGCGGCATCTGCTCTTGCACATAGGGCCAAAGACTTCCCAGCAAGCTTCCGGGCGCCGGGGCTTTCATGGCGCCCGTATCGGTGATTGGCACCTCTGCCATCAGGTGCAGAAACTGCCTGGCTCGTGTCACGGCCACATACAACAAGCGGTCAGCTTCATAGGCTGCGCGTTGCTTTTCGCGTTTACCGAGATATCGGCTCACCGGATCAGGCTCGTCCGACGCGCGATGTGCAATGGGCCCCATCAGCAAACGCTTGCCGGTTTGCTCGAAACGCAGCAAGGGCGGATGATCGTTGGCCGGCCTGCGATGCAGGCCCATCAAGATCACGGTTTCGAACTGCAAGCCCTTGGCTTTGTGTATGGTCATGACCTCTACCCCTGGACCGGCGCTCTCGGACGCGGCAAACAAGCGCGCCACGCGCGTTTCCAGTTCGTCCAGGTCTACACCACCATACGGAGCCAAGGTTTCAAGCAAGCGAAACAACTGCTCAACGTCGGCGCGATCATCCTCGCCAGGATAAACGGCTTCGCCCCCTAGCCTGCGCCACAGCTGCTGCAGCCAAGTCGCGAACGGCAGTCTACCAGCCGCATTCGCATCATCCAGCAGCGCGGAGCCGGCATGTATCAAGCGACGCTCTTCGCCTGGGAGCAAGGAGACACGCTGCGCTGCAGAGCTTGCGAGCCATTTACGCATGATATCGGGCACGGCCCCATGCATGGCGGCTTCACCAAACAAGGCATGCAGGCTGGCCAAACTGAGCCCGCATAAAGGCGAGCGCAGCACCGCCAACCATGCCAAGCGGTCTCCGGCATGCACCATAGCCCTTACCAGCTGCAGCACGTCTTGCACTGCTTGACGTTGGGCCAGCGGCACCAGTTCTACGGCACGGCAGGCAATACCGTGGCGTGCCAACGCTCTGACCACCTCGCCCAAGTGGCTGCGCGCACGCACCAGAATCGCTACCGGATGGGCGGCCCCTTCGTGTCGCTGCAGAGCCTCTCGCACACAGCTGACCACGCACGCTTCCGTACGTGCTCGTACCGTTTCAGGCGGCTCTCCCGGCTCTGCCCATGTGGGGCGTATGTGGATGCTGGGTTCGCCCAAAGCCTCGTGGTAGGGAACCGAAGGCGCGTAGCAAATTGCGCCTAAGTCAGGGTCATTTTTCGGTGGAAGCAAGGGTTTGAAAACGGTGTTCACCCATTCCACTACCCCAGCCCGAGAACGGAAGTTATCCGTCAAAACCAAGGGGGTCAAGGCAACCCGCCCCAAAGCCCGGTTTTCTTTTATGCGCAAAAACCAACCGACTTCAGCCTTTCGGAAACGGTAAATGGATTGCATGGGGTCACCCACCAAAAACAAGCTGCGACCATCTCCTTGTGACCACCCAGCCGTCAAGCGCACCAATAAATCTATTTGGGACTGGCTGGTGTCCTGAAACTCATCCACCAGCACATGTTGTATGGAAGCATCCAGCGACAACAGCAAATCCGTCGGGGACTCTTCGCTACCCAGAGCCTGCAGTGCTCGGCGCGCCACCTCGATGAAGTCGACCTCCCCTTCATCGGCAAAACGCAGCATCAGCTGTGCCGCAGCCAGCCTTAATACCAACACCAAGTCTTCCAGCATCGCCAGTTGGTCTTCTTGGTATCCATGCGTGGGCAATTCGCGAATGGCGGCCAAAGCCTTGACCCACCTTAGCTCATTGCCTTGCTCTTGCAGCCACTCCATCATGATAGGCTTGAAAGGCGACTTGGTATCGAAGCCTTCGCGTACGGTAAGGCGCGCACGCAAATCACCTTTTTGATTCAGCAAGCCATGAGCAAGCGCCTGCCATTGGGGCAGGCTTGCCGCCTCAGTCCCTAAAGCGCTGCCCTCCCAACCCAGTAAGGCGGATAAGCGCTCGTCGCCGCTGCCTTGCAGAGCCTGCGCGGCATGTGCCAGCGCCTTACCTATGCGCTGCGCCCAGCCCATGGGCATAGCTTGCGCCAAACCCTCTAAATCGTGAGCAATCGCACCGTTCAAGTTATCTATCAGCATCTGCGCATCGTGGGCATCCAGCAATGGCAGCCATTGATCCCGTCCGGCCAGCATGCGGGCAATCAAATCGCAGGTCGCACGCATGTCTACGTCCAGGTGCGCGATCAGATTGGCGACCGCAGGCACTTCGTCAGCCATCTCCAGGGTGGCTTTTGCCGCGGCCTGGTAATGCGCCTCGGCAGAGTCCGTCATGGCAGGCAGACCGCCCAAGGCACTTAACCACGGCATGCCACGCACCAACCAGGCACAAAAGGCATCTATGGTGCGTATGGTGAGCCGCGCCGGATAATCCAGCAGGTTCCATGCCAATTTTTGATCGCGCTCTAATACCAAGCGCGCCAGGCGCCAACTGGCACGGGCATGTTCCGCTTCGGGCTCAGGCCCACAGCCGGCTTCCAGCTTCGACAGCACCCGAGCATGCATTTCGGAGGCAGCTTTGCGCGTAAAAGTGATGGCAAGAATTTGCTCGGGCTTATCGACGATGGCAAGCAATGCCAATATGCGGTCGGTAAGCAGTTCTGTTTTCCCGGATCCGGCTGGGGCCTGGACCAGAAAAGACTGAGTGGGATCGAGCGCCTGTTGCCGAACAGCAGCATCGCGGGGGGGCCTATACGTCATCGCCGGCCTCCTCATAAAGCCGCAGCATAGGCAACACATCGCAGTACTCTAAGTCGGAAGCGTGCCGCGTGTTGTTTGCCGCCCAGCCATTGGCATAAGCCTGAGCCAAGCTCTCTATGTCCTGCCGCCAGCGCGCCATGATTTCCGACCACTCCAATCCTTCGAACTCCTGCCAGCTGTCAGACTGTGCCAAGCCCTCCAGGCCGATTTCCCTATCCGTCAAGCCGGATACGGCCACTTGTTTCGCGTGTAAACGCATCAGTACCAAGGCCGACACATCATTCTGACTGGCCCCCAAGACTGCCGCATAGAACGGCAGCTGCAGACTCAGTGGCGGACGCCGGACCCAGTCAGCATGCGGGTCCAAGCGCGCCCCTCCGGTTTTATAGTCGATCACGACGCGCTCGCCCGAAGCAAGCTTATCGACTCGATCAAGCCGCAGCTTAAGATTAAGGGCGCCATGCTGCCAAACACTGGCCTCTTCCAAAGCCACGATCTCGTAGGGCTCGCGATGGGCTTCCAACTGCGCCCAAGCTGTCATCACACCCAAGGCACGGGCGCACTCCAAGTCACGCACAACCGGAGCATAATGGCCCAAGTGCTCGTGGGCAGCCCGCGCTATTTGCGCTTGCAGCAGTTCGCTCAGGGCATGACCGCCGTCCTGCTGCAAAGCCAGTAATTGTTGATGGCTACGTACCGCAGTACAAAACAGTTCGGCGCAGCTATGCAAAAACATGCCGCGCACCGCTTGCTGGGCAGGGTCAGCATACGCAGCAAGCTGCCGCGCGCCCAGACGGAAGCGAACAAATGCCCACAGGGGATTACGCGCCTGGGTTTCCAAAACCGCGACTCCGCCCGGCGTGCTTGAACCAGGGCTGAGTATCGGCCCCTGATCGTCGATCAACAGCTCCATGACAGCTACCGCTGGCTCGTCGTTGGGAATCTCTATCTCGCTCAAAGGCAGCCGCGCCACGAATGGGCTAGGACGAAGCTCTCGCTCGCCTTCGAATGCCGCACTGCTGACCACCAAAATGGGCGCGGATCGCTTTAGCATCTCGTAAGAGGCGCGCGCCCACTCAAGCTCGCGTTCTGGTGTCGCGCGCGGCGTGCCCGCATGTCGCTGAACCACCAAGGGAATGAAAGGATTAGGACTGGGAGCGGCTGGCAGGACTTCGTCGTTCAAGCCCAGTACCCAAACACCATCCCAACGCCCCCCCTCGGCTTCAAGCAAGCCCAACACGTCCAGCCTGGCGCTTAAGTCTCTTTGGGGTTGAAATGTGGTTTGTAGCAGCAAAGTGGACAAAGCGCGTACGGCTTGGGCAAAACCTATGTTTTGAAGCACCACGCGTTGGCGCCCCAGGTTATCCAATGCTTGCTCGAAAGCCTCCAGCACCTGATGGGCCACGCTGTCCAAAGACATCCCTCCCGGAAAGCCCAATGTCGACAACAGCGCTTTGATGCGTATTACCCATTGACTGACATTAGCGATCTCGTGCTCGTGGGGCAGTTGCTCTTGGACCAAGCTCCATGCCTGAGCCAAACGCGGCGTTGCCTCATGCAAAGCGTGCAAGAGGTCTGGGGACATAAGCGTCAAGACACGCGCGTGACGCCATTTCGCATCCAATATGCCACGTGCGCCAGCCTCGGCCTCGTGCGCCGCGCAATGCCCTGCCAGCAGCGCCTGCCCAGCCGCCGCCGGC
>Ga0160490_100254_pt1 | contig 10733 bp, 7 predicted proteins | sample DIDnMG_7_FD_108210 | JGI IMG/M metagenome (GOLD analysis project Ga0160490, IMG submission 108210) | Enriched soil microbial communities from UW Madison campus, WI, USA - DID2934_E24_Lignin MG | ecosystem: Environmental > Terrestrial > Soil > Unclassified | place: USA: Madison, Wisconsin...
AAGCCGGTTGCCCAGCAGAGCATGGGTGCCGGCACGGTAGAGCTGTTCTGATCCTGATGTCCGCTGCCCTCGCCGGCAGCCCGCAAGGCCCCGGTTCGTCCGGGGCCTTTGCCTGTAACCCGCCGCTGGATGCATCCTGTACGCGCCATGACCCTGATCCGCGCCCTGCCCGCCCTCACCGACACCGAGCGCCCGCGCAACGCGAGCGTGCGTGAGCAGCTGCAAAAGCTGGAAGAGGTCGCCCGCGAGGAAATCTGCGAGCTGCAGCAGCTGGCGGACGCGCGCCCGGCGCCATCGCCGGCGGACGACGAGCTGTTGGGGCTGGCGTGGGACCTGGGGTTGGATGGCGAAGCCCTGAAGTAGATCCACGCCCTGCGTGGGTGGGGCATCCCGCATGGCATGATTGCCCGGTCCCGTCCATGGAAGACCTATGGCCATCACCCTGATCGCACTCGTGCTGTTGGAGACCGTCCTCCTGATGGCCTGGGTGGCCGGCTATTTCAGCTGGGGCATCACCCTGTTCAACGAACGCATCGCGGCGCCGCCGGCCATGCAGGCCCGGCTCTCGCTGGGCAGCCTGGAGCGTGACCTGCCGCAGGACAAGTGGCTGCGGCTGGCCTTCCATGCGCTGCCCGATGGCAGCATGGCGTTCCGCGAGAGCTTCGCGCCGAGCTTCGGCCTGCGCTACTTCCCGGTGATGCGTGGACGCATCGTGCTCAACGCACGGCGGCACGAGGTGCGGGTGATCGGCCTGTGCAGCTGGTTCGTGGCGATGCTGTCGCTGCTGCTGTTGCCACTGGTGGCGATGCGCCCGATGGTGGCGCCGATGCTGCTGGTACTGCCACTGTTCCTGGCCAGCTATCTGGTGCAGAAGCGGCGCTATGCGGCCATTGTCGAGGCGCTGCGCATGCAGTTGAAGGCGGAGTTTCCAAGGTAGATCCACGCCGTGCGTGGATGATGCCCCGCGATGCCAGCATTTCCGACTGTTTGCATGGACCGTGAACCATGCGCCCTTCATCGTGAAGGGGCCGATTGCGGTTCAGATCAAGCCAGCCCGATGACCAGCGCCCTTCTCTGCCTCTCAGTTGCTTTGCAGCTTCCGGCACCCCCTTGTCCCATTGACCGTGGATCCCGATTCCCTTGGGGCGCTTCAGCAGGCGCTGAAGACGTTTGGAGCGTTCCAGCAGCCCTACTCCGCTCCGATCAATGCGTACGATCCTGAAGCGGGTGTGATCGATGCAGCAGTTGAAGTGTCCGCGGGGTGCGTGCAAGACGGCCCGCCAGTCATCATCCTTGACGATGATGCCGAACAGGCGCCGCGACGTTATCTGATCCTTAAAGCCCCGTGGCATGAGCTTCCAACGGGCGCCTTGTTGCTTGTCTCCGGAAGCAGGGCAAGCGCCATTCCGGGCGAGGAATCGAACCTGGAGCTTGCACGGGCCGAGAGCATGCTGACATTTCTCAACCTGCTGCCGGAAGGTCCGGAGGACCGGGACCACCCGGAGAACGTCTCGGCAGTCGTGGATACCGATACTTCCGCCCTCTTCACGACGAGCCTTCTGGATCAACTGCAAACCAGTACTCCAGGCTCGCCTGTTGCTGACACCATGCTGACGCTCTGGAAAGGCAGGTTCACGGACGCATTGCTGGCACTGTGGCAGCGCGACGGTCTTGCGCGCTATCACGATGATCGACTGGCTTTGGTGAACCCTGCGGGGTACAAATCGGTGCTCGCCGCCCTTCTGGCGGGCAGCCCTCTATGGGGCAAAGATGATTTCCATGTCTATGCGATCTCGCCATTCGGCCAGATGCTGATCTGTGGCGAGCGAACCGGAGTCGAACTCACGCTTGAACCCCACGAAGGTTACCTATGCGCGCCAGCAACACTGACTCTTCCAGCAAGCAACATCGACCGCGACAGACGCCTGCACGACTTCCTGCTTGCATTGGATGCTGCCGAACTGGATGTTCTGGCCGAGGACGGGGAGCCAATGTTCTGGCGAGCCCGTGAGATGTTGGGGCCGCTGGGCGACGGAGAGATTTACAGCTCGAAGGAGCCGGTGTCAGAGCACGGCTGGCGGCTAGGCAGCCTGGTAAAACGCAAGGCGCTGGATGTGCTCGCAGAGCTTGCGCAGCGTCGCTGACGGCGGACACATCAACGGGCGAACCAGCGTGCACGCCGACCAAGGTCGGCAACTACCAGATGCTGGCTCTTTGAGTAGATCCACGCCATGCGGCAACCGTGCCGACCAACGGTCGGCACCTACCAGCGGCGGGTGGTCAGCGCACCAGCACTGCTTCGCTGCTGGCGTCGGTGCGCATCGGTAACGGACGCTGCTGACGCAGCCACTGCGCCAGGTCACGCGGGCTGAGCGGGCGCGAGTACAGGTAACCCTGGATTTCGTCGCAGCCCTGGCGGCGCAGCATGTCTTCTTCCTGGTGCGTCTCCACGCCCTCGGCCACCACCTTCATGCCCAGCGCGTGGCCCAGGTGCACGATGGCCTGGGTCACTTCGGCCGTGCCCGAATCGTGCAGCATGCCCTGCACGAAACTACGGTCGATCTTCAGGCGACCCACCGGGAAGCGGTTGAGGTAGTTGAGGTTGGAGAAGCCGGTACCGAAGTCGTCCACCGCCAGCGGCACGCCGTGCCGTTCGAGCACGTCGAAGCAGTGGCGCAGGATGTCGGTGTCACGGATCAGCGCCGATTCGGTCAGCTCCAGCTCCAGCCGCTGCGGCGGCCAGCCGTGGGCATGGCAGATCTCGATCACACGTTCGGCGAAGCCACGGTCGCGCAGCTGCACCGCCGACACGTTGACCGCGATGCGGTCGAAGTGCAGTCCAGCCCGGTCCCAGGCGGTTGCCTGACGGCAGGCTTCGTTCAGTACCCAGTCGCCGATGCGTACGATCTCGCCGCATTTCTCGGCGATGGGAATGAACTCGGCCGGGCTGCAATAGCCGATGCCGGGGCGATGCCAGCGCAGCAGTGCTTCGATTGCCGGCGGCTCGCCCTGGTGGGCATGCAGCAGCGGTTGATAGGCCAGGCTGAACTCCTCGCGCTCGATCGCACCGTGCAGCGCGTGCTCGAGCTCCAGCCTGCGCTGGATGCGGGCCAGGGCATCCTGGCTGTAATACTGGTAGGTGTTGCGTCCGGCTTCCTTGGCCGCGTACATCGCGGCGTCGGCAGCGCGCAGCAGTGAATCGAAATCGGTCTGCGCATCACCCAGCATCGCGATGCCGACACTGGCACCGACCTTCAGCGTGGTCTCGCCACGGCGCAGCGGCTCGGCCAGCGAGGCGATCAGCTTGCGGGCGACATGTCCCGCATCCTCGGGCTCAGCCAGGTCGCGCAGTACGACGATGAACTCGTCGCCGCTGAAACGGCCAAACAGATCATTGTTGCGCAGGTTCTGGTGCAGGCGGGTCGCGGCAGCCTTCAGCAGCGCATCACCCGTGGCGTGGCCGAAGCTGTCGTTGATGGTCTTGAAGCCGTCCAGGTCGATGAACAGCATCGCCAACGAGGTGCCGCGATCACGCGCCTCCTCGATGGCCTCGGCGGTCTGTTCGCCGAGCAGCACGCGATTGGGCAGGCCGGTCAGCAGGTCGTAGTGGGCCAGCAGTTCAATGCGCTCGTTGGCCTCGCGCTCGCGGGTGATATCACGGAAAAGCACCACGAAGCGCGGCGGCAGTCCGTCACGACGATCCAGCTCGATCAGCACCTGCACCCAGACACGCAGGCCGGACTGGCGGTAGAAGCACAGGTCCAGCTGCTCGGGCAGGCCGCCGTTGGCGATGCGGGCCAGTGCCGCCTCGAACGCATCGCGCGAGTCTTCGGTATACAGCGCCATCGCCTGATCGAGGGTGATCGGCTCCTTGCGCAGGCCGTGGATGCGATAGCATTCCTCGGTCCATTGCATGCTCCGGGTCTGCACCTCGATCTCGCAGCCGCCGATGCGGCCCAGCGCGGAAACCCGGTTCAGCAGTTCGGTGCGCCAGCGAATCAACGCGTCGGTCTGGTGCTGTTCGGTGATGTTCTGCACCTGGCCGAGCAGGCGCTTGGGCTGCCCGTCCATGTCCAGCAGCGGCTGCATCCACAGCCGCAGGTGCTGTGATGGCTCATGGCCACGGGTCAGCTCCAGCTCGAGATTGGCGGCACGACCATCGCGCCACAGCCGCCGCCATGCCGCACGCAACGCGCCACGCGAGCGCGGATGCAGCTGCTTCAGCCAGCGCCGCTGGCCGGGCACGGCGCCGTGCTCCAGCGCCAGCAGCGATCGCAGTTCCGGCGACCACCAGAAGTGCCCGCTGTTGGGGTCGAACGACCAGCTGCCCATGCTGGCGATGCGCTGGGCCTCGCTCAGGTGCAGCTGCTGTTCCTGCAGCAGCGATTCGAGCTGCTTCTGCTGCTCGATATCGGTATGCGTGCCGACCATGCGCAGCGGCTGGCCATCAGCGGTGCGCGCGACCACGCGGCCGCGATCCAGCACCCAACGCCACTGGCCATCGGCCTGGCGGAAGCGGAACTGTGCACTGTACTGCTCACTGCGCCCGCGCAGGTGCTCGTCGAGCGCGGCACGCACCTGGTCGATGTCCTCGCTGTGCACGCGCGACAGCAGTTCGGTGGCCGTCTCGTCGCCCAGCGCCGGCGTGCGCGCCACCCGGTCACTGGGGATGTCCCAGTCCCACAGGCTATGACCGGCGCTGTCCAGTGCCAGTTCCCAGCGCCCACCCCCATCGACCGGCACCGGCTCGGGAATGCTCAGGGTGAACGCCAGCAGGTTGCCGGCACCGTCATGCACGGCGCGCAGGTGGCCGTCGTAGTGGCCGCGCGGGCCGCCTGGCAGCGTGCAGGGCACGATGCCGCCATCGGCGGCCATCAGGCGTAGATCTTCCAGCATTGGCGCATAGGCAGCCACGGTGGCCGGCAGGCCATGCTCGCGCGCGGCCGGATTGGCCGCCAGCGGGCGCCCGGTACGGTCGACGATGACCAGCGCCGACGCAAGCGGGTGCTGCAGCAGGCTGGCGATGATCCCTTGGTCCACGCGATCTTGCTCCGGATGACTCGCCCGTCAGCGGGGCACGCAGTGGTTAACGGCGCCTGCGGCGGATAATTGAGTGGTGACGGCACGCTGCGGGGTAAGATGACCGGCGCCCCTTTCACCCTCCCCGTCCATGCCCGCAGAACCGACCGGCAACGCCCCAGTTCCCGACCCGCGGATGGCGCAGGCGCTGAGCCGTGACCGGCGACGGGTGGTGTTGAGCTACCTGGTGATGGCGCTGGCCTGGATGATCTCCACCGACAGCGTGGTGCAGGCGCTGGTGCCCGATCCGCAGCAGGCGGCCCTGTGGCAGGGCCTGAAGGGCTCGTTCTTCGCCCTGGCCAGCGCGGGCCTGCTGTACCTGCTGCTGCGCCCGCTGGCCGAGCACGTGCTGCATACCCACGCCCGCCAGCAGGCCTCGGAGCTGCGCCTGCGGCAGATGTTCGAGGGCAACCCCGGCCCGATCCTCGTCTATGACCTGGACACATTGGCGATCCTCGACGCCAACCCAGCCGCCTGCACCGCTTTCGGCTGGGAGCGCGATGAGCTGCTGGAACAGACCATCGACGCCTTGTGGCCACCCGGCCAGGGCCAGGCGCTGCAGGCCAAGCTGGAGGCGATCCGCGAGGCGCCCGACGAGCTGTGCATCCTGCGCGCGCAGCTGCAGCTGCGCGATGGCGCGCTGCGGCAGATGGAACTGCGCTCCAACGCGATCAGTTACGACGGTCACAATGCGCGCCTGCTGATCGCCATCGATCGCACTGCCGAGGACCTGGCCCAGCTGCGTCGCGACCAGGCGCTGGCACGGGTGGAAGAAGCCCACGAACTGGCCCGCATCGGCGCCTGGGAGCTGGACCCGTCCACCGGGCTGGGCCGCTATTCCAACCAGGTCTATCGCCTGCTCGGCCGCCGCCCGCCCGAAGCCCGCCGCTGGCACCGCTTCGACGAACTGCTGGTGCCGGCCGACCCGGCCACCGCCACCCAGACCGAGCAGCTGCTGGCCGAGCTGTGCTCCGGCGAGCCGGTACAGGTGGACGTGCTGCTGCCGCTGCTGTCGATGGACGGGCGCGCGCTGATGGTGCACCTGCGTGCCGCCAGTGGTCTCGATGAGGCTGGCCGCAACCGCGTGCTGGGCACGCTGCAGGACGTGACCGAACGCGAGCAGTCGCGGCGACTGCTGCGCGAGCGCGAGGAGCAGTTCCGCGAGCTGGTGCGGGTACTGCCCGACGGCGTGGTGATCCTCTCCGACGAACATGTGTTGTACGCCAACGCCTGGGCCGCCGGCCTGTTCGGCTACGGCAGCCATACCCTGCTGGGCGAGCCCTTGTCGGCGCTGGTCGCTGCCGCAGACCTGCCGCGGGTGCGCAGCCAGCTGCGTGCCGGCCAGCCGCACCTGGGACCAGGCCACAGCAGCGTGGTGGCCATGCAGCGCGGCGACGGCCGCAGCTTCCATGCCGGCCTGGCGGTGGGCGACGTGCGCTACGGTGGCCGCGACTGCAAGCTGCTGATCGTGCGCGACCTCAGTGATTCCGAGCGCATCCGCAGCGCGCTGGAAACCAGCAACCGCGAACTGCAGGCGATGGCCGGGCGGCTGTTCTCGCTGCAGGAGGACGAACGTCGTGCGATTTCGCGCGATCTGCACGATGACATCGGCCAGGCCATCACCGCGATCAAGCTGTCGGCGCACGCGGCGCTGGAAGAGGACGATCCGCAGCGGCGTGGGCAGGATCTGGCGCAGATCGTCAGCCTGGCCGACACCACCGTGGCCAAACTGCGCGACATCTCCACCCTGCTGCGCCCCCCGCAGCTGGATGCACTGGGCCTGGAGGCAGCACTCAGCTGGCAGGCGCGGGTTCTGTTCCGCTCCTCGCCGGTGGAGCTGCTGGCCGAGATCGAGCCGTTGCCGCATCGCCCCGACAACAGCATCGAACAGGCCTGCTTCCGCATCGCACAGGAAAGCCTGACCAATGCGCTGCGCCATGCGCGCGCCAGCCAGGTCCTGCTGCAGCTGCGCGATGTCGGCCAGCGCGGCCTGCACCTGCAGATCCGCGATGACGGCGAAGGCTTCGATCCGGACGGCCCGCGCGGCCTGGGCCTCATCGTGATGCGCGAGCGCGCACAGAGCGTCGGTGGCCACGTGCGGATTGAATCCGCGCATGGCGAAGGCACCCTGGTCGATGTCCACCTCCCCTACCAGGCGGCCAGCAGGGCTGCCGTCGATTCACCGGAATACTGAACCATGTGGAATCCCAACCTGCCCCCGGTCAGCATCGATGACGCTCCCGACCGCCTTGGCGCCGGCAACCCCGAGCTGCAGGCAATGGTTGCCGAGGCAGCCTCAGGCGGCATCGCACTGATGCTGATGCACGTGGACATCGACCATTTCGCATCGGTCAATGAAAACATGAGTGCCGAAGTGGGCGACCAGGCGCTGGTGCTGGTGGCACAGCGCCTGCAGTCCTACCTGCGCGGGCGCGGCAAGTTGTGGCGACATGGCAGCGACGAGTTCCTGATCGCGGTGGCGCGCACCGCCGATCTGCCGTTGCCGGAGGATTTCGCCGAGGAGATCCGCCAACAGATGGAGCTGCCGTTGTCGGTGCTGCCGTACACGTTGTTCATGACCGGCAAGCTGGGCGTGAGCCTGTGCCCGGAACATGCCAGCAGCACCTCGCGCCTGCTCGACCATGCCGAGGATGCGCTGTACCAGGCCGCCCGCGAAGGCGGCAATGCCGTGCGCATCCATGCGGTGGACACCCCGCCAAGCGCGCACAGCGAGAGCATCATCGCGCGCCAGATCGTCGATGCCATTCCCAATGGCGAGCTGAAGCTGCGCTACCAGCCACTGGTAAGCGCGCGCGACGGCCACGTGGTGGGCATGGAAGCGCTGCTGCGTTGGCAGTCGCCGACCCTGGGCATGCTGGTGCCGGAGCGCTTCATGCGCACCGCCGAACGCCTGGGGATCATCGTGCAGATCGGCACCTGGGTGCTGGAAGGCGCCTTGAAGCAGGCGCGGCTGTGGCGCGACCAGGGCTTCGATGACTTCACCATCGCAGTGAACGTGTCCACCCTGCAGCTGCTGCGGCCGAACTTCTTCGCCGAAGTGATGTCACTGCTGCAGGCGGCGGGCGTACCGGCGCACATGCTGACGCTGGAGATCAACGAGAGTGCGCTGACCAACAACGTCAATTTCGTCCACGAAACGCTGGCCAACCTGCGCAATGAAGGCATCAGCCTGAGCCTGGACAACTTCGGTACCGGCGACTCCAGCCTCAGCGCGCTGGTGCGCTACCCGGTGGACAAGCTGAAGATCGACCGCAGTTTCATCAAGAGCGCGCCGGCCGGCAATCGTGAAGCGGCCATCGCCCGCGCGATCATCGCCATGGGCCACCAGCTGGGCATGACCGTGATCGCCAACGGCGTGGAATCGCAGGCGCAGCTGGGCTTCCTGCGCCGCAACGACTGCGACGTGTTCCAGGGCTACCTGTTCGGCGAACCGATGTCGGCCGATGCCGCCGGCATGACCCTGCGCCGCCGCTACCTGCGCCCGGAAGCCTTCGCCGAGACGCGCCCGGACCGGACGCTGCTGCTGCTGGATGATGAGGAAAACGTGCTGCGCTCACTGGTGCGCCTGTTCCGCCGCGACGGCTACCGCATCCTGGCCGCCGGCAACGTGCGCGATGCGTTCGACCTGCTGGCGATCAACGACGTGCAGGTGATCCTGTCCGACCAGCGAATGAGCGACATGAGCGGCACCGAGTTCCTGGGCCGGGTGAAGATGCTGTACCCGGATACGATCCGCCTGGTGCTGTCGGGCTACACCGATCTGAACACGGTGACCGATGCGATCAACCGCGGCGCGATCTATCGCTTCCTGACCAAGCCGTGGAACGACGACGAGCTGCGCAAGCACATCCACCAGGCGTTCCGCACGTACGAGGAACAGCGCCGCAGCAATGCCGGCCCGGCGCCGGTGGAGAGCGGAGATGGCGGCGAGGAGCGCCCATTGCGGTAACCATCCCCTCTGGTAGAGCCGGCCGCTGGCCGGCTGCTCTGGAAATCGGGTTCAATGAGGTTGCCGGCCAGCGGCCGGCACTGCCAGAAGCGGTCAGCGCGGCTGCTTGACCGGCAGCACCACGCGGAAGCGCGAGCCCACGCCGGGCGTGCTGTCCAGGTCGATGCGGCCGTGGTGCTTGTTGATGATGCTGTAGGAGATCGACAGGCCCAGGCCGGTGCCACTGCCCACCGGCTTGGTGGTGAAGAACGGATCGAAGATGCGCTGGCGCAGTTCCGGCGAGATGCCACCGCCGGTATCTTCGAACTCGACCCAAACGTGATCGCCATCAACGCCGGTACGCACCGTGATCGTGCCGCGCTCGGCGATGGCATGGCCGGCGTTGAGCAGCAGGTTCATGTAGACCTGGTTCAACTCCGATGGCAGGCACTCCACCAGGGGCAACTGGCCGAACTCGCGCACCAGGGTGACCTTGTACTTGAGTTCGTTCCAGATGATGTTGATGGTCGATTCCAGGCCCGCGTGCAGGTCGACCAGCTTCCACGACTCGTCGCGGCCGGAATACGAGAAATCCTTCAGGTCGCGCACGATGCGGGTGACCCGCTCGATGCCTTCGCGCGATTCCGCCATCAGCTGCGGCAGGTCGCGGCTGATGAAATCGATATCCAGACGGTCACGGATATCATCGATTTCCGGAATCAGCGCTTTCGGGTCCGGCGCGCGCAGGGCGCGCTCGTAGGCTTCGATCACGGTGAACAGGCTGCGCAGGTATTCCTGCAGGCTGCCCAGGTTGGAGTGCACGTAACCGATCGGGTTGTTGATCTCGTGCGCGACGCCGGCGGCCAGCTGGCCGATCGACGCCATCTTCTCCGACTGCAGCAGCTTTTCCTGGGTGCCATTGAGGCGCAGGTAGGCCTGGCGCAGTTCGGCATGGCGCTGCTGCAGCTCGCGTTCGTAGTCTTCCTGCCCTTCGATGTGGCGGAACAGGGCGAGGAAATGCCCCTGGCCGACCGGACCATGGTGGTACAGATGGGCGATGACCACGCCCTCGCCCAGCGGCAGGCTGCCATTCCAGTGACCATGCTGGCGAGCCTGTTCCAGCGCATCGGGCGGCAGCAGTTCGCGCAGGCGCTGCGGCGGCGGCAACCCGCCGCCCTCGCCACTGGCCAGCAGGTTCTGTGCGGCCGGATTGGCCAGGGCCACCCGCCCGTCATCGGTGAACAGCAGCAGGCCTTCGCGCAGGCGCTCAAGCAGGGCCTGCAGCACCGGCTGCGGCGGAAGGGGGGCGGTAACCAGGGCGTTGGCAGCGGACACGGCGACTCGGGACGTTCGAACAGGCGCCCAATATACGCGGTCATGCAGCGGGCTTCAGCCCGCCGTGAGGGGTTATGCGACCGCCGTCGCCTCAGGCGACGGCGAGGGGCCGGCCGATGCTGACCGTGTGCGACTGGCCCTTGGCATCGTAGGCCGAGGCGTCTTCGGTGCGGCCGAGCTGGCGCAGCGCCCAGTTCACCTCGCGGCGGCGGCGCGACAGCAGCACGCCGTTGGCCCGGTTGCGCTCGGCCAGTTCCTGCAGCTGTTCGCCCTCGCCCACCGGTGGCGCGCCTTCCAGCGCACGCAACGCTTCCAGCTTGGCGCCGGTAGCCCGGATCAGGGCGTGCACGTCGTGCTCGACCAGGGCCTG